>OGZX01003611.1_pt1 | contig 10285 bp, 5 predicted proteins | sample 1576881 | NCBI WGS metagenome assembly OGZX01 (sample SAMEA3541542, study PRJEB24748) | human gut metagenome | biome: human gut; feature: human-associated habitat; material: faeces | place: China | collected 2012
TGCATAGCTGAAGCCTCAAAGGGATGTAAAAGCGAGGGGGAAGAAGGCTTGCATACACACACAGCAGTTTGTATATCAACAATATACACAAAAAAACAGCATCCAAACAGAGCTTAATCTAAGCCTAAAAACAACCGGGGGGAATTTGAGGCTAAACTGTCCTTTTCCCTAAATCGCCCCTTTTTTCCTCTCCAAAAGCTATATCCTTTCATCAAAAAAGCTATACCCTTTTTGCTCACAAGGTATAGCTTTTTTGATGAAAGGATATAGCTTTTTTATAACGTTTATTCGAACATCTTGTCAATGCCCCCGACATCCGTTGGCGTTTGTTTGCGCTCTTCTTCGGTGGTCATCTTGCAGGGATTCTGATATTGTTCGGGAATTTCAAAGTCTTCTTCCTGCGAATAGCCTAATGTCTTGTCGGCATAGACTTTCTGCATATAAAGTCCGTAGATCGGCAATGCCATGCTGGCTCCCTGTCCTTCAGCCATACGGTCGAAGTGGATAGAACGATCCTCGCCGCCAACCCAGACTCCGGACACCAGGCTCGGCGTGAAACCCATAAACCAACCGTCGGAATTGTTCTGTGTCGTACCGGTCTTTCCTCCCATAGGCGCCTTGATGCCATAACGGAAGCGGACACGGCTACCGGTTCCGCCGTCTATTACGTTTTTCAGCATGTGAAGCATCTTATAGGAAGCATCCTCCGTCAGCACTTCGCTCATCTGCGGGTTGAAGTTCGCAATCGTATTGCCATAGGAATCTTCTATGCGGGTGACATACAGCGGTTCGACACGGATACCTTTATTGGCAAATGTCGTATAAGCGCTTACCATCTCGCCGACCGATACATCCGGCGTACCCAGACAGATCGAAATCACCGGGTCCATCTCGTTCTTCAAACCGAATGAGTGCAACAGACGGACAAACGTATACGGAGACAACTGCCCCATCAGCCAGGCCGTCACCCAGTTGTCGGAGTTCTGCAACCCCCATTGTACGGAAACCATCTCGCCGAGACGTTTCTTATTCGCATTACGCGGTTCCCAAAGACGCCCGTTCTCGTCGGTCAACCGTTGCTGTACGTGCAACATCTCGTCGCAAGGACTGATCCCTTCGATCATCGCCAGCGAATAGAGGAACGGTTTGATAGTCGAACCGATCTGGCGGCGTCCGCCGTTGACCATATCATACTGGAAATCGTTATAATCGATTCCCCCGACATAGGCTTTTACATAACCGGTACGCGGGTCCATCGACATAAACCCGGTACGCAGGAAACTCTTATAATAGCGGATCGAATCCAACGGCGACATGACCGTATCGATCTCGCCGCCCCAGCTGAACACACGCATCTCGGCTGGTTCGTTGAAAGCGGCCTTTATCTCTTTTTCGCTCGCACCCGCACTTTTCATCGACCGGTAACGATCCGTCTGATGCATGGCACGCATAAAAATCGTATCTACCTCGCCCTGACGCAAATCGCGGGAGAACGGAGCGTAATTCTTTCCTTTTTTCTCTTTGAAGAAGGCATCCTGCAAATAACCTCCGATATGTTCACGAACAGCTTCTTCAGCATATTTCTGCATGCGTGAATCGATAGTCGTATAGATCTTCAGACCATCGGTGTACAGGTTGTAGAACTCTCCGTCCGGCCTCTTGTTCTTATTACACCAGCCATATACCGGATTTGTTTCCCAGGCAAGCGAATCTTCCCTGAACTGCTGCATCTGCCACCCCCGGTAGTTCTTGCGTTCGGGCTTCTTGGCCGTCAACGTCAGGCGCAGATATTCGCGGAAGTAAGGGGCCAAGCCATCTTTATGGTCCATACGGCTGAAATGAAGGGTCAACGGCAAGGCTTTCAACGAATCGCATTCGGCCTGCGAGAGATAGCCGGCTTTCAGCATCTGGTCCAACACCGTGTTCCGGCGTCCGCGCGTCCGTTCAGTATGGCGTTTCGGATTAAAATAAGACGGGTTCTTACACATCCCGACAAGCGTGGCGGCCTCTTCTGTCTTTAAATCTTTAGGAGTCTTGCCGAAATAGACACGGGCAGCCGACTGGATACCGACGGCATTATAGAGGAAGTCGAACTTATTCAGATACATATTGATAATCTCTTCCTTCGTATAGAAACGTTCCAACTGGACCGCGATCACCCATTCGATCGGCTTCTGGAACAAACGTTCCATCACATTGTCGGCACTCGGCGAAAACAACTGTTTTGCCAGCTGCTGCGTAATGGTACTGCCGCCACCGCCGCTCTTCTGCATCAGAAGACCGCGTTTGACGACTGCACGGAACAACCCTTGTGCATCGATACCGCTGTGTTCGGCAAAGCGGATATCCTCGGTCGCTATCAACGCCTTCACCAAATCCGGCGAAAGATCGTTATAGTTGACAAAAATACGGTTATCCTGACTATGAGCATAGGTACTGAGTGTCTTTCCATCGGCAGATATTACCTGCGAAGCATATTTATCAATCGGATTTTCAAGTTGTTCGACCGGAGGCATATAGCCTATCGAACCATTGGCGATTGCCGAGAACAGCAAAACTACGACACCTACTGCTGCGGCAAACAGCACCCAAAATGAAATTATGATACCTTTTGTTACCTTTGAAGCCATTTCTTGTTAATTGAAAAATGAAAATTGAGAATTGAAAAACCAGCATCCGACTCTCAATAAATTGCATTGAGCCACAAAGGTAATAATTTATAGAACACAAACGGATAATTTTCAATTCCCAATTAACAAACCTTTCAAAGTCCCCTCCCGGGGTGTATATTAAACCAAATATTTAGCTAACAAATAACCTCCTCCAAGCAACCAGATATACAACACCGCTGCCAGGATGAAGGGCTTGGCTCCGGCCTTTTTAAACTTCTCGATGCTGGTTTCCGCACCTAACGCCGTCATAGCCATCGTTAACATAAATGTATCCACATTATTAATTCCGTCTACGACCGTATGGGGGAGCAAATCGAAAGAGTTAAAGCCGATCACAGCCAGAAACCCGAACGCAAACCAGGGAATCGTTATCTTGCCGCGTTTCGCAGCGCCAGCTCCTTTCACACCATTAGAAACAGCTTTTACAGCGGAACGTGCCAAAGCAAAACTCATAATCACCAATACGGGAGCCAGCATCATGACACGGATCATCTTCACGATAATGGCAGTATCCGAAATCTCTTTTCCCATCGCATTGCCGGCACCTACCACATGCGCCACCTCATGCAGGGTCGACCCGGTATAAAGTCCCATCTGCTCAGGCGTCAGATCCAGAATACCGGAACGGTACATCGCCGGATAGATAAACATGGACAAAGTACCGAAGATAACGACAGTCGAAACGGCAACAGCAGTCTTATGCGGTTCGCTTTTTACAACAGGTTCTGCACCCAATACGGCTGCCGCACCGCAAATGGCACTACCCGTAGAGGTCAACAAAGCCAAATCCCGGTCCATCTTCATCAGCCGCCCGACGAACAAACCGATAAAAATCGTAGCTGTCACGATAATCGTATCGATCAGGATAGCGGGAAGCCCGATTGCGACCACGCTCTGAAACGTCAACCGGAAACCGTACAGCACGATACCGGCACGCAACACCTGTTTCGTACAGAACAGGATTCCCGGCACCCATGTCTCCGGCAAATGGTTGCGCAAGCTGTTCGCATATATCATACCCAATATGATACCGACAATCAGCGGGCTGAAAGAAAGGTTCTTGACAAAAGGAAATTCCGCTATATAGAAAGCAGAACAAGAGAAGAGAGCTATCAACAGAATACCATGAAGTACGTTACTCCTTTTTTCGCTAAACATAATCAATTAAGTTTAAAATCCATTACTTTTTTAACCGGCGGCAAAAGTAAGGCTTTTTCCCGGTATCCTTTCCTAATATGTTTTTATAGGGCATAACGCAAGGTTATTACCAGCATTGGCAAGCATAGCGGATAAAGCTTTCTTCCACTCCCCCGTTCTGCCCTTGCGGCTCGGCAAAGGCAAACATCCGCTCGGCACGGAAGCCGTCCACTTCGATCACCTTCAACCGTCCGGACATCAGTTCACGGGTCACGGCACGAATAGAAACAATTCCCAACGCGTCAGAGTTCTCCAGAAACAACTTAATACTCTCCGTACTTCCCATCTGTAACAATACGTTCAACTGCGACAGCTTGACCTGGTGCTCTGCCAGGGCCGCCTCTACCACATCAAGCGTGCCCGAACCGTTCTCGCGCAGGACAAGCGGCAAGGTGCAAAGTTGCTCGACCGTGATCTCGTCGTAAACAGCCAGCGAGCTGCCGGTATGCGCCACAACGACCAACTCGTCTTTCATAAAGGGCGTATAGTGGAGCGTACTCTGGTGGGCCGTCCCTTCCACCAGCCCGAGCGTGATCTTCCCCTCCCGCAAAGCCTGTTCGATATCACGGCTGTTTCCATTCTGCAAAGAGATTTTAATCTCCGGAAATTTCTGAATAAAGGAGGAAAGGACAGGCGGAAGCACATACTGCGAGATGGTCGTACTGGCTCCTAACCGCAGTTCACCGCTAAAATTATCCGTCAGCAAATTCATCTCGAAATCCATCTGCCGGTAAGCAGACAGCAATAACTTCGTATGCGACAACAACAGTTCGCCGGCATGAGTGAGTGCGATACGGCTCCCCACCCGGTCGAACAACGGTGTTTTATATTGCACCTCCAACTCGTGGATATGCTTACTAATAGCCGGTTGGCTGATAAACAGCTCCTTTGAAGCCTTCGTAAAACTTAGATTCGTGGCTACGCTATGAAATACTTTCAGACGGAAATCCATGTATGGTATAATTTTCAGGCAAAGATACGGTTTAGGGCTGTCATATACAAGGAATAAAAAAGCTGCCGGTTAAAAACCAACGGATTGTAAATAGAAGAATTAATGGTTTATCGCATAAAATACAGATGAAGAATCTACTTTTTTCCTACTTTTGTACAAAGAAATCCTTTTATACTTACACGAGAGATAGCAATGAAAAGAAAAAAGAAAATACTGATAAGTATCGCTATAATTGCAGTTACACTGATATTCATACTTCCAGCTATCGGATTTAGCATACTGAACTGGGGCGTGTTGCCGCCGGAGAAACTGACACCGCTGGTTGTCGAGCAGACCAACAAGTTTCTCGATGCACATCTGGATTGCGAGCGGGTGGAGCTGACTTTCTTCGAGACATATCCTTATCTGGGAGTAAAACTGACTAACGGGCATCTGATTTCGCATGCCGCCGAAGATTCGACCGCCCATGAGGAAGAGTTGGCGGTGTCCTCCGATTCGTTGTTGTCATTCAACCGCGCGACTGTCTCCCTGCAACCGCTCGACTATCTGTTCGGTGGCAAGATCACTATCAAGGATTTTTCGCTCGATCACCCGCGTTTCTACGGTTTTGTCAATAAAGACGGACGTGCAAACTGGGATATCTACCAAAGTGAAGCCAATTCGGCGGAAACGGATGCAGATAAAAAGCCGCTCCCTCCCATCGACCTGCAGAGAGTGCGCATACGCGGAGGACATTTCACGTACGACGATCGGCAAACTGATCTCTTCGCCGAGGTAAACGGTTTCTTTATGCGTCTCGACGGATCACTTACCGGAGGGGCCAATACGTTGGATTTTGAAACGGGCTGTTCCTCTATCTTGTTCAGCAATCCGGCTTATACGTTAAAGAATGACCTGGCGCTCCGGCTCAAAAGCCGCCTGATACTTGCCGACCATTATAACTCGATCATGTTGAAAGATGCCGAACTGTTGGTGAACAACCTGCCTTTTACGGCAGACGGAGCTATCCGTAACTTCCCGGAAGACCGGCGTACACGCATCGATATGGATATGGGATTGAAGATATCGGATATGAACGACCTGCTGAAATTTATTCCCGATGCTTATTTCCAGAACCGTGACAAGATATTGGCGGAAGGCTCGATCATCATGGAGGGAAACATTCACGGCTTCCTGGGTGACAGTATCATGCCGAACATAAACCTTTGCTGTAAAATAGAAAACGGTTCTTACCACGTCAAAGATGTGAAACAGGGTATAGACACGTTGGCAATGGATCTGGATATCCATCTGAACGGACCTCATCCCGACTCTTCTTTCATCTCGCTCGAACAGCTTAACATGAAGGGACTCAACACCGCCCTGGACATACAGGCAAAAGTAACCAACCTGTTCCGGAATCCGGCCATTAACGCAAAAATGAAGGGACAGGTAGACTTCACCAAAATGGGACAGGAATTCCTGAACCCGGACACTTTACTGGTAGAAGGAGTTATGGATGCAGACTTTACTGCCGCTTTCACCGTAGACGACCTCATAGAGAGCCGTTTCGGGAAAATACACGGTTCCGGAAAACTGAGTATCGACAAGCTGAAAGCATTCAGCCAGCCGCTCGGCATGGATATTTTTATCTCCGATGCTTATCTGGCAATCGATACGACACACCAGAAAAGTCGTTATCTGGATGCACAGGAGCTGATGCGGATGACGATGGGCATCGACAGCCTGAACATCAAATACAAGGATGAAATCAGCACGAACATCAGTAAACTGGAAATGCTGGCACAGACATCGCCCGTGATCGACACAACCGCAGTCATACCGATGACAGGACGCTTGGCATTCGACCAGCTCAGAACACGCATGCCCGATTCGGTCTGGATGGTCGCAGGACGGACCGAGCTGAAAGGCGGTATCAAATCGTCGGCTTCCGACAAACAAATACCGACGGCAGCTGCTGTTATCTCGATCGATACGCTGAAATATATCAGTGTCCCGCTTCGCACAGGCCTCGCGCTGACAGAAAGCAGATTTACGATTGAAGCGCTCCCTTATCGGGATGCACGACGCCAACAAAGGGCAAAGCGGCAACAGCGTGTTCCGACCGGCGGCAAGCTACATGGGCAGCAAACTGTAAGGATGAGAGATACAACCAATAGAAAAGCAGCAAACGACAGTACGGATATCAGCGACCAGTTCCTCCGCAAATGGGAAGCACGGGGAAGTGTGTCTTTCAAACAAATACGCGGTTTCAGCCGTTTGTTCCCCCTTCCTATGTGGATGGAGCAGACGACGATGAAGTTTAACACCAACGACATCACGTTGACGGATGCCCGCCTGCACTTAGGAAAGAGCAATTTCACCCTCAACGGAGAAGTTAGCCAGATCCGGCGGGCAATGCTCCGGGGTGGCAAACTGAAAGGAGACTTTAAACTGAGTTCGGATTATATCGATTGTAATCAGTTGATGCAGGCAATCAATAACGGTATGCAATATGTTGCAAGTAGCTCCGACCTGGCGCCTCTCAGTGACGAAAGCATTGCAGGGCTCGATGCAGCAACGCTCCAGGATAGCATTTCGCAAGCGGAGACCGACACAACCAGCCAGTTGTTCGTTCTTCCGGCCTTCCTCGACATGACACTCCATACCGATGCGAAACGAATCGACTTTAAAGATCTGGAGTTGGAAAACGTAACGGGAGAAATCGTCCTGCGTGACCAGAGCATCAATCTGAGCAAGCTCAATATGGACTCCAATATGGGACACGGAAACCTGACAATGGTCTACACGGCAAGGAATGAGCAGGAAGCTACAGCCGGATTCGATCTCGACATGGAAAATGTACAGGTGGAAAGACTGATTGCACTTTTCCCGTCTATCGATACATTGGTCCCGATGCTCCGTTCGTTTGAAGGCGTGCTGGGCTGCGAGGTCACGGCGACCTGCAAGATGGACTCGACAATGTCTCTTATCATGCCGTCGATCAATTCATCCTGCTATCTGCACGGAAATAATATGGTATTGCTGGATGGCGAAACTTTTGCCGAAATATCCAAAACGCTTATGTTTAAGAACAAGAAGCGGAATATGATAGACAGTATTGCGGTCGACCTCGCGATCAAGGATAACAAGATCGAAGTCTTTCCTTTCCTGGTGGAGATGGACCGTTACCGGGTGGCTGTCGGGGGAACGCATAATCTGGATATGACGTTCAATTATCATGTGTCCGTACTGAAATCGCCTGTTCCCTTCAAGCTGGGAATCGACATTACCGGTAACCTGGACGACTTCAAGTATAAGATCACGAAGTGTAAATACAAAGACATTTTCAAACCGGCCAAACAGGCGGAACTTGACAGCACGCGCAAGAATATCCGGAAAGATATCCGTGATGCCATCCGCAAGCAGATTGAAGAAGCGGCACCGGAGTTAGGGAAGAATCTGGCAATGGCAGGAACAGAAACAAAAAAGGAGGCAGGGGATGTTCAAGAATCCCCTACCTCCTTCCAAGAAGGGAATTAGGTGATTACCTGTTCCCGTACATTTCTTCGTAATACTTCATATAGTCACCGCCGGTAATATCTTCCACCCATTTCTGGTTATCCAGATACCAGCGGATCGTCTTAACGATTCCGACTTCAAAAGAAGTTTCAGGCGTCCAGCCTAATTCGTTTGTGATCTTTGTCGGGTCGATCGCATAACGCTGGTCATGGCCAAGGCGATCTTTGACAAAGGTTATCAGGCTTTCGTTGATCCAGTCGATGGAAATCTGCCCGTCTGCACCGATCTCCTTTTTCTTCAGGATCTGGCGGTATTCCGGTTGCTCGGTCATCAGGCTGCGGATCGTGCTGATCGTCAGTTTCACGATTTCGATATTCTGCTTTTCGTTATGGCCGCCTACGTTATATACCTCTCCTGCCCGTCCCTCATGGATCACCATGTCGATAGCCTTGCAATGGTCTTCGACATAGAGCCAGTCGCGCACATTCGTACCATCCCCATAAACCGGGAGTGATTTGCCTTCAAGGATATTTTTAATAATCAGCGGAATCAGCTTTTCCGGAAAATGATACGGACCATAGTTATTGGAACAACGGGTAATGCTAACCGGCATTTTATAGGTCTCGGAATACGCCTGCACAAACAAGTCGGCACTCGTTTTGGATGCACTATAAGGACTGCGCGGGTCCAACGGGGTCGTTTCATGGAAATAACCCTCGGCACCCAGACTGCCATACACCTCATCCGTCGACACCTGATGGAAGCGGACACCTTCGCGCCACTGTGGATAACCTGTATCTGCTTTACCCGTCACCCAAGCCTTACGGGCAGAGTCAAGCAGGTTCTGCGTTCCCAATATATTCGTAACCAGGAAAAGCTGCGGATTCTCGATACTGCGGTCAACATGGCTTTCAGCAGCAAAGTTAACGACATAGTCGAACCGATATTTGGCAAACAACTCGTCCGTCAGGGCACGATCGCAGATATCTCCTTTTACAAACTCGCAACGCTCTCCGTCAATATCTCCGGCTATCGTCCCGAGATTGCCGGCGTAGGTCAGCAAGTCCAGGACAACAATCTTTATTTCAGGATACTTTGCCAACATATACTTAACGAAATTAGCGCCGATAAAACCAGCCGCTCCAGTAACCAAATAAGTCTTCATATCTATTTGTATAATTCAAAATTCATAATTCAAAATTAATCTCCGCTTCCCCTAACAAAGGAGCGCTCCGGTCTTTATCCGACAGATTAAGGATAGAAGGATCGGCAATCATCCAATCCACCGCAACTGTAGGATCATCAAAACGCAACCCGCGTTCATGCGTCGGCATATAAGGATTATCGACTTTATAAGTAAAAACGGCTTCCTCGCTCAACACATGGAAACCATGGGCAAATCCCTGCGGGACAAAGAACTGGCGTTTATTTTCACCGGACAACTCGACAGCCACATATTTCCCGAACGTAGGAGAACCTTTACGCAAATCGACAGCGACATCCAGCACACATCCCTTGATCACACGTACTAACTTGGCCTGCGAATAGGGTGCCAACTGATAATGCAATCCTCTCAGTACGCCTTTCGACGAACAGGATTCATTATCCTGTACAAATTCCACTTTACCGATATGTTCTTCAAACTCCGCCTTTTTCCAGGCTTCCATAAAATAGCCACGTGCATCTTCAAATACTTTCGGTTCAATGATCCACACGCCGGGGATTTCTGTTTCAATATAAGTCATTATCTTATTGTTTATGCTAACAGAAGGCAAAGTAACTTCTTTTTCCTTAGTTCTCCAAGCCTCCAGGAAAACAAAAAGGGAAGAAAAGATTTGCATATTCCAAATATATTCTATTTCTTTGCACTCGCAAAACCGGAATGGTTCTTTTGAAAACGTATTGGTTCCTTGGATGAGTGGCTTAGTCAGCGGTCTGCAAAACCGTCCACGGCGGTTCGAAT
>OGZX01003620.1_pt1 | contig 10262 bp, 12 predicted proteins | sample 1576881 | NCBI WGS metagenome assembly OGZX01 (sample SAMEA3541542, study PRJEB24748) | human gut metagenome | biome: human gut; feature: human-associated habitat; material: faeces | place: China | collected 2012
TGTCCGAGGTATTGATGAAATTGAAGTGATTGATTTGGAAAAAATTAGATCTGGTGATTTTGTGATTTTTTATACAGGATTTTTAGAAAAGGCAGGATATGGTACTAAAGAATATTTTCAAGCCCACCCTCAATTATCAAATAATCTGATTGAAAAATTGTTAGATAAGAAAACGAAAATTCAATTAGAAAATGAGCGAAATGAAGATGAAAGGTTACTCCATAACTTATTATTTACCCAACATAGTAATAATCCTAACGAGAGTGATTTATGGATTTTAAACGAAGAATATTTGTATTTTAAAGGTTTTTCTGAACATAAATTGAATCAAATAGAAATAGATGGAAAGAAATTATTTAGAGAGGAAATAACGCAAGAAGAAGAAAGATATTTGACATCATTAGGAGCTGATCGGAGATTGAAGCGACCTGATATCTTGTTATTCCCTATAGAGGGGAAATGTATTATTCTTGAATTAAAGAACCCTAACGTTGATGTGTCTATCCATTTAAATCAAATAAATAAATATGCATATTTCCTTAGAAATTTTGCTACATCTGATTTTGTAATTGATACATTTTATGGTTATTTCATAGGAGAAAATATAGAACCTCGTGAGGTGCGTGCAGCCGATGGAGACTTTCGATTTGCTCCAAAACTTAAATATCTATTTCGTCCCAATAAAACAATTCCAGATGATAGTGGAACAAATCATGATGGCAATTTATACACAGAAGTAATAGAATATACTGTTTTAAAAGAAAGAGCAAAAATAAGGAATAAGGCATTTATAGACAGATTATTTACAAAACAGGAATCGTTTTCAATAGAAAAAAACAATAAATAACTTTTTAGATGTTTATTAACAATTAAAGAACGAATACATTCTTTGATTAGAAATTTGTAATCTTTATGTAAGAAACTTTATTTCATAATTGCCTAATATGAAATAAACTAAGAGTTTGCTCTAACTATTCTCTCTTTATAAATCCTACTCCTTTTGGTTTTCCATGTCTAAAATATACGAGAGTAACGTGTACGGTACTCCTGTAGCCATTTACACCCCCACCCCAAGGTTGAAGAAAATCAAATTAATTAATTAAAAATCTCATCAATTATGAACTTGAAAACTTACTACCAAAATTTGGAGGTTGCCCAACCTAACAATTCCCTTGAACTCAATCCAGAGTTGATTGAAAAGTTTAAAAATCAGGTGGCGGTATTACCCACTCCCGTTAAGGTGGGTGATGAAATGACCGTTATTGACTTTAAAGGGGAAAACCCTCAACAATTACAACTGGTTTGCGCCTTGGGAGAGGAAGAGGTGAAAGAGATCAAATACACTCAACTAGTCCGTGCAAGCCAGAAAGGGGACATCACGCCAGATGACATTCCCTGTGACCCCGCCATAGAACAGAAACATGGTGACAAGTTACGTTTCATTTACTCTTTCGCCAAGAACATGATGCTAGACCAGCTTATCCTAGCGCTTAAAGGCAAAACCATAGTGCTATGCGGTCAGGTTGAAACTCCTGCCGTTTACGCTGGAACCAAAACAAAGATGCAGATTAAAAAATTCGCCTACTTGGAAAAGTAGTTAAAGATACAGGGACAGGGAGCGCAGTGGATAGGGGAAAGATATTGCTATACCAAAGTGAAGGAAGTATCACCTTTCTAAACAGGCAGTATAAACAAGAATCTTTCCTCTCCATTGCCAAACCTGATAAACTTACAACTCTCTAAATTTCATTACCATTAACGTGTTCAAATTAAAAATCAAATAAAATAAAGACATGAATGAAGAATTGATAAAAGTGCCAGTGGTGGAACTGGTGTACAGGAATAATACCAAACCTTCTAAAAGGTATAAAATAGTAACCGCTAAAGATGTCCACGAGTTACTGGTTTCCCCGTTTAAAGATACCATTGAACACCATATCTCAACTAGAGTTATCCTGTTAAATGGTAAGAATCAAGTGTTAGGCATATCTACAACAAGTGAAGGTGCGTTATCTTACAATATCACGGATATTAGGTTTATAGTACAACTGGCGGCACTCTCTAATTGTAAAAGCTTAATAGTTTGTGTAAACCAGCCTTCTGGTGATATTGAACCAACTAAACAAGATGATGAACTGGTACAGCAAATAAAAATAGCACTTTCATATATAGATGTAGACTTGCTAGATCTCGTCCTCTACTATGAAGAGGGTTATTACAGCTATTCAGCTAACGGTAGGATATGAAAATTTAGGTTGGTGAATTTATGTCTGGATTGGTATATATAGCCAATAAGGACAATAATCCTCACCACCAATAGAACGTAAACTATAAATACATTTCCAGTTCAATTTTTAAACTCGCTTAACGCTAGAGAATAAATGAATCAAGTGAAAGTGATAATAAACTTTATAAATCAAGGTTGGTGGAGAATTTATGAATTGTATATATAAACTGAAATTTCAAATATTTCCACCACCGTTAAATAGACTAGATTATGAGTACAGCAATATTAATTCCAAGTCAAAATGAAGGGTTGTTGCCAGTTTTATTTGGCAGTAATAACGTCAAGCAAGAAGAACCCACCTACACTCCTTATGAAGTGGTAAATGAACCTACCAAGAAGGAAAGGAGGAAACATTTTATTGAAGCTAATACCACGCCAATAGATATGCTACATTTAAAGAATGATTGTATCGTGCCAGTGTTCAGCAAGGATAACGAGATGACAATATCCCATCCTGCATTTATTGAAACAGTGCACAAGGTGGCTAGTGAATTGTTTAGAGGGGAAAGTATTGATGAACCTGATATAATGGTTAGCCATGTTATAAAAGGTAGGATTCCAGAAGCCATACATAAACCAGTGGCAGAACTGCTAGAAAGTGACAAGACTATCTATTATGAAAGAATGGCGTTCGCTTTCGAGATTCCAACTATCTATGAATCTATAAACGGTAACAGGGTCAATCTATGTGTTACTGGCGTTAGGGCGTATAACAGGGAGAACCTCTATTCAAAGAAGACATCAGAGAGGTTCAGTGTTGCTATTGGATTCCAGAACAAGGTATGCTGTAACCTGTGTACATTTACTGATGGATTCCAAACTGATTTAAGAGCGATGAGTTACCATGATCTCTTTAGAGGGGTGATGAAGCTATTCCAACAGTATGATGCGGAAAAGCATTTAAGGTTGATGAAGAGCTTCACGGGTTCTTACCTCACTGAACATCAATTCGCGCAATTCTTGGGTAAAAGTAGGTTGTATCAATGTTTACCTGCCAGAGAGAAGAAACGTTTACCATGCATGGAGTTGACGGATAGCCAGATTAACATGGTGGCTAAAGCGTATTACAATGATGACAATTTCAAGAGGGAGCATGGAGAGAATGAAATTAATTTATGGAAATTCTACAACATGCTTACAGGTGCGAATAAATCTTCCTACATAGATAATTTCTTGGATAGATCGTTAAACGCCACGCAATTAACGGAAGGAATAGACAGAGCGTTACATGGTGATAACACCTATAAATGGTTTATAGAGTAATTAATCTAATTCTAAATTACAATAGAATACCCGTTGTCTGGCTGCGGGCGATGATTAATTCATAAATTTGTTACACGGCTACCCCGTAGTGGCGTTTGTAGGATGCTAAAAATTATCTACCTTTGTATGACACTGGGCAGGGTAAAACCTGTTTGGTAACATGTTAGATAATAGAAGCGTTTAGTTTTATCCTCACTTTGGAATCTGGACAATTTCAATCATACAGGGATAAACAGTACAAACGCTCATGCTTGCCATATATACAATTCTGTTATATATATTGGTTTAGCGTGGGGTAGCTGTTTATTTGTATGAAAGGGAGTCCAGACCCTCAAAGTGAATAGACTGACAATTCCCACGCTTCTTTTTTGTGTTAATACTTCTTGGGGGATTGAGAGGTATCGAATAACATGAGAACAAATCCATTAAATGAAAGAGCCAGAGATTACTTCATAGCAATTATTTTTGGAGTGTATGGTATGTACGAGATGTCAGGAATGGGAACCCAAGAATGTAGAGTGTGGGTCGCTAATGTCATGGATAATGAACTTAACTATGACGAGTATAAAGAACTAGAACGAATACAACGTCTTAGCATGGAAAATCAACAAAACGTTGATATACTATTGACCAAGTTATCTAGTAACCTTACTTTTAGTAGCGAAAAAGAATACTGTAGAAACAGGTTAAACCAGATAGTTAGTTTTGGGATTCACTGTTCCAACGATGATGTTAGATTATTCCTGTATATGCTTAAAGATTTAGTACACCAACGATTAAGTTACCCCCTATGAACATATTTAGACAATTCCAGATTAAACGAGAGATTGATAAACAAACAGAAATCGTGCAACTTAGCTTTGAACGCTTGGAAACTTACTACAAGAAACATTTTAGCATGTGTTATGTTCCCGAATACATAAGTCTTGTGATTGATTTCTTAAAGAAACAAACAGGAAATAATAGTATAGAATTTTCCATGACTATTAGATTTGCGTTGGAGACGTACGATACAACCAATGGTATTTACAAATCTATGTTATCAAGAGATGATTGGCTTAAGATAGAACCACTAAGAAAGTACTATAGACACAAGATTATGTATGACAAAGGGGCTTTGGAAGAGTTCAAGAAGATGAATGAAGAGTTCGTGGAGGACTTTAACAAATTAATGGAGCTTTTTCATGAGGCATCCATTAATACATTGAACACGCAATGGGAAACAATGGGAAACAAACATAATCGTATTATTGAAGAGTTAAACGAACATCCTAAATATGAAAATAAAGAATAGTTATGTGGTGGAATAAAATTATCAGTTGGTTCTCTGAAATAGGAGAGCGTAGCCGTTGCGTGAAAGAGTTTAATAATGCGGCTAAGACTGCCTTTGTGGCTAACATCGTTCCCGTTTACCTGAAAGCAGAAATATCGAGAGGGAATAGTAGTTTTAAACACGCTTTTTCCCATTTCTTCTTGTCTGGTTTTAGAATCAGAACAATGACAGGTAGGTATATGTCTGCAACAGAAGTTGAAGAGGTGGGACAAGCAGTTGTTTCCAATCAGGAATTAACGAGGAAACTTGTTACCTTGGGTTTTGACACGTTAGAAATCATGAATCCAGAAGGCAAGAAGGTTAAAGAATGGCAATTAACGGCATTACTACAAATACGATAATTATGAAGGCTTTATATATCACACTTGCTTGCGGTATCATTGCCGCAGGCTCCTTTTATTTCATTCATCGTAAGAAGAAGAAAGATAAAGACAATGTTGATATGTCTAATGTTATAAATAGCATGTTTAATTGTACTTCTATTTATGATAGGTTGAAGGTTAAATGTCATCCTGATAAATTTTTGGATGAAACAATGAAGGAGAAAGCAGAAAAATTATTTCAAGAATTACAGAAGAACAGGCATAACTATAACAAATTATTAGAACTAGAGCAAATCATTAATAACGAATTACGAAACAAGTAGAAGAGTGATTATCGTGGTATGGCTATATACTTATCATGATAAGAACTCGCTTCCTTTTCTAAGCAGTTAGATTAAACGATTGATACATGAAAGAATATATTCCATTTTTTGCAAGTGTAGTCTTGTTAGCTATTTATCTGGTATTCAAATTAATAGAATTAGAATGGTTTTGGGGATGTATATTGTTGGCTTCAATAGTTATTTATACCTTGATTTCAAACACCAAACTAACAAAAGAGAAATTGGAATCTCGCATTTGTGATTATTTATATGATAATGATATTGAATACAAGAAGAAAGAAGAAGAGATCTATTTTACTTGTGCTAGTTTTAAATGTTTTATTGATGTGTATAATAGATACACGATATTTTTTCTTATCTCTATTAGAAGTAACGAACATACCCAGTTTACTCGTTTAGGAACATATATTTTAGATAATATCAATAACACAGGTTATCGAAGCGTTACACTTACGCCAAAGAAAGATTCTTGTAAAATAGAGATACGATTGAGAATCGAGAATAATAAAACATATAAAGAAAGATTTCCCAGTACAATTAATTTAGTGAGGCAAGTATTGAAGGAGTGTGAACAACAAATATATTAAAAAGATTAGGCGTGTAAAAATATTATTATGACTATATGCGAATAAAATTGTTATTACTTGTGTTATTAATAACCTGTTTGAAATCTTGTTAAAACAAGCCTATAAATTCATACTTGCATAGATACGAACAAGTGATAGACTGTATCATTGCAGGATATGATAGTAAAGACGTTGATATTTACGAGGAAGCACAATACAGAATAGCTTCTTCATTTGGAATCGTGCATGATATTATTGGAGATACGTTAGTGTCTAAAAGTGATAAGAAGTATCTGGCAGACAAGATTGAGCAAGCAGAAAGCACGTGGTGTGCAAATGGCTCTGGTATGTTCTCTAAAGTAACCTTTATAACAGGTGAAACTGGTGATGTGGTAGGACAAGTAGACATACTATACTGGGATAATAATGAAATGGACAGTATTGCGATAATGAAGATTTGGGTTCCAGAAGAAGTAGATAGTATTTACCTGACGCTGGCTAACTGGGAAATAGATAGTGTTAAGGATATATACAGTTCAAGCCCTATGCCCTTGGAACGAGGTTGTTTTATCAGCCGTTTGAAACCTTACAATCAAGAAATGTTATTACAGAGAAATACGCTTTTCATTGATGGTTACACGGCAAAAGATGATTCACTTTACTTGCACGTGGCGATACCATTAAAGATATTACATAAACAACTTCAAGAATGGAACAATGAATAGATTACGACAGTATTGTTTAAACTGGAAGACCATGTATATAATATGGTTCATCTATTTACTTGTAATAGGAACACTACGGAATAACTGGAATTTATTCTTCTCTATAATAGAAGTATTATTCATTATAAAGATTATTGGTTGTTGCGTCTTTGCTATATCTGGATGCTATTGGTTACGAAAAAAGCAGTGGTTAAATGCTGTGATGTTTTTTATTCCAATCTGTTTTAAAGAGATAATTTCTTTAATTTACAAATTATGAAACGGTTGTTACGCTTTGCTTATCTGAACGATATTAGAATACCAATCATCTGGGTATTTACGATTTTCTTTTTACTTGATTCTTGGATTCGTCCAGACGGGTGTTATTGGCTTAATTTCAAACCTGTCATTAAATTTGGAGATTTTGAGTTGGGGCAATTATATATAAATGGAGGATTATATTATCCATGTCTAGGTATATGGATAATTTTACCCTTCATATATTGCTTGTACAAAAAAAAGTGGAAGGATGTGGGAATGTTACTTGCTGCGTTTTGTATTCCCATGTTTATACGTGGAACATCTATTTCTTATGACTTGGTGGACTACAAAATGAATATAGGGAAGCATCTTGAGCCTCGCTCTAAAAAAGACAAATTAGGTTGGTTATTGCTAGATCGTGATAAACAGGTTGTGTCTAGGATATATTCTAAACGTCCTATTCGTTTTAGGCATGATAGAGCTGTTGTGGAGATTGATAATAATTGGGATGTTAGCATATCGGGTAATGATATAACAATTATTCCAGACACGAATAGACACACGTACAAAGGTATTTCATATGTCTACATTGATACTTTAGGGAAACTTGTTACTCCCAAGGTATTTCAATCCGCATCTTCATTTAACAATTATGGTGTAGCGGTATGTAGGGATTCTTTTTACGGGATTATTGATACTAGTGGAAGAGAGATTTTACCATTTGAATATGATGAAATCTCGCCTGATCCTGAGGGCATGAACAATTACTACTGGCTAGAGAAGGATATGCAACGTGGTTTGTTCTGTGATTCAACTTTATCAATCTTGTTAAGTGATTGTTCTAAAATATATTACTGGAATAGAACCGAGGATTCTTGCGTGTTTACCAAAAATGGTAAGGATTCTTTACTACTTCTACCTACTAGAACAAAGCTTCCATTTGAATGGCATAAACTGAAGCAACTTCGATATGGGGAGGACACAACACTAATAGATACAATCATGTTTTCTTTGAAACAAAATGTAAATACGATAAGAGAAATTATAATAAATGAACAAGATACCTTACCCAAATTTCAAATTATAAGTGATTACTTGTACTATGACCATTGGGGAGATTCATACATGAATACAAGCAATCATTGGAGAGATCAATTTTCACAAGATTCCAATAATTTTTTAAGTGTTGATTTTCAAATAGAGAACAAATTGTATAACGAATGGTGGAAATTTCATGAACATACCTTCTCAACCATTCATAAATTACAAAACACAGATAATTACTATGATATAATTGAAAAATTAAACTTGCAAAAAATCTTGCGCTTGGTTTATTCTTATCTCCTACTTTTCAATGAAGAAACTAACCTTGATGTACCCTCAACAATAAACAAGCAAGTTGAATTTTCCAACTGGAATGATTCCATTATTGCTTGTTACAATGATCTTGTACAAGTACAAGGTTTTAGTCCCATGGCAATTCGCCATATCAATAATGAAATATCTGCATGGAAGCAACTTATAGACCATAAAATTAATTTATTAAATGAAGTCAGAAACGGGAACTACCCGTCAAGATTAAAGCAATTATTAAATGATGAGTTAAAAGATTTCCTTCTTATTCAATTAAAACAAATGAAACTACTTTATTCTGATATATTATACTACATGAATAATCATCAAACAGATCAAAATAACTGGATAGCAAATACATGGAAACAATATCCTTTAAATATCGAGATTGATTCACTACACGTCAAGATTAGATAAAGGAAACAAATCAACTCAAGCCTAAAATTGATGAATTAGATATAGAATAAACAGAATTTGTCCTCAAAAATAACTACAATATCAGAGATTATGAATGATGTAAAAAGATATATGATTAAAATATTTAAAGGCATAGGAATAGCATTTATTCTGACTTTGATTGCAATTACAATAGGCTACTTGCTATTTGAATTGGCTGTCTACTGGGATCATCATTCAGCAGTGATGAGAAATAGAATAGGACATGTAAGTAATATCAATTCTTTTATAGCATTAGTATTTATCCATTCTTGTTACTGCATCACTTACGAGTTCATTCCTAAAGGTAAGAAATGGATATACAGACTATGGTATTTATATCCATTAATAGTATTTGTTTTTATCATACTTCTTAAAATTGATACATCAACATACGGTATGATGTTACGCCTATCAGCCTTCACGATTCCATTTGTTATACTGACAAGGAGAATTATGGAGAAATTAATGAACAAGCAGGAAGTCATACAAGCTATTCTAAATTGGAAAATAGTCTATTTATTCTGGGCTGTTAGTTTTATAGTATTATTTGTTGTACAAGTCACTACTAATCTTACTACAATATTAAAAATCTACTGGTGGACATTAGGCATTGCGACTACACTTGTAGGCTTGTACCTCCTTTGTAAGAAACAATGGATAAATAGCCTGCTATATTTCTGTTTGTTCCTGTTTCCAATGATCGCATTTAAGTTGGGAATGTTAGTGAAGGAATTGTTGATATATGGACAACTAAAATAACAATATATGAAGTACTGGAAAGATTTACGAGTGTATGTTATATTGTTGCTTTTAAGTAATTGTATATGTGCGTTTGTGGCAGGGGCAACAAGCTGTAATAATATAGAACGCTATATGTTTAACACTGAAAAATGGTATAATATTAGTAGCTATGCGTCTATTGCATTGGTAGGCTTAATGGTATCATTTCTCGTTATCACACTTTCATCACGCTCTATCAATAGAAGCAGAAAGGATACTGGATTAATATTATTACTCTGGTTAAGTCCTTTAGCAATAACTATGATTGTAGGTCTACTATTATATAAATTTATCTAATGAGAAGAAAAAAAATAAAACAAGCCATTTTAAACTGGAAGTTTGTCTATACATTCTGGGCTATTAGCTATATTGGTTATTTTATTTGTCAGTCATTAGGAAGTAGATACTTGGTGTCAGGCTTACCCTTCCTTATATATTGGGGGGCACTAAATATGATTACGACTATCGTAGGATGCTATCATGCTTGCAAAAGATATTGGATAGATGCATTATTATATTTCTGTTTGTCTTTGTTTCCCTCAATAGTAACCTCTTTTATGGAATGAAGATCATGAAGGAATACTTAACCAGATACATGGAAGATTTAAGA
>OGZX01003624.1_pt1 | contig 10252 bp, 10 predicted proteins | sample 1576881 | NCBI WGS metagenome assembly OGZX01 (sample SAMEA3541542, study PRJEB24748) | human gut metagenome | biome: human gut; feature: human-associated habitat; material: faeces | place: China | collected 2012
ACCGAAATAAACAATAGCAAAAGGGGCTATCCGACTTTTTGGACAGCCCCTTTTGCATTTTTATTAATTAAGGAATTAATAAGCGAAGATGGGATATGATTTCATTGTTTGGTTCACTTTTTCACGAACGGCTTTAATAATGTTTCCATCTTCAGGATGAGCTAAAACCGTATCTATCATTTCAACGATTTCGAGCATGAGATCTTCTTTTGCTCCTCGTGTCGTAATCGCCGGAGTTCCTATACGAATACCGGATGTCTGGAATGGTGAACGGCTGTCGAAAGGAACCATATTTTTATTTACGGTAATATCTGCTTCGACCAGAACTTTCTCGGCAACTTTACCGGTAAGTTCAGGGAATTTTGTACGGAGATCGATCAGCATGCAATGATTATCCGTTCCGTTTGAAATAATCTTGTATCCCTTATCCATAAACGCTTGAGCCATAACTGCGGCATTTTTCTTGACTTGCATCTGATAAGCTTTATATTCTGGTTGCAATGCTTCTCCGAATGAAACGGCTTTAGCTGCAATAACGTGTTCCAACGGTCCACCTTGCACTCCGGGGAATACTGCAGAATCAAGAAGCGCTGACATTTTCTTGATTTCTCCTTTAGGAGTTGTTTTTCCCCAAGGATTGTCAAAATCTTTTCCTAATAAAATGATTCCGCCACGAGGTCCACGCAAGGTTTTATGAGTCGTAGAGGTTACTATGTGTGCATATTTTAACGGATTATCCAATAATCCGGCAGCAATAAGTCCTGCAGGATGAGCCATGTCTATCATGAAAATAGCTCCTATTTCATCTGCGATTTTGCGCATGCGAGCATAATCCCATTCGCGAGAATAAGCCGAAGCTCCACCGATGATTAATTTCGGACGTTCACGAAGGGCGACTTCTTCCATCATATCGTAATCCACATATCCGGTATCTTCTTTTACACCGTATTCCAGTGGCTGGAACATCAGCCCTGAAAAGTTAACAGGTGAACCATGAGATAAATGCCCTCCGTGAGATAAATTTAACCCGAGGAACTTATCTCCGGGATTCAACACTGCCATGAAAACAGCCATATTGGCCTGTGCTCCGGAATGCGGTTGCACATTAGCCCATTCTGCTCCGAAAATTTCTTTGATTCTGTCTATTGCGATTTGTTCACTTTGGTCTATTACCTCACATCCGCCGTAATATCTCTTTCCGGGATATCCTTCTGCATATTTGTTGGTTAGGCAAGATCCCATAGCTTGCATTACTTGATCACTTACAAAATTCTCTGAAGCGATGAGTTCTATTCCCTTCAGTTGCCTTTGATGTTCTTGTTCGATAATGTCGAAAATAGCATTGTCTCTTTTCATTGTTGTGCTTTATATAAGATGGTGTTTATGTTTTCGTTGTGCAAAGATACCTTTTTCGTTGTTCTTATAAAATAATACCGACCGAAAAACTGAGAAGATTAATACCTCTTTTTAAATAAATGCTTCCTTCTGATATATTTATTCCGTCTTTATAGAGGACGTATGTCGTAGGATGTGTGAGGTTTGTAATTCCGAATTCATAGCGAAAATCGATAAAAAAGCGAGAGATGGATGTTCCAAGTCCCAAAACGAAATTTGCAGTTAACGGACGGATGTGTTCATCCATGACAAATTCATACGTTTCCGGTGCGGAGAGTTCGCTCTTTTTCTTATATAGATATTTAAGTTTTGGACCAGCAAAAAAAGACAACTCGTACGGACCTTGTTTGATGAAGTTATATCCGTATAATAAAGGTATGTCTAAAGAATAAATTCTATTACCGACCGTTATTCCTTCCATGTACCCGATAGATCCGTCGGTAATGACCGATTCGGGTCTCGGACTCATCCGATAACGCATATAATGCGTTTCTGCTTCGAGTTGAAGATAATGTTTATTGAAATTGGTTCGGGCAAACAGGGATATGAGAATCCCCATTTTTGAATTTGTTGACGGTTCTTCTATTTTTATACCGTTGATTTGACTTTTTCGCATATCGACGAAAGGGGCGTTTACTCCGATACGGACTCCCCAATTGAATAATTTTTTTGGGGACATACCGGACTGTGCCGATACCGTACCGGTAAAAAATAAATATGTACAGAATAAAAATAGAATGTACAGTCTCATTTCTTCTTTTTCTTTTTTTGTACCGACCAACCGAACTTACCTATTTCTTTGCCGATCCCGTAATAATGACCGTGCGAATAAACCAATAATCGAGCTTTTTCGAGATCGAAAGCTCCGTTTTCGGGATTAATGAATTGCTCGTCGGCAATAACGTTGACAACCTCTGATATAAACATATCATGAGAACCTAAGTTCACGATTTCCTTAACTTTACATTCTATGCATAAAGGCGATTCTTCAATATAGGGAGCAGCTATTTTTTCTGAAGGAACGGGAGTCAGCTCGCTTTCTGCAAATTTATTATAATCTTTTCCAGATCGAATACCGCACCAGTCGGTTGCTCTTGCCATATTTTCTGTTGTCAGATTAATGACAAATTCCTTGTTCTCCTTTAAAATAGAGTATGAATGTCGTTCGGGACGTACGGATATATAACACATTGGCGGATTGGTGCAGATAGTTCCTACCCAGCTTACGGTAAATAAATTATACTGTTCCGGACGGTTCCCGCAACTGACCAATACCGCAGGTAACGGATAAATCATCGTACCCGGTTTCCAATTCTGTTTTTTCCTGTTTGCCATTAACGAATTTCTATATCTTTTTGAGAAATAGCCCGTTCGCAATATTTGCATTTTACTTCAACGGTTTCTTTATTAATGACACGAAAGACCGTATTCATCGGTTCGTTGTTGGTGATGCATTTAGGGTTATTGCAACGGATAATGCCTGTTAATTCATCAGGTAGGGTAACGACTCTTTTTTCGGTTACCTGATAGTCTCTGATGATATTGATCTTTGCATTCGGAGCTATTAATGCGATTTTATTGATCTCTTCTTCTTTGAAGAATGTATCGGCGATTTTGATGATACCTTTATGTCCTATTTTTTTACTTATCAGATTATTTCCGATAGTAATGCTTTTGTTTAGATGTTCTAATCCGAGGAGTGAAACGACTTTGAACAGTTGGTTTGAAGGAATATGATCGATAACCGTTCCGTTTTCCAATGCAGCTACTTCGAGCTCTTTTTTATGTATAGCCATGATTCTATTTTCTTTTCTTAAATGTTAAATTTCGATACCTAATACTTTGCATATAATAGCTTGACGGGCATATAATCCGTTTTTAGCTTGCTCGAAATAATAGGCTTTCGGATTATCATCTACGTCGTATGCGATTTCGTTTACGCGGGGAAGCGGGTGCAGTATCCGTAAGTTCGGTTTGCTGTTTTCCAACATTTGATTATGTAGTGTATATACATTTTTTACTTTTTCATATTCCATGAGATCGGTAAAACGTTCTCGTTGCACACGGGTCATATATAATATATCCGCTTGATTGATGACTTCTTCTGTGAAATCTTGGTGCTCTTGATAAGGTATTCCTAATTTATCGCAATATATTTTATATTCTTCCGGCATTTTCAGTTCCTCAGGGGCTACGAAGTGAAACGTAGGTTTGAAGTGTGACATTGCCATAAGTAAAGAGTGTACGGTTCTTCCGTATTTTAGATCTCCCACCATTGTAATGTTTAGATTCTCTAATGTCCCTTGAGTCTTATATATAGAGTAAAGATCGAGCATTGTTTGCGACGGATGCTGATTAGCTCCGTCTCCAGCATTTATAATAGGAATTGAAGAAACCTCAGATGCATATCGAGCGGCTCCGTCTAAATAATGACGCATAATGATGAGATCTACATAATTACTAACCATCATTATCGTATCTTTAAGGGTTTCGCCCTTGGTCGAACTCGTAGTAGATGCATCGGAAAAACCGATAATTCTCCCTCCCAATCGGTTTACTGCCGTTTCGAAACTAAGTCGGGTACGTGTAGATGGTTCAAAAAATAGGGTTGCAATCACTTTTCCTTCCAATACTTTTCTGTTTGGGTTTTCTTCAAATTTTCTTGCTTGCTCCAGCAGATCCAGAATTTCTTCCTTAGAGTAGTCGGTGATAGATACTAAACTCTCTTTTCTCATATTGCGGTATGTTTTAAGAATATAGATTTATATGACAAATAGACCGGTTTGGCATGAAGAGTCAAATCGGTCTATTTACAATTTCTGATCGAGTGTTTATATTCTCTACACTTCTGTAAGTGTATGAAATCGAAATGTTTATATTTCTTTGTATTTTGTTTCATCTACACTACAAAAATAGTAAAAAAAGTCTATATCAAAGCTTTTCTGCTTAAATTTTCTTGTTCTGTATTTCAATCAATTTATAAATGAAATATTTATATTACCTTTGACGAAAAATATGAGAATTCATAATTTGTATATCCGGAAACCGTACGGATATAATTTGAGATATTGCTAAACGAATATGTTTCAAAACAAAATTTGAAATGCCAGAACTGCCTAAGAAAAAATCCGGATCTATTTCCAGAATTATAATTAAATGTCTTTGGATATTTTTTTGTGTAGGAATTGTTTCGATAACCCTCTTATTCTTTTTTATAGCAAAAGGGTTTATCGGTTATATGCCTCCGATCGAAGAGTTGCAAAATCCGAAAGATAAATTCGCCTCCGAGATATATTCTTCTGATATGGAAGTGATCGGGCGATATTATCAGAGTAAAGGAAACCGGGTGTATGTGGGATATAATGAAATTTCTCCTTATCTGGTTAATGCCCTTATTGCGACCGAAGACGCCCGTTTTGAAGATCACTCGGGAATCGATGTGAAAGCCTTGGCGAGGGCAGTGATAAAAAGAGGTTTGTTTTTTCAAAAAAGTGCAGGGGGGGGGAGTACAATTTCTCAGCAGTTAGCCAAGCAGTTGTTTTCTCCAAGTGCCGAAAATGTAATGGAACGGCTTTTTCAAAAGCCGATAGAATGGGTAATTGCCGTTCAGTTAGAACGTTTTTATACAAAAGAGGAAATTGTAAATATGTACTTAAATAAATTTGATTTTCTCTATAATGCCGTTGGAATACAGTCGGCAGCACAAATTTATTTTAATACGACTCCCGATAAACTATCGATAGAACAAGCGGCTACATTGATCGGAATGTGCAAAAATCCATCGTATTTTAATCCTGTTCGTCAACCCGAAAGAACGAGAGGTCGTCGTAATACGGTTTTAGAACAAATGTATAAATCGGATTATATTACTCGGGAGGAGAGAGATTCATTGCAAGCTCTTCCGTTGAAGCTCTACTTTAACCGTGTAGATCATAAAGAAGGGTTAGCTCCTTATTTTAGGGAACATTTGCGTTTGATGATGACTGCCAAAAAACCGGATCGAAGAGATTACAGAGGATGGCAGGGACAAAAATTTGTCGATGATTCTATCGCTTGGGAAACAAATCCTCTTTTCGGATGGTGTGAAAAAAATCGGAAAGCAGACGGTTCAAAATATAATATCTATACAGATGGGTTGAAAATATATACGTCATTAGATTCTCGGATGCAAAAATATGCAGAAGAGGCTGTTGAAGAGCATATCGGAGGTTTTCTGCAGCCTAAATTCTTTAATGAGAAGAAGGGGCGCAGTTACGCTCCGTTTGCAAGGAATTTATCTAAATCGGATATCGAAACTATTCTTAATAAGGCGATGAAACAGAGTGATCGGTACAGATATATGTCGGAAGCGGGTGCATCTGAAAAGGAAATCAGGAAAGCTTTCGATACACCTGTGGATATGCAAGTTTTTTCTTGGCATGGAATGATCGATACGGTTATGACTCCTATGGATTCTATTCGATATAATAAATCGTTTCTCCGTACTGGCTTTATGGTAATGGATTCTAAAACAGGGCATGTGAAAGCATACGTCGGAGGAATTGATTTTCGCAATTTCCAGTATGACATGGTTTCAGATGGTAGGCGTCAAGTAGGTTCTACCATAAAACCGTTTTTATATACGTTGGCTATGGAAGAAGGTTTCAGCCCATGTGACGAAGCTCCGAATGTACAACCTCATATTCTTGATCCGGCTACAGGAAAGGTTTGGTCTCCGAGAAACTCTTCCAAGGCCCGGATTGGAGAGAATGTGACTTTACGTTGGGGATTGGCTAATTCTAATAACTGGATTTCAGCTTATTTAATGGAACGGTTATCTCCAAGTTCTTTAGTGCGTTTGATGCATTCGTTCGGTATTCGCAATTATATCGATCCGGTTATTTCTCTTTGTTTAGGACCGGCAGAAGTCTCTGTTGAAGAGATGGTGACAGCTTATACAGCCTTTTCGAATAAAGGTATTCGAGTTGATCCGTTATATGTTACCCGAATAGAGGATAATTTTGGAAATGTAATTGCCGAGTTTACTCCGAAAGTAACCGAAGTATTCAGTGAGGCTGCATATTATAAAATACTTCCGATGCTTAGAGATGTTATAGATCATGGTACAGGAGGGCGCATTCGGTATCGTCATAAAATAACAGCCCCGATGGGAGGAAAAACCGGGACTACCAATAATAACTCGGATGGTTGGTTTATGGGATTTACACCGAGTTTGGCTGCCGGTGTATGGGTTGGAGGAGAGGAGCGTTCTATCCATTTTGATGGTATGGCAAACGGTCAGGGAGCAACGATGGCATTGCCTATCTATGGTATCTTTATGAAAAAAGTTTATGGCGATAAATCTTTGGGATATTCTGAAACGGAAGATTTTGTAATACCTGAACAATATAAAGATCCGTGTACGACCGGACCATATTCTGAAGAGGAATTTTCATCAGAGCCTGCTGAAGCTATAGAAGGTATTTTTGATTAGTTGATTCTATATTGAAATGAAATAGGTGTATCAAATTTTGATACACCTATACACACCCATTCAAGCTCCTACTCATCTTTTTTGATGAAATTTTTATAACAACACCTATGCTTTGAATGTATGAATTATAAGTTTGTCTAATTAAATGTTCGTTTAATTGGACAAATCCATAGGAGTTTTTCATAATGGAATATGTTGAGATCACATATTATAAAGAATTGTTTTATAATATATTTAAATAATAGTTTGTTTGATGTGAATAAATTGTATATTTGTCCGATCAAACGAAGGTTTTTTTGGAGCTATTTATATAATTATTCCTGAATTTTAGTTGCTATTTTCTACTTTTGGGTAGGAGGTAATTCCTTTTCTATTTTTTTGTTTTCAGCAGATATGGAAGGCTATTTATAAAGAATAGAGGTTAATATATTATTAGGTGGGGTGATTGGGTAGTATTGATATTGTGAAATTAAAATTATAAAACGGGCAGTTTTAACTTATAAAATAAAAACTGCCCGTATCTATTGTTTACAGTTTACTAGATAAGCATAAAAGTTTATAATCCGGGTTTATTACTGGTGATATAACTGTCTTTGCTACCTTCGATAAAAACTTGTTTTGTGTACCATTGGGGAGCATAATGGTAGTTTGAAGTATATGTTCGTACGTAAAAATTATAATATCCTCCGGTACGAGGCCATTGTTTTATGACATTTGTTCCGTTACTATTAAAAAACGATGCGTCACTACCGGAATATTTTACTCCATCGATAGGATTTTTCGGATTATTTATCACGACTACAATCCCTGCGGCATCCGGATCATCGCAAGCCCAAGAATAAGTTACTTGTGAAAACGTGCGTACAAGTAGTCTCCATTTATTGTTTCCCATATAAGTAGAATTGAGTAATTGTTGTATCGGTTGTACAGATACATTGAAATAATTTACATTATCCGGTGTTGAAGTTGAAGGAGTATTACCGCCTCCTTCTCCGCTTGTGCCACTATCATTATCGCTTGGCGGGGTTATTTCCCAACTCATACCGTCATAAGTCCATACTTTTCCATATACTCTGCCAATAGTCGGTCCCGTAACATAAGGCCGGAAGTATTGCTTTTTCATGTGGGAAACAGTTAATTTAAAATCTGCACAATTATTTTCATCCAGGTCTTTTTCTGAACGTGCCCAATCACTGAAATCTTGAACGAAACTACATTCATATCCTCCTTTGAGAATTGTCAGATTGTCAGGATTATTGACTTTTACAGTCATTTGGATAGCATTGTCTTTATGTTCGAATTTAGAGAATATTACCCAGAATTTTGTCGGGTCATTTCTGTCCGTTTTCTTTTTACCACCACCTCCGCCAGAAAAATCATCATCTCCACAGGCTGTTGAAATTATAAGAGGAATTGCTAATAGTAAGGATAGAGCGTGTTTTGGGAGTTTCATAATCATGATTATTTTAAACTTATAAACTATTCTAATATGCAAAGGAAAAGCTAATTTTTATAATTGAGTATACTTGTTGTATATTTAACATAAGAAAAACTGAATATTTGCTAAATAATTGTTGGTGTAGAATAGTGAAAAGAGCGATATCAACCGATACCGCTCTTTTTGAAAAATAAAAATTCAGGTAATTAATAATTTTTTGATATTGAAATTATTAATTTTAGATTTTTGTAATAGTAACAGCTCTGTCAAGTGCATATGCTCCGAACTGATTTAATGTTTGGTCACTTGTTTTCTTAACCAATTGATCTTTATCAACTCCTAAACGAATTAAGGTATTAATAACATTATTTGCGCGTTTTTCTCTTAATGCAGAATTATATTCAGGAGTTCCGGTTTTACTGTCTGTATATCCGCATATTTCGTATTTGCTGTCAGGATTTTTCTTCATTTCTTTAGCAAGAGCTTTTAATAAGATCATATCTTTATCTTTGATCGAATAAGAATCTGCTGTATAGTAAATAATAAGCTGCGGTTTTACAGGTTCTTTTACAACTTCTTTGACCGGAGTCTTAGTATTCTTAGCATTTTTCAAAGCTTCTTTTAAATCATTATTTTCTGCTTGCAAACGACCGGCTTTATTATTGGCAGCATCATATTTTGCTTTCCATTCGTTGGCAGCTTTAGTGTCTTTGATATATTTGGGCTGATAAGGTACGAATTTGCGGGTCTTAAACCGGTAAGTTGCGCTTAAACCCACAGAGAATAATCCATCACCTCTTGATCCACCTTCTGCATCAAAGTCATTTCCGATCCAAGCTCCTTTTATGTCCAAGTTGATATCCCAAGCTTTACTTACTCTGAATTTATTGATAAATGCAAATTGTACGGCTTGGCTGTAATTACCACCTTTAGAGTCTGCTATGAATCCCGCACCTCCCGTAATAATAGGATTATATACTCGATTTTCTTTGTATTTACCGAATAAATTAGCCATATCTACCATTAAATCTGCATGAGGCATAAATGAGAACCATTTTTGTTTGTAATAGCCGTTAGAGAGAAGTTCGTCATTTTTCACATACGCCATTCCCGCAGCAGGAGCTGCACCTTTTAATTGCATTCCGTCTAATCCTAATTGTACACCTAACCATGGTGTTACCCACTTTCCTGCAGAAATTGTGAATCCGGGCTACTACTTGGTAAAATTTTTAGTTCAAGCCATTCTTGATATAGATCGACAAGAGAAATATCTCTAGAAATTCTTTTCCCTAAACGAAGTTCTTGCAGAATCGGTTCAGCTTCTGACTCTGCAAGTTTTTTTGTTTTAAAACCGCTATTATGAGCAACAGTTTTTCCTTCGTTACGAATTTCATAAGTCCATAAATTACTATCTCCTCGCTTTCGGTAACGAACACTTGCCATATTACGCCACCTCTGTTCCTAGAATCTCATTTACAACACTTTTTGGAACAACCATCAAACGTTTGCGATTATAAAATGTATAGCCTCGTGATACAAGTAATTCTCTTGCCTGATGGATGATATCATTTGCAGTGTGAGGGCGATAGCCCATTTCAATTAATTCTTTGTTGCTAATTAAATTATTATCCATAGTTATCCTCCTTATTGATTTTCTAAAGTCAGAAACTCACCTACAAGTAGTTGTAATTCTGTATTTAATTTAGGGAGATTCTGTATTAATACTTCTTTTAATTCTTCCGCAAATTGGTTCGTTTCTTCTCTCAATAGTTTGCGGACTCTTGTTTTTTTCTTTTTGATGCTGTCTGATTTTAAATTTGGAAAAGCCAATGACAACAGTTCAGGATTGTTGAGAAAGATAATTGTAAATGCTCTTTGCTCCACTCGAATATGATCTAGCTTATAAAATCCGAAATTATCAAGTCGATTCATAATATCTTGGACCA
>OGZX01003630.1_pt1 | contig 10236 bp, 6 predicted proteins | sample 1576881 | NCBI WGS metagenome assembly OGZX01 (sample SAMEA3541542, study PRJEB24748) | human gut metagenome | biome: human gut; feature: human-associated habitat; material: faeces | place: China | collected 2012
GGAAAAGACTTCCTGCCCCCGCTGGACGAGGGTGCTATCTGGATTCAGGTGCAGCTGCCGCCGGGCATCTCCATCGAACGCTCCAAGAAGATGGGGGCGGAACTCAGGCAGATGTTAGGCAGATTCCCCGAAGTATCATACGTCATGACGCAAGTGGGGCGCGATGATGAAGGCGCCGAAGCCTTCTCCCTCTCCCACATAGAATGCGGCGTAGGTCTGAAGCCCTACAACACCTGGACTACCGGTCGAAACAAAGCCCGCCTGATAGAAGCCATGAACGACTCGCTCGCCCGGATGCCGGGTTACTCCGTCGGATTCTCCCAGCCCATCATCGACATGGTAATGGACCAGATAGCCGGCGCGCACAGTGCCCTCGCCCTGAAAATCTACGGCGAGGACATCACAGAGACACGCCACATTGCCGACCGGGTAGTGAACGTCATCAAGCAGATTCCCGGCGCCACCGACGTAGCTGTAGACCAGGAACCGCCCCTGCCCCAGCTTCAGATTGTGGCAGACCGCGACCGCATCGCCCAGTACGGGCTGAACGTCTCGGATGTGGCGGACTTAATAGAACTTGCCATCGGCGGGAAGTCCATCTCACAGATATTCGTGGGCAGCAAGTCCTACGACGTCATCTGCCGCTTCAGCGAAGAGACGCGCAACACGCCGGAGAATATCGGTAACCTGATGCTGACTTCCGGTTCGGGCGCCAAGATACCTCTGAGCCAGGTAGCCGACATCAAGATGACCACCGGCGCCAGCACCATCTCCCGCGAGATGAACAAACGGCATCTGACGATTCATATCAACCTGCGCGGCATCGACCTCACCTCTTTCTTGCAGAAAGCCAACCGGATGATTGATGCGCAGGTGAAGTACGACCACCAGGCAGTCCATCTGAAGTGGGCGGGGCAGTTCGAGAACCAACACCGTGCCTACAGCCGTTTGGGTGTGGTTGTTCCGCTGGCGCTCGGTATTATGCTGGTGCTGCTGTTTGCGGCGCTCGGCAAGTTCCGCCAGGCGGCATTGTTGATGTGTGTCATTCCGTTGGCGCTCTTCGGCGGTATGCTGGCATTGAACGTGCGCGGAATGACGCTGAACGTATCTTCCGCCGTGGGCTTCATCGCACTGATTGGCGTGGCGATACAGAACGGGGTGATTATGATTTCCCACATCAACAACCTGCGCAGCCGCGGGCGCGACTTGCGCGACTCGGTGATAACCGGTGTGAAGCACCGCTTCCGCCCCATCCTGATGACGGCTACGGTTGCCGTGCTGGGATTGCTGCCGGCATCGCTCAGTACCGGTATCGGTTCGGATGTGCAACGTCCGCTGGCTACGGTGATTGTTTACGGATTGCTGTTTGCTACGGTGGTGACGCTCTATATCCTGCCCACCATCTACTACTGGATAGAGAAAAGAATGGAAGATAATGATAAGACCCTGGAACATGAAAAGATATAAGATACTACTATTACTGGCTACCGGCGCCTGCTCCATGCAGGCACAGACGGTGGCGCCGATAACCTATAAGCAGTATATGCACAAGGTCAGTACGGACAACTTGGAGTATGCTGCCGAGAAGATGAACGTAAGTGCCGCCCGGGCGGACGTGATTGCCGCCAAAGTGTTCGACAACCCGTCGCTCTCCTTCACCTACTCCAATAACGAGGACCATACGTTACAGATGGGACAGAGTTATGAACTCGGCCTGTCGCAGAACATCACCCTGGGCAGACGCACCGCAGGCATCAAGCTGGCACGCAGCCAGAGCGAACTGGCAGAGGTAGTGCTGGACGATTACTTCCGCAACCTGCAAGCGGATGCCACCCTCACCTACCTGGAAGTAATAAAGCAGAAGCAGCTTTACGACATCAAGAAGAGTGCCTGGAGCAATATGTCCGACCTTGCCAAGAGCGACAGCATCCGCCTGGCATCGGGCAAGATTATGGAAGTGGAAGCTATCCAGAGCAAACTGGAAGCCGACATTATGTACAACGACCTGTTGCAAGCATACACGGAGCTGGAGCAGGCCTATACGCAGCTATCTCCCTATATAGGGACAGCCGTAACCGACACCCTTTTCCACCCCATAGAGGAGTTGGAGCAGCCGGAAAAGGAGTTTATACTGGGCGACCTGATACAGTCCGCCATCGAGCGCCGCACCGACTTGCGGGCAGCTTTGAAGAACACCGAAGTGGCACGCCGCGAGTTGGCACTTGCCAAACGCGAGAAGCGTCCCGACGTGGAACTGTCCGTAGGATGGAGCCACAATACGAGGGTGCGTAACGAAGAAGCTCCCGCACCGGCATTCGACGGAGTAAGTGCGGGCATCGTCCTTCCGCTGAACTTCTCGTCCCTGAACCGGGGGTCGGTAAATGCCGCCCGTTTTCGTGCCCGCCAGGCAGAACTGCAATACAATCAGATGTGCCTGCAAGTGCAGCGCGAAGTGATGGAAGCGTATCAGCAATTCCAGTCGCAAACGCAGCAGATAAAGCATTACGAGCGCGGCATCTTGCAGCAGGCGCAGACGGTACTCGACGGGAAGATATACAGTTATACCCGCGGTGAAGTGTCCCTGCTTGAGATTCTGAATGCACAGCGCACGTACAACGAGGTGCAGGCGCAATACATTGAGACACTGTTCAATTACAATGCGGCGCTGGTAGAGTTGGAACGCAGTTGTGGAATGCACCGTCCGTTGCCTTGAAACAGACGATGCGTTTGACCCAAACAGATGGTCTGTTTGCCCTTAACAGACCATCTGTTTTGCCCCAACGGATGATGCGTTTTGAAGAGAGGAAAAATACGTCCCGTAATGTTCCTGCTTTGAGAAGAAAAGAATACCTTTGCCTGCAAATTCCATTTGACAAACAATAAACATTATTATAATATGCGTAAACTTATTATGACCGCATTCAGCCTTTTGCTTTTCCTTGTTTCGCTGAATGCCCAAACACCCGACCGGCATTACACTGTTATCGTCTCGCTCGACGGCTTCCGCTGGGATTACCCCGCGATGTACAAAACTCCCAATTTGGACCGGATGGGACAAGATGGCGTAAAAGCAGTGATCCCCCCCTCTTCCCCTGCCTCTACCTTCCCGAACCATTACACCCTTGCCACGGGATTAGTGCCCGACCATAACGGCATTATCAACAATACCTTTTGGGATGCGGATAACCGCCGCCAATATTCGATGGGCGACTCCGCCAGCCGCTACAATCCCGACTACTACCTGGGCGAGCCCATTTGGATAACCGCTCAAAAGCAAGGTCTGAAGACGGCAATTATGTACTGGGTAGGCTCGGACATCGCTATCAAAGGCACCTATCCCACGCATTACCGGATGTGGAATGCAAAGCCTTTCCTCACCTTCGAGCAGCGCATAGACAGTGCCCTCACCTGGTTGCAGATGCCCGAGGAAGAACGTCCTAGGCTTATCATGCTCTACTTTGAAGAACCCGACGGAAGCGGACACCGCAACGGGCCTGTCAGCAAGGGGACGGATGCCGTAGTCCAGCACATGGACAGCCTGATGGGTGTGCTGCGTACCCGGATAGAAAGTCTGCCCTTCGGCAAAGATGTTAACCTGATTGTAACATCCGACCACGGCATGGCCGAAATCAGCCAGGAGCGCGTGGTGGACATGAATAAGTATCTGAAGCCCGAATGGTGTGAAGTAGTGAATGGACGCACGCCGACCTCTATCTTTTCCAAAGCCGGTTACAGGGATTCCATTTATAATGCCTTGAAAGATGTGCCCCACATCCACGTGTGGAAGAAGGAAGATATTCCCGCAGAGTTGAACTACGGCAGCAGCCACCGCATCGGCGATATCGTGGTAGCTCCCGAACTGGGCTGGCAGTTTACCGACGTGGCACGCAATAACAAAGGCGCCCACGGTTACTTCCCGCAAAGCCCCGAAATGCAGGTCATCTTCCGTGCCATCGGACCGGACTTCAAGAAGGGATATACTTCGCAGGGATTTGTCAATGTAGATATCTATCCCCTTCTTTCCTACCTTCTGCAAATCGTCCCGGAAAAGACGGACGGGAAGTTTGAACGGATAAAGGATATTCTGAAATAACCCTGTCACCTCTAAAATGAAAAAGGTGTAGTCGACATTTCATCGGCTACACCTTTCTTATTTAATGGAGAATACTTATTTCTTCTTTTTCCAAAGCTTAGTCATATCTTCCAGCGTCTTGCCCTTCGTCTCGGGAACGAGTTTCCAAACGAAGATGGCAGCCACCACACAGATAATGCCATAGAGGGCATAAGCAAACATGTGTCCGAACTTGTCTCCCATCTCTCCCAGACGCATATTGTACATCGGCAGGAAGGTAGACGAAACAATGAAGTTGAATATCCACTGGAATGCCACTGCAATCGCCACCGCCGTACCACGAATGGTATTCGGGAAGATCTCAGCAATCAGTACCCAGCAAATCGGACCCCAGCTGAACATGAACGATGCACTGTAGACCATGATGCTGATAACGGATACCATAGGCGGAAGACCACCTACGAGGTTGCACATAGCCACCCCGAATGCACCTATTGCCATACCGATGGAACCGGAGATAAGCAACGGCTTACGTCCCCACTTCTCGACCGTGAACACAGCCAACAAGGTGAACAGAATATTGATGATACCCATCAGCACCGTCTGCACCATCGGATTGCCCATACCCATCGTCTCGAATATACGCGGAGCGAAGTAGAGTACGGCATTGATGCCTACAGCCTGCTGGAACACGCTCAACATGATACCGATGAAGATAACCATCCATCCGTAAGTGAAGAGGCGTTCGGTCTTTTCTTCGGCAGTTTCCTTGATTTCTGCCAGGATAACCTTGGCCTGAGCCAGACCGTTGATACGGCTCAATACGCTCAATGCCTTCTCGTCCTTGCCGGACATGGCGAGGTAACGCGGCGTTTCGGGCACAAACAAGACTAATATAGTGAACAGGCCTGCGGGCACAGCCTCACTGGCAAACATCAAGCGCCAGCCGGTTTCGATAGTCCAGGAAGCAGCTTCCGGGTTCATAATCTGATTGACTCCGTTTACCAGGTCGATTACCGGATTGGCATTGCTGCCCAGGATAAGGAAGTTCACGAAGTAAACCACCAACTGACCGAAGATAATGGCAAACTGATTCCACGAAACCAGTGTTCCGCGGATATTACTCGGGGCTATCTCGGCAATATACATCGGACAGATGGCAGATGCCAGGCCCACACCGATACCGCCCAATACGCGATATAGATTGAATGCAACTAATAATGAATAGGAAGGAACGCCCTGTTCAAAGAACAGGAACTCGGGGTTGTATGAACCCAGTGCCGACAGGAAAAACATGATACCTGCCATAAAAAGAGAATTCTTACGCCCCAGTCTGGAAGCAAAGAATCCTGAAATAGCACTACCCAGGATACATCCTATCAGTGCGCTGGAAGAGGTAATGCCATGCATCGCGTCCGTATATTGAAAGTCGGCTCCCATGAAGAATGCCTGGAGACCTTTCTCCGCACCGGAAATCACTGCCGTGTCGTATCCGAACAGCAAGCCACCGATAACGGCCACAAGCACGATGGAGAAGAGGTAGACTCTGCTACCTTTTTCTGTATAATTCATGATAATATAAGATTAAGAGGATTATTAATTACAAATTACGAATTACAAATTACGAAAGACTCCGATATCTTGAATGGTATATCTTCGTAATTCGTAACTTGTAATTTGTAATTATAAAGATTAGCAATACATATTTACGATTGCCTCATACAATTCTTGCTTGCCACTGGTTTGTTTCGGTTCGCCGTTAGCCTTTGCATAAGCTACAACGTCTTCCAAAGTCAGCTTGCCTTCTTCGAATTCCTTGCCCTTGCCTGCATCGAAGGAAGCGTAGCGGTCGGCCAACATCTTCTTGTAAGGAGATTCTTCCAACAGTCGGGCTGCGCTTTCCAAAGCACGTGCCATAGCATCCATACCTGCAATGTGAGCGATGAAGATATCTTCCAGGTCGGTAGAGTTACGACGGGTCTTAGCGTCGAAGTTAGTACCGCCATTGCCCAAACCACCGTTACGGATAATCTGCATCATAGCCTGAGTCAGTTCATAATTGTCGATAGGGAATTGGTCAGTATCCCAACCGTTCTGGTAGTCACCGCGGTTAGCGTCGATAGAACCCAGCATACCGTTGTCAACAGCTACTGCCAGTTCGTGTTCGAAAGTATGGCCGGCCAGAGTAGCGTGGTTAACTTCGATGTTCACCTTGAAGTCCTTGTCCAGACCGTGAGCTTTCAGGAAGCCGATAACTGTTTCAGTATCTACATCATATTGATGTTTGGTCGGTTCCATCGGTTTCGGTTCAATCAGGAAAGTGCCTTTGAAGCCACGTGCACGTGCATAGTCACGAGCAATGGTCAGCATCTTGGCAAGATGTTCTTTTTCACGTTTCTGGTCAGTGTTCAGCAATGACATGTAACCTTCACGACCGCCCCAGAACACATAGTTTGAACCACCCAGTTCGATAGTAGCGTCGATAGCATTCTTGATTTGAACAGCAGCACGTGCCACAACGTCGAAATCAGGGTTGGTAGCAGCACCGTTCATATAACGTGCATGACCGAATACGTTAGCAGTACCCCACAACAGCTTGATACCAGTTTCAGCTTGTTTTTCTTTTGCATAAGCTACGATAGCTTTCAGATTAGCTTCATATTCTTCGATGCTTGCACCTTCAGAAATCAGGTCTACATCGTGGAAGCAATAGTATTCGATACCCATCTTCTGCATGAATTCGAAACCTGCATCCAACTTATTTTTTGCAGCCTGCACGGCATCAGCATCACCATTCCAGGGGAATTGTTTGGTTCCGCCACCGAACTGGTCGCCACCTTCTGCGCAAAGAGTGTGCCACCAAGCCATCGTAAACTTCAACCAATCTTTCATCTTCTTACCCATGATTACCTTTTCAGCATCGTAGTAACGATATGCCATCGGGTTCATACTTTCTTTACCTTCGAACTTAATCTTTCCTATTCCGGGAAAATACTCTTTTGTTGCCATAATTTTAATTCAATTTTTAAAGGGTTAATTATTATCAGTTTATTATTTAGCCATTGATTTTTCCAAGCGATGTTTCCAGCGTGCATAAGCGTCCGCATACTCCTGACGTTTAGCCTGGTTAGGCTCGATAACATCCAGCTTTTCCAACGTTGCAAATGCCTCGTTATTATCCTTATAGATGCCTGCGCCGATACCTGCGCCTTTGGCTGCACCTACCGAACCGTCCGTATCGTAGAGTTCGATAACTGCTCCCGTAACACCTGCCAGCGTATCGCGGAAGATGGAACTGAGGAACATATTGGCATGTCCTGCATGGATTTTCTGTACGGGGATGCCCATGCCTTCCATGATGTCTATGCCGTATTTGAAGGAGAATACAATGCCCTCTTGCGCCGCACGCACGATGTGCTGCTTGCCGTGCAGGTTGAAGTTCAGTCCGCGGATGGAACAGTTGATCTCCTTGTTTTCGAGCATACGCTCCGCACCGTTGCCGAAGGGCAGGATGCTGATGCCTGCACTGCCGATGGGGGCTTGTGAGGCAAGTACATTCATTTCGTTGTAAGAGATGCCTTCGGGAGCGATGGTACGTTTCACCCAGGAATTGAGGATACCCGTACCGTTGATGCAGAGAAGAACACCCAGACGGGTCTGCTCGGCTGTATGGTTGACGTGGGCAAAGGTATTAACGCGTGATTTGGGGTCATAGTTCACGGCACCGTTCACACCATATACCACGCCGGAAGTTCCTGCCGTAGAGGCAATCTCACCCGGGTTGAATACGTTCAACGACAAGGCGTTGTTCGGTTGGTCGCCGGCACGGTAGGTAATCGGGGTACCTTCTTTCAATCCCAACTCGCAGGCAGCGGCGGCATTTACGCGGCCTTGCTCGGAGAAGGTCGGCTTGATGTCGGCAATCAGGGAACGGTCGAAGCCGTAGTAATCCATCAGGAAGTCCGCCACGCAGTTGTTCTTGAAGTCCCAGAACATACCTTCGGAAAGCCCGGATACCGTGGTGCAGATGTCACCGCTCAACTTCATGGCGATGTAGTCGCCCGGAAGCATTATCTTATAGATCTTCTCGTAGAGTGCCGGTTCGTTCTCCTTGATCCACGCCAGTTTGGAAGCTGTGAAGTTGCCCGGAGAGTTCAGCAGATGGGAAAGGCAGTTCTCCTCGCCCAGGGTTTCAAACGCCTTCTGTCCGTAGGGAACGGCACGCGAGTCGCACCAGATGATAGAGGGACGCAGCACATTCTGGTCTTTGTCCACACATACCAGTCCGTGCATCTGATAAGAGATACCGATTGCCTTGATTTCTGCTGCGTTTGTGCCCGACTCGGTCATAACGGCTTGTGTTGCCAGTTTTAAGTTCTCCCACCAGGTTTCGGGGTTCTGTTCCGCCCAACCCGGTTTTACGGCGATGATAGCCGCTTCTGTTTTGGGGAAGAAGGCGGATGCTACGCATTTGCCGCTTTCTGCGTTTACCAAGCTCGCTTTAACGGACGAGCTTCCGATGTCATAACCTAATAAATACATGGTTTAATTTATGATTTTTGATTTATGATTTATTTATTCAAATCTTCTCACCGCCTTACCTTATTATATATCTTCTTATCGAAACGATAGTAGCGTGCTGCCCGATGGGCTACTCCCTGCTGCTTCTCTTCCAGAGGAACGACATACTCCATCAGAGCGATTTTCTTGTGGAAGTTACGCACGTCATACCGCTTTCCGTACACCAGTTCGTACAAGGTACGCAGTTGGGCGGCAGTAAACTTACGTGGCAGCAGGTCGAACAAAGACGAGGGGTTAAACTCTACATACTGGCGGACGTAAGTCATAGCTTCCTTTATAATGAGGTTATGGTCGAATGCCAAAGTCTTTATATCCGGCAAGGCTACCCAGCTGGCCTGATAATCGTCCAGGTCACGGTTCAGTGCCCGGTCTATTTTCACCAACGACAGGTAGGCTATGGTGACAATGCGTTCTACCCTGGACTGCATGGCGCGTTCCAGCCAATGAACATCTTTCGGATCTTTGGTGCGGTTCTTTGAACCGAATGCCTTGAATTGCATCAGGTTTACGTTCTTCAGTCCCGTCAATTCGTTCAGTACTCTTTTGGCAGCTTCGTCCAGGTCTTCGTCCATATAAATCAGACTTCCCGGTAACTTCATATCGTGGAAGACTTCCCCTTCCTCTTCGCCTGCACGCTTTATCAGCAGAACTTTCAGTTGTTCCCCGTCAAATCCTATTACGACGCAGTCTACAGAGATATGATTGTTTGCTAACGGTATGTTATGTCCCATGTTTTGCATAATACAGTTGTTTAAGCGCTGCAAATATAAAGAGGTTTTTTGGAAATGCAATAGTAGGAAATAAGTTTTTTACTATGTTATAAAGCATTATTTTTCAAATCAATACATATCATACATTATACAATATCATTTAAGCATGTTATCGTAAAGAATACAATATGTAAATCAACTGCCCGCCACAGGGTAGTAATTGTATGGTTTACAATAACTATATGCACAAAAAACGTTGATTTGTGCGGTCAATATCAGAAAAAGCTATACCTTTGCACCACTTTTTATTTAAACATTTAAAAATAAGTGAATATGAAAGCATTTGTATTTCCGGGTCAAGGTGCCCAATTCGTTGGCATGGGAAAAGACCTGTACGAGAATTCGGCTTTGGCCAAAGAGCTTTTTGAAAAGGCAAATGATATCCTCGGATATCGTATTACAGATATTATGTTCAGCGGCACAGACGAGGATCTGCGCCAAACCAAGGTTACCCAACCTGCCGTATTCCTTCATTCTGTCATCTCTGCACTCTGCATGGGCGATGACTTCAAACCCGAAATGACCGCCGGTCACTCACTGGGCGAATTCTCTGCATTGGTAGCTGCCGGTGCACTGAGCTTTGAAGATGGCTTGAAGCTGGTTTATGCCCGTGCCATGGCTATGCAGAAGGCTTGCGAGGCACAACCTTCTACGATGGCTGCCATCATTGCACTGCCGGATGAGAAAGTAGAGGAAATCTGTGCACAGGTAAGTGCGGAAGGTGATGTCTGTGTGGCTGCCAACTATAACTGTCCGGGACAGATTGTTATTTCAGGTTCCATCGAAGGCATCAACAAGGCTTGCGAACTGATG
>OGZX01003635.1_pt1 | contig 10210 bp, 19 predicted proteins | sample 1576881 | NCBI WGS metagenome assembly OGZX01 (sample SAMEA3541542, study PRJEB24748) | human gut metagenome | biome: human gut; feature: human-associated habitat; material: faeces | place: China | collected 2012
CGTCGGTGAGGGATGTCAGGAGAAATGGAATAAGTTAACGGGGAAAGATCCGGACGTTTAATAAATGATATAATCAAAAAGCCTTATCGGGGGCAGGCAAGTAAAAGCCCCCGTATATATCAAATGGAGAATATGATGAAAGGATTGGAGGAGGTATTTATCGTTGCGTGGATAGTTTTCGGGCTATACATGCTTGTTTTCATGGCCGTGGGCACCGATCTGTGGAGCGGCGTGAGGAAGGCCAAGCGAAGGGGTGAGGTGAGATCGAGTTTCGGTTTCAAGCGGACGGTTGACAAGTTGGCGAGGTATTACAACCTGCTTATCGCTTTGACCGTTGTGGATTGCATGCAGATGGCCGGCATATGGTATCTGGACATTTTCTACGGGTACCATATACCTATATTCCCGGTTGTAACGATGATCGGGGCTATCGGTCTTGGGATTATCGAGGTGAAATCCATTTTCGAGAAGGCAGAAGACAAGGTCCGTAACGATTACCAGCAAGTGTTGATGCTGGCTGGAGAGATCGCCAAGCACCGGACTGATCCGGAGGAGATAGCGAAAGCGGTTGTTGATTATATAAATAAGGGGAGTGGAAAATGAGAAATAATAGTCTGCCCAGAGGGTTGAGAAACAACAACCCCGGGAACATCAGGAGGAACAACGATGTCTTCCAAGGCGAGAAGACAAGCTCTGATCGAGAGTTTAAACAATTCAAGTTGATGGCATACGGTTACAGGGCGATCTTCAAAATCCTGTCTAACTATTACCGGAACTATAAGCTGGACACGATCCGCAAGATGATAGGAAGATGGGCGCCTCCGGAGGAGAACCATACCGAAAAGTATATCCAGTTTGTATCAGATTACGCCGGTATCCCGGCTGATGATCCTATCAACATCAACGATCGTGAGCAGATGATCCGGATCGTGGCAGCGATGAGCAAGGTGGAGAATGGTAGGGAGGCTGATATGTCGGATGTTATTGCGGGGTGGAATCTGTTATGAGAGCATGGCAGGTTATATTAATACTAGTGTGCTTGGTAGCCAGTTTCACGGCTGGCTACCATATCCGGGGGGATGTAGATGGCAATCAAATACATAAGACCGACACGTTTACTTATGTTGACACGATACATGACAGCATCCCGTATCCTGTTTACGAGACATTGGTGCGGACGATACCGGAGCCTTTTCCTGTCTACATTACATTAGACGGTGACACGGTAAAGGAACCTGTATATGTTCCGGTACCCATAACCAGCAAGGAGTACAAGACGGATGATTACCGGCTGTCAATATCCGGCTATAAGCCTAATCTTGATTACATCGAGGTTTATAGAAGGACTGAGTATATAACCAAGACGATCTCCCCCCGTAGATGGGGAATCGGTGCGATAGCCGGTTATGGGATCGGTAAACACGGGTTGTCACCCTATGTCGGGATAGGCGGGTTCTATAGGATTTGGTGAGGCTTCCATGGCTCACGCCCGAGAAACCTCTGATAATAGAATGTCTCTGCCACTCAAGAAACTTATTTTGTAATTCCTCGTTTTTCGAGTCAGATATTAATCTGAGCAGTTCAGATTCTATTTTGCTAAGTTTTCCAACTTCGATTTGATGATTACTTTTACTCATGATTCTGTTATTCTTAATGTTCTACTAACTCTAACTCTGATTCAAAAAATTCCTCGAAATACATTTTCCCGTTAGGATAATGGAGCATAACACAATAAAGGTTTTCTTCACGTACCCCATCTTTGGTTTTAACTAAAGACTTTTCTTCCACGACTTCAGCGATAACGCCGACTTCCGACTTATGCCTTTCGTTCGTACACCACACATGTTGTTTTATTTTATATTTTGTTGCCATATTCACTTCTTTTTAGTTTTGAGTCTATTTAGTACCAAAATTCACAATGGAACCATAAAACCCTCCCTGCCACCAAACGCATGGGAAATCAAAGGCTTTTTCATACTCTTTGTATAAATCATAATCACGAGCATAATCATGTCCCGGATGTTTTTTGTCTTTCTTAGCCTTGATAAATTCATTTTCATCATGGCAGTAATACTCTGGCTCCCTTCCAAATTCCTCTTCAAGAGGTTCAAGCAATGTTTCAACGTCAAAGTCATCATCTTCAACATTGATTTTGCTATCAATACGAAGAAGCCAATAGTTTGGACGCTGATCCAAGGACTGAACATAAACGAGTTGTAAACCATCTCCTTGAACCTTACTACATATTACAGGTTCAATATCGTAATCTTCTCCCCAGAACGAAACTGTCCTTTTTCTTGTTTCAATGGAAATCCATTCATTTAATGTTTTACCATCTATCTGTTTCATATCTTTTAAATAATGAGCCTTCCCATGAAGGCTCGGTTAATACTATTTTACATCATTAATACTTATTTCCCCATCAAGAACTCTTTTTACCTGTCTATCTAGTATCTCTTGAAACTCGATTTGACATATCAAAGAGCAATCCGGAATAATTTCTTGTACAGGATCACCACGATTAGGATTAAGCTCATCTAGGTATATCTTACCTTTATTGTCTTTTAGACAAGTAGCACCGATCTTTCTTTCGATCTCTGCCATTTCGTTGAACTTATCTGGAAAATCTTTCCTTATCTTGTTCCAATATCCCATTCCTCCTTTGACACAACCTATACAGTTATTGTTATTATACCCAAGCTTATACATGGCAGGGATCTCAATGCCCGCTTTCCATAGCATACCCATTGCGTCCTGTTTCGTGATCTGTCGTTCTATAAGCGGAAATAGCGGTTTTGTTTCCGGATATTGCTGCTTTAGACGGATCGCCCGGTTTATCTCCTTAGGATCAAAATCGAATCCCCATACTTGACCATCCCAACAACCAAGTTCTTTCTCGAGCTTATACCGGACTTCCTTTTTTAACTTCAATGTACAGGCCGCACCCGTAGCGCCATTAATATATCCCTTCCGAAGCACATCTGCCACACTGCTATACTTATCGCTTCGTATAGTGTGGATTGGTCGACCGTACCACTCCTCGCAATCAGCGAGGAAGCGAGTATTATCGGGATGCCCGGATCCGGTATCTATATAGTAGACCTGTACATCATTGTACAAGCTCAATGCTATCCTACAAGCGACTGCGGATGTAACTCCGCAAGAAAACCATGCTATTACCATAACTTAATCTTCATAATGAGCCTTCACGGGAAGGCTCGGTTAATACTATTCATTTTTGCTACGTTTCTCGATCATATAAATATTTTTACCATCATTTACCGTGACCAGAAATAACTTATCGCAATTTAGACATTTGCAATTATATAACCCACAGAGAAAAGATCCCTTTATGTATCTAGTCTAATGACAGAATGGGCATTTTATTGAATTATCCATGATTTTCAGGTATTATCATCCAGTGTGTAATGGCTTCATCATCAACATGACCATTTGACAAAGCCCACATACTTTTATTATATCCTTTATTCTCTCTTAACCAGCCTAAGACAAGATGTCTTATAGAATTTATATCAAATAACAGAACCTCTTCTCCGGGTGGCGGTAGCCGATCCTTCACGCTTATCCACGGGGATTGCTTTGCCAGCCATTCGGCACCTGCTTTGAAGTCCTCACGACAATTATCTTTGCGAAGCACATAGTCATCCGCATCCACTTCTTTGAGAACATTCTTGCGAAAACTCGTTTTTCTTATGGCGTAATCCTTTGCCGCTTCTTCTACTGTCTGTCTCATATCAATCTTGCTCATATTTATTTATCTGTTTGAATTTTATATTCCTCCTTGGAAATCTGTCTGTAATAGTCAATGACCGCATTTTCCACTCCTTTATCCTTGGCTATAATCTCTTCCGTTTCCCGGACTTTAAACTCATCGCATGCGATGAATATCCGTCCTCTATCTCCCCTAGGAAGCCAATACGAAGCGAAGTAGTATTTTTTCTTTGGGTTGAAAATGCCATAGATGAGATATATACCGTAAACCAAAAAGGCAATCGTAATCCAGTACATTGGGATGATAAGCCCTATAGCCCATGTGATGAACACGAAAGAAAGAACTATCAGTATGGAGGTTATCAAGCATTCGATCTTATTCTTCATTTGATCCTCCTTTCCTCAATTCCTCTATCAGTGCGTCTGCGCAAGCAACCGCATATTGAGCGATAGCCTTTGGAATCGTATATTTTTCGTTTTCCCCGTATTTTACCTCAGAACAAGCATAACCCACCTCATTTTCATCACTTAAAATACCATTCATGGCGCTTTTAGCAAGCTCGTACCTACGCTGTTCCCAATCGATGGTATTATATGTTGCTTTCATGGTGACCTCCTTTCAGTAGTTCGGGATTGTCATACACTGAGCCTATAACACTTCCTTGGCACACCTCCGAATCCAGCAGTTCACATGGATTAACCCCATCTAGGGATATACACCATCCTGTATGTTCATACAAGTCGATTACTTTTGGAAAATCTCTTTTCTCTTCATGTTTCCATGTTGAGAATATAACGGCATAAATACGTCCGCTTGGAGCTTTTATTAAATCCCCCTCGTAAATCTCCTTTCCGTTCTTGTCTTTTAGGCCTGTGTACTGGCCTACGGTAGTTTCATCAACATAAGGTGTTTTATCATAGTTTTCATTAAAATGATAACCGTCATCAATGAATTGTCCATGAACACCAATAGCTGTTTCTCCATCATTCCATTGCAATAAATCTCCATACACCCACTCTTTAGTATTAAGATTCTTCCCTCTGAATTTAATCTCACGCATTTGATCCTCCTTTCTTTAAAATATCCTCACAAGCTCTACTATCGCACCTTACCGGCTTTTGATGGAAGGCGCACCAAGCGTCCCCGTTTGCGTCTTCATCCTCGATAAGTCGGCAATCACCGCATTTATCTGTTAGGTATTTCTTGTCAAGGTATCCTTCCTTGATAAGCCATTCAATCATATTCACAACAGCATCTAAGACATTCTTTTTCATAACCTCATGCTTGCAGTCGTATCCCAGTTCTGTGTATTGGATGAACCAATACACGCTATCTTTTGTGATTTCCAAACTTAAATCGGGTCGGTTGCGTTGTGAAATCGTGGCAGGAAGCATGTTTATCAGCTTGGATAGAGACCAAGCGGGACAATCGTCTTGATATGAATGATCGTAATCAGGGCTATCTCTAAGAAGTACACTTTCTGTCAAAGTGTATGTCTCTCCATATACATCATAGAAAAACTTTCCTTTTTCGTCTTTACGGATATCCTCCCATGGCGCTATATTGCTTTCATCGTCAACATATAGTAAAACCATGTCCGCCGTCTCCGGTCTCACCCCGGCCTCTAATAGCCGGTGGGATTGTTCTTTATTCGTGCAAATTTGATTCATGATTTCTATTTATTAGCAAAATTTTAAATTCCATCTTTTCCCTTTAAGATTAGGGAAATGCCTTAATATCTCATCTTCAAGTTCCTCCTCTGATAACAGGGGAATTCTATGGTTGTACATAATATTCCCCATATATTTGCCTTCGCTATACACATGAATGGTTTTCTTTATTTTCTTCATGCTTTATCCTCCTTCTTGTTGATCGCCTCATGAAGCGAATTATACACCCGGGCGAATATTTTTCTTTGCTCTTTGTCTTTTAATGAGTCCGCAAACTTGTGCATGACCATCTTCTTCTTGTTATCCCAGATTATCCGTGCCTTATCCACGCCGTCAACAAACAATATATGCGGATATTTACCCCATTGTATCAATATGCCATTATCGATAAGATCTGTAATCTCCTTTGGCATTAGCTCTTTATTACGGGCCATGCCTATGAGCTTACCTTCCTCTCGCTCTATAGCCGACTTGGTTTTGTCTATCTCCTTTTGGAGATTAGATATAGCGTTGTTCTGCCTGTCCCATCTTCGCATAGTGGCCGGGCCGTTCCTCTTATCGTTAAGAGGTTGCCCGTTAGCGGAGGCTACATCCCCAAAGTGTTCGTTGATCTTTTTGTCTAATTTATCCTCTTTCTTTTTAAGAGAGGATTTTAGTATCTTTAGTCTACTCATATCTACCCCTCCTGAATAATTACGCACTCGATTTGTTCGTCATACGTCACGTCCACCGGATCGTACTCATACTCTCCATCGGACGTGCGGATCATTACCTCCGCTTCCGGGTCTTGCTCTTGGATAAGAGCGATTAGCTCTTTATTTCTCATGCTAATTTTCTCCTGTTGATTTAAAGGGGTATCCCTCGGACGGAATACCCCGGGTAAGTATTAGTTCTGCTCTGCGAGTTTCTTGAACTCCCCAAGCAACATATAGATAGTGGCGATATCGTCCTTGAAACGATCCACCGTTTCCTCGTTGATGCACCATGAGTAGTTGAATACCAAGTCCATCAGCTGGTCGCACACCTCGGAAGGCGTGGTGATCTTGTTCATGAACTCGTTGAAGGACGTGAAATCGTATTCTTTAGCCTGCATAGCTCAACTCCTCCATCTTTGAAAATCCCAATACTGTCATAAGAGAATCGAATTTGTCCACATACCACTCCGGTTGAGTTTCCTTCGGGTTGTTCTTGTTTATCTGATTCTCTCCGTATTCGAGTCCTTTCTTGGATATGGAGTTGAAATATTTGATCTTGCCTTTAGATGATTTACGTGATATACGTTCGATATATCCTAGCTCGATAGCCCTTTTGTAGAATTGATTCCGTGATACCTTGTAACCTTTCTCGTTGAGTAGATCGGTAGCCGACTTCATCACTCCCTTTGACGGTACGTAATCGGGCAATGGCAATCCAAGTGGCGTGGCTACCTTCTCCAGTAATGACAGCTTGGAAATGTCATTGAGGTTCAGCATCTCGCTTACGCCTTTCACCCATTCGATTCCGGCCCGGACTCTTGTCGGGGTGACGGACGATGGTCTGGATTGGTTAATTGATTTGCTTTCTTCCAGTCTTTCCTCGCAAGCGATGAAGTAACGGCGGGCTTGTTTGCCTTTCTCGCTTCTTTGGATCATTGATACTTCTTTCGCCATGCTTAATGTCATTGCGTAATCTTGAAGTTCTTGATTCGCAAGGGTGTTAAATACTTTACACCCTACATAGTCCTTGTTTTCGTCGAAACCGTACTGTAGTTGCCGATCAAACCAAGACTGGAATCTTTCTGTACAACCTAAAAAGTCGTACAAAGCTCTTGCGCTAACGGCTCTTTTACCGTTGCTTTCTGTGATGGGGATTAACGCCCCTACGTTTGTTGTAATTTCTGCCATTTTTGAAGTTCTTTAGGCATTACAGGAAAGTTTTGTGCTGCATCCCTATTTAGCAGGGCAAGCGAAAAGCGGTTGCTTCCGACCCGTTGAACTTCACCACATAGGCAGTGGGCGCATTAACGCTCCACACGGGAGAAACAACCGCTATATCATATAGATGCAACGATCTTACAAGCATAAAAAATGCCCGCTATATACGGCAGGCTTCCGCTTGCCTATGTGTATGAAGTTCGCTGCAAATATACCACTTCTTTCCAAAACGCCAAATGAAATCCTTGAAAAATTATCCCGCCCTGTCGAAAGCCTTCTCAAAGACCTCCGGCCTTAGCAAGGCGTTGCTTATCGCCGTGAACGCCTTCACGATCCCGGGCTGCTCATTTAAGTTTATTCTCACGTCCTTTCCGGTGACCTCGCTTGATAACCGGTCGCTCAGGTATTCCACCTTGTCCAATGCCAGATAGGATAGGGGATTGTAGGCTAACGGGACTATCTTACGCATCCTGTCACCGAAATCGCTTATCGTGATCCTCGACATCTGCGCCAGCATGTTTATCGTGGATGACAGGGATGCGATCCGGTTAGATGAGCCTGATACCCCGTGATCCAGCAATATCTGGCTGATCGTGTAGTAGTAGCGGTCTATGTGGGGCTGCACGTCCTCCTCCATGCTTTGCGTTATCTCGGCTAACACCTCCTTGTTGGCCTTGGCTATCCGGAAGATGTTCGTGTTATAAGCGTTAATCTCCCTCTCGATAGCGTTGGCCGTCCGTTTGGCGTTATGCCTGTAGTGCTCGCTATTCCTAATGACCTCCATGAGCGATACCGTGTAGTTATACGCTTGGTCGTTCACGAAAAGTACCATGTAGGTTAGTGAGGTGACAAGGCCGTTCGTGTCCTTGTCGATCTCTTCCCAATCGTTGTATTGCTTCATGACTTATTTATCGAATTTGATTTGGTACAGGTGGAAACAATTCTCGTGAAAGTTAACAAATTCCTTACGTGGAGGGAATATCTGCGCTACCTGCATGCTGTCCGGCATAAACTTGTATCGTATCTCTTTCAGTTCGTAATATCCGAGCGTGTGATCGGCGGATACGGACAGATGCCATTCACCCATTTCCTTATTTATGAGAATATCCTTTCCTTTGTAGGTGAACATACCCGTCTCGTAGACTCCGTGCTCATCCTCGATATGTTCATATATGAAATCGATCGGAAGCATCGTAAATGCCATTGGTAATGGCCGTTTATATTTCTTCAATTCCTCATTTGTCATTTTCTCTGTTTTTTTATTTATCTCATCATAGATGAATGCATCTTTCAACTATGATGAATGTCTTTCTTTAGAAAACTAAGTATATGTTGTATAACCTTGATAGTCCATCCATTGCCTAACAAACGGTATATCTGCGTATCAGAGCAATCCCATTTGTACCAATCAGGAACGGTTTGTAGCCTAGAGCACTCGATCGGGGTCAATCTCCGGATAGATGATGTCTCCACTAGGGTCATGCCATTAGCTTGTGATCCTTTATATGAGGAGGCCAGTAATGAGTTCGATTTTCCGTCTTGATCTTTCAAGTTTCTTTTTTGTCGTACACTAAGTATGGCATGGCTTCTTCCGCTCATCTCGGCTAACAAGGCCGGACATTGTCCATTCGCGTCATATACCCTGTTTTGTTGATATGGCTGGATACCCCCGCTTTCCTTACTCTCATTTAACTGGATAATACTATGGAGCACATTGTTCTGTTCCCATGCGTTTGACGATAAGGTTGGAGTCTTGCCACGGAAAACATTCCCTTTATTATTGCCCCTAGGTCTTTGCAGGATCAAGTCCATATCCGAATGGTTTCTTGCTCCATGGCCTCCAGCTAAGGGACATGAGGCTTTGTCCTGAGATTTTCTTGGTATACCGGAGGTATTTATGATCCTGCAATTATGTCTGGTGTCAAACCCTCCTCCGACACTGGCACGTTGGCATGGTGCCTTCCCGTTTACCGAGATAAAGGTCCCGGTGTTATTGCATGTGCCAACGGCCATCAAGGAGACCGCTTTATCCCCGTCGATCTGGGTGAATCGTTTCTCCATACGTTTATCGTTTGAGATATACCTAATGGCCTTCTCGCTCAGGTAATATTTCTTGTCAACCTCTTCCTCCAAGATATCCCTTAACAATATACCCTCGTCCTTTGGCTGCGGTATGTCTGAGTGGATCTCCCCGAACAGTCCGACCTTCCTTGTCCTTATGTTCGTCCAATACCACCGGTTCCGGTTCTGGGCCGACACCAAATTTGAGTTTATGTTGACTGGATGAACACCGCAATACTCAGTAATTACCCGCATGTGCTCTTTCTTCATGTTCACGTTCTCAAGCAAGAAGAACACATCCGGGTTCAGTGCCTTCACGTGGTTCAGTATGTCCACGAATACGAAGAAGAGCTTGCTTCGAGGATCATCGAAAGCCAGTTGTTTGCCGGCGAAAGAGAATCCTTGGCAAGGACTTCCTGCCAGTATGAGATCTATCGTTCCCCAATCTATCTCCCATTTCCTCCACTTAGTCACGTCCCCTAAATGTATCGTATCCGGGAAGTTCAGCCTCGTTTGGGATATGGCGAACTTGTCGATCTCGCTCGCATAATAATGCTCCGGTTCAATCCCGAGTTCTCTTAATGCGATCCTACCACAAGACATTCCGTCAAATAAGGATAAAACATTCATGTCTCTCTCGTTTTAGCAAAAACTACGCTTTCATGATCCGGCCTCAGATGGGCCATGCAAGCCTTGCTGTATTCGCAAAATCTCGCTCCTTCGTCCCGGAAGACGCATCCCCTGCACAGGATCTTGTTCTGGCCGTTATAGTACGGCCTGTACTTTTCCACGATAATTTTCATGTCTCCTACCAACACGATCAAACCGGTAGG
>OGZX01003640.1_pt1 | contig 10195 bp, 9 predicted proteins | sample 1576881 | NCBI WGS metagenome assembly OGZX01 (sample SAMEA3541542, study PRJEB24748) | human gut metagenome | biome: human gut; feature: human-associated habitat; material: faeces | place: China | collected 2012
ATAATGAACATCTTGAAATTCTGGAAGAATTACAAAAGGCTGCTATTAGTTTGAATTCTAAATAGTGGTATAGAAATAGCTTATTATAGGATACTTATTAGTTAATTATATAAATTTATTTCATATAGCTTTTGGTAGGTTTGGTTAATTTTCTTCTGTATATACAATAAAAGTGAAACTATTCCAATTTTATGAGAATTAGATAAATCATAAATATAACATCTATAAGTCCTTATCTGCAATTATACTTCCTTTCAAAGGAGTAGCGTATCGTCTGGTATTTCATGAGTTGACCTGTACAGGTATGAAAAACTTTGCTCTTTGCTTTTTGAAAACACAAATTGAGTTCCAAATCGGTACTAAAGCATGAATAATATTTGAAGGCGACCATCAAGTATATTGGTTGTGAGAGAATAATATAAGTAAGACAAATGCTATGTCATCAACTATTATATTGATGACTATATTATAAACCAGCTCAGCGAGTATTACATTTGGGACAAGTTCTTGTATTTGGCTGAGAGATTCCTAATAAAATATTTTGAATCTTGTTCTTCTTTAAGAGCAAATATGAATTGGTATAGGATGAATTTGAGGATATGTCTTAATGCATAGTATTCCGAAAGAAAAGTATGCCAATGTAAAGGTTTCTTTGTAACTTATGCAAAGGACAGATGTATACGATGAAACATCGAGAGTTAAAAATTATAGATATCAGTATATATACTATGGCTGATTTTGAGTATTAGGGGTTGGATAATATGCAAAGTATGATAGATTATATTACCGATAACTTATGTAGGAGGAGATGAGATGCTGATTTTTGATGTAAAACACAAGATCAATAGGCTGCGTGATATTCTGGCGGGTATGGTGCCTGATCCGAAGGAGCAGGTTGCACAGATTATCATTGCGATAATTTATAAATTCATGGATGACATAGATATAATAGGTTTGAAGTCCAGCGGTGCTCGGCAGTTTTTTACAGGTGAATATGAGAAGTATGCTTGGACGGAAATTATGAAGCCTAAAAATAGCAACGAGCAGAGGGCTTTACTTTATATAGAAGGTATTGAAAAAATGACTACAAATCCTAACCTTCCTCAGATATTTAGTGATATGTTTTATGGGGCGTGTATCTCTTATTGGAATCAAGATGACTTGAATATGTTTCTTAAGGAAGTTAGTGATTTCTCTTATGACGATGATGAGAATTCGGGCAATGCCTTTGAGTATCTACTTTCTATAATGGACAGCCAAGGGAGAGCTGGGCGGTACCGTACACCTCGTCATATAATTGATATGATGGTGGAAATCGTAGATCCCAAAAAGAACGAAACTATTCTGGACCCTGTTTGTGGTACAGCTGGTTTTCTAATCAGCGCCTATCGTCACATTCTTGCACAGAACAAAGATGAGGATGATAAAAGCACACTGACTATGGATGATCACAAGTGTTTGACTGAAAACTTTAACGGGTACGAAATTTCTCCTGATATGGTGCGTTTGTCGCGAGTAAATATGTATCTTCATCATTTTTTAAAGCCTCAAATAAGTGAATATAACATCTTAACCAGCGAAGAAAAATGGGATGATTGTTTTGATGTCATTCTTGCAAATCCCCCTTTCATGATATCAAAGGGGGGAATTATGCCTCATAGCCGCTATCGTGTAAAAGCAAAACGATCTGAAGTGCTTTTTGTGGATTATATTGCGGAGCATCTGAATCCAACAGGTAGGGCAGCAATTATTGTCCCAGAGGGAATTGTATTTCAGTCTGCAAATGCCTATAAGGAACTTCGGAAATATCTGGTAGATGATGGATTACTATATGCAGTAATTTCGCTGCCTGCGGGTGTTTTTAATCCGTATAGTGGGGTTAAAACTAGTATTTTGTTTATTGATAAATCTTTTGCCAGATTAAAAAATGAAATTCTTTTTGTAAAATTGAATAATGACGGATTTGATTTGGGAGCACAACGCCGTGAAATTGAAGGTAGCGAAATTCCAGAGATTATTCGTATTGTCAAGAAGTATTATGCTGATTTGAAATTGCAAACGACGGATGACGAAATTCTCCATCATCCACTTGTAACCATTGCTAATAAAGCGAAAATCGCAGAACAAGATTATACTTTAATAGGAGACCACTATAAAAATTATAATATCTTCAATGCTGCATTTCCAATGGTACGATTGGATAGAATTTGTAAAATTACTTCGGGAGGTACGCCTAATAGTTCAATCAAAGAATATTACCAAGATGGTACGATTAACTGGTTGAAAAGTAGTGAGGTAAGGCAAGGTCTTATTTATTCGACAGAACAAAAAATTACTGAGCTTGGACTAAAAAATTCTTCTGCAAAAATATTTCCGGTAGATACGGTTTTGGTTGCGATGTATGGAGCTACGGCTGGACAGGTTAGTTTGTTAAAGGTGGAAAGTGCTACTAACCAAGCTATATGCGGAATTTTACCTTCTGATAGAATTATTCCAAAATTTTTGTTTTATCTTCTCAAATGGAAAAAAGATTATTTGGTTAAATTGTCTACAGAAGGAGTACGACCGAATATATCACAAAGAATAATTCGAGAGTTGCAGATTCCCCTTCCAGCTTTGTTCATACAAGAGGAAATTGTGGCTGAACTTGATAGGTATCAGAACATAATTGACGGAGCACAGCAAGTTGTAGATAGCTATAAACCGAGAATTCAAGGAGATTCCTCATGGAACAGAGTTAAAGTTGGTGATGTTGTTGAATTTGTAGGCGGAGTAACATTATCGGTCGGAGAATGTGAAGATAATAATGGTATTCCATTAATTACGGTTGCAGATATTACGGAAGGTGGTTACATTAAGACTGATGGTATTCGTAAAGTAGTAATAGACAAAAAAGTAAACTATCTCCAAAAGGGTGATTTACTTTTTAATTGGAGAAATGGAAGTAAAGATCACGTGGGGAGAACAGCTCTATTTGATATGGATGGAGATTATATCTTTTCCTCTTTTTTACTTGGGATTCGACCAAACACACAAAAAATTCTTAGTCGGTTTTTATGGATTGTGTTAAATCAGTATCGTGTGGAAGGACGCTATACGCAATTTATGCGTCAAAATAATAATGGACTTTTTAATCGAGAAGAATTAAAAGATGTAGAAATTCCATGTCCGCCTCTTGATGTTCAGAAAAAGATAGTTGGTGGAATTTTAAATGAAATTCGATTGGTTTGCCAGAATAAGCAGTTAATATCTATTTTTGAACAAAAAGTTAAAGATAAACTGAATCAAGTTTGGGGGGAATAGCATATGTATAGTGAGACATTCAAAGATGCACTATATGGTGCTTTTCAATTATATGATGAGGAATGTGATACAACTTTTTTAGTCCACCTGTTAGAATATTTTCCAACCGATAAAGTAGACATTGGAAGTGGAACTTATGATCAATACCTTTATGATTTGGAGAAAACAGTCGTAGATAACTATGAAAAAGGCAACTATCAGGTTTCTTTTTTCTATGCACACCTGATTTTTATGAGTTATACCTACTATTGTGTGGATCATGCTTATCAGATAAATCCGGAACGAATGAAAGATATTTTTTATCCGATTAATGCTTATGGCGGTAGAAGAGATAAACCAGACATAGAAAGACATACAAGTGTTTACGATTTCAGTAAAATTCCGGAGAAAGAAATATTTAAAGTTTTTCGTGTGTTGGAGATGGAGGATGAAAAGATTAAAGCTCTTTCAAAGTACATAAGTGATAGAGACGATTATGCCCATGCTACAGGTCAAGGAAATATTTCGGTCGAAGCTTTGGCTCAAAATATAAGGACAATAACTCAGCATATGGAGACACTGCACGAAAGTTTCAAAAGACCTCTTAAAGATATTTATATTAACTATTTGCTTTCCCATTGTGAGATAGAGTATTCTGTTGTTATAGATGGTGTTTATGATTTTATTACTGATAATATGTTATCGCTTCATGATTTAGAATACTTGTGTCATTTAGGCATTAGTGGTATTAGAGATGAAAACGAAGAATTCAAAAGAAACTATAGATTTGTCAAAAAAATTCATTGTACTTTTATTGAATACTGCATGGAGAATATGGGGATAGATACGCCTAGCAATTATACAGATTTGAGAGATGCATCTTATCTGTATTACAAATATCAGGATGATGCAAAGAATTATGTTGAGGACGAACTAGGTTTAAGTGCTTATGAATGTGGAAAAGACGGTGTCGAGTTTCCAGTTTATGAGTGCTTAGAGTGTGGCAGAGAGCAATTGGCTCATGATTTAGAAGCACCCAAATATCACTGTTTTTCATGTGGAGAAGATTTCGACGAAAGCATTATCACCTTTTGCAGTCGATGTGGTGCTATTATGAAAGACAATGAAATGGGTATCTGTTTAAACTGTATTGAGAATATAATGGCTGATTAAATTGTTACAAAAAGAATAATATGTATAAGGAGCATCCTGTATAGCTTAACGTATAGATGTTGAAAATTGAAAACACCTCAGAGTACAATCAGATTACTAACTTGGCGAGTTAGTAAAAGCTTATTGAACAGAAAGGTATCTATTATGAAGTTTAACACACAAAACACAAAAATTGAAGCCATTACAGAAAAAACATTGGTACTTGCAATCGATATTAGAAGTGAAACGCACTACGCCAGAACTTTTGATGATAGAGGTATCGAGTATTCAAAGAAAGCTTTTCAATATAGTAATACAGAAGCTGGATTCATAGCATTGAAGCATGGATTCTGAACATCAAAGAAAGGTATGGCAAGGATAGGGTGGTTCTGGAAATGGAACCTACAGGTCACTATTAGTTTAATCTCGGCAAGTTCCTTCCGGATAACGAGATGAAACCAGTTCTTGTGAATCCTCACCATGTAAAAAAACAAAAAAATTCGACGACAATCATCCGACAAAGATCGTAAGGAGCCGAAAATTATTGGTGGACTAGTCAGAGAGGGGCGATATTATGATCCTATACCTGCTTGACGGTGTATATGCTGAACTTAGAACAGCATCGAACATGAGATTTTAGCTGAAGGTGGAACTTACAAGAATTTAGAACAGGATTAGTCGTTGGTTCAACATATATTTTCTAGAATACAAGGTGGTATATAGAAAACCGGATGCCAAAAGCGGAATTCTAATTCTTAAAATGACTCTATTTCCAGAAGATATCCTGATGCTGGGCGTCGATGGAGTAAACCAAATCTAGTGAGGGCAAGGATTTGTAGCTGGAAAAGTGTGGGCAAATACCTTGGTAGAGGTAGCAGAGTACAGTGTTGGAAGTAAAGATGGACAGTATCTGTAAGAATGGAGATTCGAATGCTTCTAGAGGACTATGAATCCAGAAATACATGTCTTAAGGAAGTTATGGCTTTCATGGAAGAACTTGTAAAACAGATTCCAATGACTGAAAAGCTGTTGGAAATCAAGGGTGTAAGAATCAAAACAGTATTTCAATTCTTTGCAGAAGTTGGAGATATCAGGCGATTCCATAACCTGAAAGAACTGGAGAAACTTGTAGGCTTGGCACTGGTAGAAAATAGTTCTGGTAAGCATAAGGGCAAAACAACAACCAGAAGACGAGGTCGTAAGAGACTTAGATATTTGCTCTTTAAGGTTGCAATGTCGCTTGTAGCAAAAAATCTAGAATTTAATGAACTGCACCACTACTACATGACCAGAGAACTAAATCCCTTGAAGAAAACGCAGTCACTTATGGCTGTGACAGCAAAACTACTTCGGGTCTTTTACGCAGTGCTTACCAAGAGTGCGAGCTATGATTCAAAGAAGATGGTAGGCGATATTAAGAGACCAGATGTTTATCTGCAGGTAGCATAAATCAAACATGTAACAACCAAGGAGGTTGTCATCCAGACAGTTATTGAGCAAAGCAGAATGCAGCAGATAACGTCCACTGATTACAGTGCTGGTGCAGGAAGCAAGTCAATAATTAACAATACAAAGAATGAGTTAGTAGTCAGCAGGAATCATCACCATAGGACAATGACCCTGCAAAGAAGCATAGCTGACATCCTAGTTATGGGCAGGCAGGACGAGAAAGTTGGGAGTTCTGGAAACAGAGAAGGTTCTGGTGGATATAGGAGGTTAGTTGACATAGAAGGAGGGGTATACACAAGACCAGTAAAGGGAAAATCAATGGCTTTTTATTTCGTGTGCCCTTCATCCTCTGTTTCAGTATCTGATACATCGAAATGCTCGTAACTCTGGATTATTCACCTAGATATATGGTAATGAAAAAGCAGTGTTTTCAACAAAAACTACTTAATTATTTGAGGAGATGTTTATTAATGAACAATAATGACTTTGAAAAATGTGACTCTCTTTTTGAATCTTTAGGAGAAATAACCCGAAATTATCAGAATATGTTTCAATCAATTTCCAGTGGACTAATAAGATTTCAGGAAGTTTTAAAACCAATTTCTGAGATGATGAATACGTTTCAGGAAAATATCAAAGTTATTACTTTAGGAATCTATAACGTCACAAGAGAATTTGATGCAATAAAAAAATTGGGAGATAGTCAGTTTGTATATTGGAATGATTTATCACAGGAATTTGTTGAAGAATTGCTGGAAGCAAAAGACGTCGATAAACTTTTAAGAGAAAAAATAATCGCAAATAACTACAGCAATGTGAATGCAACAATCGAAGAATGCATATCTGATTCGTTAATGCAAACACATAAACAACTTTTTAAACAAGCAGTAGTTTGCTTTAGAAAAGGATATTATGAGATATCTATAAATGGATTAACGTCTATAATTGATGGGTTGTTATCTGATATTAGTGGAAATACAGCCCATAATATGTCTCCAAGAATAAGAGCAGTAATTAGCAAATTAAAAACTAATGATGTATTAGATCATGAAGAGAATGCATTGTTGATTTTAGGACTTACATTTGAAAAGACCATAAATTCTTTTTGTGCATTTGCTCCGTTCGAAAAAGAAGAACCGAATGGACTTAATCGGCATTGGATAGCACATGGACGTTCTAATCGTAAGAAAACGGAATTAGATTGTGTAAAATTAATTAATCTTATTTATGGAATGTTGCTGATTAATCAGATAAATAACAATTGGGAGGAAAAGGATGAGTAATTGAGAAAAGATAACTTAATATTGCTTCGCTTGATGAGTGGAAAGTTGGAGGTACAAATAGATGAAAATAGAGAAATTGTATATCGAAAAATACAAAAAACGATCTTACAATAGATTTTGGAACAGACCCTAAGTGTATTGTTGCTTTAGTTGATCCTAATGATTGTGGTAAAAGCAGTGTGTTCAATGCGATGTTATTTCATAATAACTCATATCAGTCAATTGGCAGTACAGGAACAAAAACTTACGCTTAGCATTCACTGGACAAAGCGTAGAATTGCAATTATCAAAATGTAGAAATACTATTTGATATCAGTGGGTTTCACTCTGTTATACTACAAAAATTTTGTAGTTCATAAAATAAAAGTATTAACAAAAAAATAGTAGAAATCCATTTCAAATCAGAAAGAACGAGAATTGTTATGTAAGTGCAATAAAGTGTGAGGAGTAGACAAATTATGAAACGGAAATGCAGTCTTAAAAAAATGCTCATATATTAATAATTAAAATTGATAAATAATAGAGTATTTTGTAGATAATAGAATAACATAAAAAGTTTGAAAAAAGATTTTAACTGATTCATAGAGAATTGTAAAGATAGAATATCAACGATAGTTAAGTTGATAAGTTTTTCTAGATGACAAATTATAGTCTATTAAATGTTGAAAAAGCATGTGTGAAGAGGTAGATTTAAATGAAAAAAGTAGTTACAATAGAGAGTTTTTTACATTTTGTAGAAGTCATAAAAAATATTTCATATGCAGAGAAAGCGACTTTACTTTATCGTGGACAACCTAATATTGAATATGAGTTGCTCCCAAGTATAGCAAGATTAAATGAAGAAAATAAAAAGACTTTATTAGAATACGAACATAAATTAGTATCAAAAGCAATTGGAAAGAATCCTAATTTATTTTCAGAAGATAATCATGCAATTAACTTATTAGTTAAACTGCAGCATTTTGGCATACCAACTAGATTATTAGATGTAACATATAATCCTTTTGTTGCACTATTTTTTTCATGTTTAAGTAATGCTACAGATGATGGAGAAATAATTGTTTTTAAAACTAAATATGAAGTGGATGACAGAGAAGAAAAGATAGATGAAACAATACATTTTTTTAACAACAGGTATGTAAATATTATTGCTAGTACATATAAAATAGATGGAGAATATCCGAAAAATATAGAGTTTTTATTAGATAATATTGGATATTATTATAAAGGTTTTAATGTAAAAGGAAAAGGTATTTATTTTTCGACTAATATTGAGGAGGTTGTTAATTAAATAAACATAAACTAAATTTCTGATTATCTTTTCATAAGTTCTTACAACACCGATATATCCCTGTTTTACTGGCTTTGTCGGTGTTTTCCTTTTGGCAGATACTTCTTATAACCCCTCATAACTCCGCACCTTTTGTCCTTTTATCGTAGTAAATTTCGTTGTAAATCACTACGCTATCAGGCTTCGCATTTCCATGTTTGCCCCTGTCTGTGAAGCATGGGCGTACAGGTTCAGCGTTATCATTATGCTGGAATGCCCCATAATATATTGCAGGTTCTTTGGGTTCATGTTCTTCTGTGCTAATCGTGTACAAAACGTATGTCTTAATATATGCGGTGTTATCTTTGGCAAAGGTTCTTCATGGTACTTGTTGTATTTCCTTACGATATTCTTCAATGCAGAAGTATAATTGCAAGCCACCATAGGCATACCTTTCTGATTGAGAAACAGGAAATTGCGGTAACCGTCAATCTGAATGCTTTTTCCAGTTTTTCTTTTCAACACTCTTTGCAACGCTTTTCCAGCTTCTTCACTCATAGGAACTTTCCTTATTCCGCACTTTGTTTTCGGCGTTTCTATGTAATATCCCTCTTGATTGCGTAAGAGCTGGTGGTCGATATTGATTGTATGGTTTTCAAAGTCTAAATCCCTTGCTGTCAGTCCGCATAATTCCGATATTCGCAAACCTGTTTTCAGTAGTATCAATATATCATCATAATACTTCTGATAGACCGTATCCTGTTGAAGAAAGGTCAGTAAATGTTCTTCCTGTTCTTCGCTTAATGCCTGTCTACTTTCGCTGTCGTCCTCAATCACTTCGCTTAACTGAAAATCAAAAGGGTTCTTCCTAACATAATCGTCCTCGATTGCCATGTAGAAAGAAGCCTTTAAGGAACGCTTATAGTTACTGATTGTTTTAAAGCTGTACCCTTTTTCTTTCATTCGGACTGCCCACTCTTTAGCGTCAGACGGTTTAATGCTGTCTATGCTTCGAGAACCCAGCCTGTCCTGTTCCAATGCGTCCATGAGGTACTTTCGCCCTGTCTGTGTGTTTTTCTTGACATTGCTTCTTTGTGCTGTCTTTTTGGCATACAGCTCGCATAAGGTCATTTTCTTGCCTTTGGTATCTATTCCGTCCTCTAAATCACGCTGTATCTCCCGTTCTTTTTCCCTAAGGGATATAGCATCACGCTTTCCTTTTGGAACTCTGTCCGTAGGCACAAGTTTCCATGAATACACAACCTTTGTTTCGCCTGCACGATTAACATATTTATACATATATCTGCCGTCTGTTCTCTGGCTCTCTCCAGTCCTTAAAATGCGACCTTTGTTATCCCGTCTTTTTTCTGACATCTTTCAAAACTCCTTTCAAAGCTGAAAGAGCCTTGTTACGACATATGCTTATCATATCACGCACAAAGCTCTTTTGCATTAGATTTCTTCCAATTTATCAATCAGATGTTCCAGTTTCTTTTTCTTAATCAGCATACGGTTTCCGTTCATCACAACACATTCTTCTTTGTATTCATTTGCAATACGGCGGAGCTTGTTTTCGCCGATACGGAAATAGCTGGACGCTTCCTCAATCGTCATTAGGTAGCGTTCCCATAATGGCATACTGAAATCATACATAAGACTGCACCTCCTTTCTTTTTGATTTTTAAGCAGTCTGACGGCTTTATCATCGCCCACAGGAGTTCCACCTCTGCATAGTCCTTATGTAGCCGTACCCATTGCG
>OGZX01003646.1_pt1 | contig 10184 bp, 7 predicted proteins | sample 1576881 | NCBI WGS metagenome assembly OGZX01 (sample SAMEA3541542, study PRJEB24748) | human gut metagenome | biome: human gut; feature: human-associated habitat; material: faeces | place: China | collected 2012
AGCCAAAATTCCATTGCCGCAGGCAATCTGGAATGAATTTTGGCTAAGTTACTGTAAACGGAGTGAACAGTAACAGTCTGAGAAATATAAGGCCTGTCACTGTTGTGTAAACGGTTGACAGATGGAATTTCCAATGATAATATAAATTCATTCGACATAAAAAATATTCAGTTGTATTTTTTATATATAGATGTGTGAAAAAACAGTATAAAATACGACAACAGGAGGGAAAAAGATGGAGAACGAAACAGTTTCCAAAAATTTTATTGAAAATATCATTGATAAAGATTTAGCAGAGGGTGTTTATGACACCGTGCATACGCGTTTCCCGCCGGAACCGAATGGATATCTTCATATCGGTCATGCGAAATCTATTCTTTTAAACTATGGTCTTGCACAGGAATATAACGGCAAGTTCAACATGCGTTTTGATGATACAAACCCGACCAAAGAAAAGAGTGAGTTTGTAGAATCCATCAAGGCAGATATCAAATGGCTTGGTGCAGACTGGGAAGACAGACTGTTTTTTGCATCTGACTATTTCGGACAGATGTATGAAGCTGCTGTAAAGCTGATCCAGAAAGGCAAAGCCTATGTATGTGACCTGACAGCAGATCAGATCCGTGAATATCGTGGAACTCTTACAGAGCCGGGTAAAGAAAGTCCATACAGAAACAGAAGTGTAGAAGAGAACCTGCAGCTTTTTGAAGAGATGAAAGAAGGTAAATATGCAGACGGAGAGAAAGTGCTTCGTGCCAAGATTGATATGGCATCTCCGAACATGAATATGCGCGACCCGGTTATCTATCGTGTTGCTCATATGACTCACCACAGAACAGGTGATACATGGTGCATCTATCCAATGTATGATTTCGCCCATCCCATCGAGGATGCCATTGAGGGAATCACACATTCCATCTGTACTCTGGAGTTTGAGGATCACAGACCACTGTATGACTGGGTTGTAAAAGAACTGGAATATCCACAGCCACCGAAGCAGATTGAGTTTGCAAAACTGTATCTGACAAATGTAGTTACAGGTAAACGTTATATCAAGAAACTGGTAGAGGAAGGCATCGTAGACGGATGGGATGATCCGCGTCTGGTTTCCATCGCAGCACTGCGCCGCCGTGGATTTACACCGGAATCCATCAAAATGTTTGTAGAACTCTGCGGTGTATCCAAAGCAAACAGCTCTGTTGACTATGCAATGCTTGAATACTGCATCCGTGAGGACCTGAAACTGAAACGTCCGCGCCTGATGGCTGTTCTTGATCCGATTAAGCTTGTGATCGATAATTACCCGGAAGGCGAAGTAGAATATCTGGAAGCTCCGAACAATATGGAGAACGAAGAACTGGGAACCCGTAAAATACCGTTTGGCAGAGAACTCTATATTGAGAGAGAAGACTTCATGGTAGATCCGCCTAAGAAATATAAGAGAATGTTCCCGGGCACAGAGGTTCGTCTTATGAACGCATATTTTGTAACCTGTACAGGATATGAAGCTGATGAAGATGGAACTGTACGTGTTGTACACTGTACTTATGATCCTGCAACAAAGGGTGGCAATGCACCGGATGGCAGAAAAGTAAAAGGAACCATTCACTGGGTAGAAGCAAGTCAGGCAGGAAAAGCAGAAGTACGTCTCTATGAGAATATCGTAGACGAGGAGAAGGGTGTATACAACAAAGAAGATGGTTCTCTGAATGTAAATCCGAACTCTCTGGCAAAAGTTACTGCATATGTAGAACCAGCACTTATGGAAGCAAAAGGCTATGACAGCTTCCAGTTCGTAAGAACAGGATTTTTCTGTGCAGATATCCATGATTCTAAAGAGGGTGCACCGGTATTCAACCGTATCGTGTCTCTGAAGAGCTCATTTAAACTTCCGAAAGCATAATGAGACTGAAATAGTAATATAATCAGAATAAAAAGGGAATGTTGCTTTTACGATTGTATAATCGTGAAGTAACATTCCTTTTTGGTTACGTTACTGTGAACGGTAACGTTTATTCTTCAGATTCAGATGCAGCGTCCATAGCCTCTTCAAAATTCTCGGGTTCATCGGCATCTTCTTCCTCTTCTGCATCTTTAATCTCAACTTCAGCAGCTTTATCGGAAGACTTCTCAGAATCGTCTGTATCAGCAGCTTCTTCAGCTTCTTCGCTTTCGGTGTCATCTGTTGCAGACTGTTCTCCTGTATGTTCCCAGGACTGGAAATCTTCGGCAGGTTCCTGATCTTCCTTAGCAGTTTCCTTTTCATCAGTCAGATCGAAATCATCAAAGTCATCTTCAAAATCAAAATCCTCTTTACAGGATCCTTTTTTGGCAATAAGGGCAGCTACAGCACCGGCAGCAGCTGCTGTAAGGGCACCTATTGCAACATATCCCCAGTATTTATTAATTTTAGCCATGATAATCATAAACTCCTTTCTGATATTTTCCTATTTTTGACAGCGAGTCAGGATAAAAATATCTTTTACTCCTGACACCATTTTATTCAGCTATAGGTTATTGTTATTTTAATACTTTTCAGATAAAAAGAAAAGCGAAATTTTATGGAAAGAGTTAATGAAAGCAGTTGCATACCAAAAAGATACAAGGTATACTATGACAGGAAAGAAGAGGTTATTATGAGAAAAATTATTTTGGCATCTGCTTCACCCAGACGAAAAGAACTGTTGGAACGGGCTGGCGTAGATTTTGAAGTGTTGCCTGCATCAGGTGATGAGAATCGTATCTCAGACAATCCGGGAGAGGCAGTAAAACAGCTGGCTTCGGATAAAGCAGCTTCTGTTATCCGCACTATGAAAGATAGTGCCGACGGAACAATTGTGATCGGATCTGACACAGTGGTAGTGTTTGAGAATGTGATCCTTGGCAAACCTCATGATACAGAGGATGCAGTGAATACATTAAAGAAACTTCAGGCAAATACTCATCAGGTATATACCGGCGTTTCTGTATGGGAAAAGAAAGAAAAAGTCTGGACAGAACATACTTTTTATGAAAGTACAGATGTGACTTTTTATCCGGTTTCAGATGAGGAGATCAGAGAGTATGTTGCTACAGGAGAGCCTATGGATAAGGCTGGAAGCTATGGCATCCAGGGACTTTTCGGAATTTATGTAAAGGGGATCAGCGGAGATTACAATAATGTGGTAGGACTCCCGGTTGCCAGATTATTTTATGAAATGAAGAAATCAGGAATTAACTTAAGAGGATGACAAAAGATGATTAAAGCATGTATATTTGATTTGGATGGAACACTGGCTGATACGCTGGATTCCATGGCTTATGTGACTAATATTATTATGGAAAAATTCGGGTTGAAAACACTTCCGGTGGATAATTTCAGATATTACAGCGGAGAAGGGGCAAATATGCTGATCCGCCGCGCACTTAAGGATGCGGGGGATCCGGAACTTGCGCATTATGATGAGGGACAGAAGCTTTACCGGGAAATGTTTGAAGCAGATCCGATGTATAAAGTAGTTCCCTATAAGGGAATGCCGGAAACCTTAAAGAAATTGAAGGAACATGGAATGAAGCTGGCAGTTTGTTCAAATAAACCTCATCCTGCAGCTGTGAAAGTAATTGCGCAGCTTTTTGATGGGGAATTTGATATGGTAGTTGGTCAGAGTGAAGCAATCCGCAGGAAACCGGCACCTGATGGTCCGCTTATGGTTGCGGAAAAATTTGGTGTAAAACCGGAAGAATGTATGTATGTGGGAGATACAAGTACAGATATGAAGACCGGTAAAGCAGCAGGAATGTATACAGTAGGTGCGCTATGGGGCTTTCGTGACCGAAAAGAACTGAATGAGAATGGAGCAGATCTTGTCGCTGAGAAACCGACAGATCTGGTAAAAATTTGCGAGGAACATGGAAATGATTAAGTTGGTTGCAAGTGATCTGGATGGGACGTTACTTTTACATAAGGCACAGTCTCTGCCTGAAGAAATTTTTTCGCTGATCAGGCAGTTAGAGGAACTGGGGATTATGTTTGTAGCAGCCAGTGGAAGGCAATATCCGAATATGACAAAGATGTTTGCACCTGTTGCTTCAGAGATTTCCTATATTTCGGAGAATGGTGCGCTGGCAGTGGATCATGGAGAGGTACTGTATCAGGATTCTTTTGACAGAAAGCTGGCAGGGGAGATTATTTCTGCAATCCTGGAAAAGAAGGATGCCGAGTTTACCTGTTCTGCAAAGGATTACCACTACCTGATGCCGAAGACAAAGAGATTTCATGACCATATGTTATATGAAGTAAAAAATGAATGCAGATTTGTAAACAGCATGGAAGAGATGACGGCTCCTATTATGAAGCTGGCTGTGTTTGAACCGGCCGGCCTTACAGAAGAATCTGTGAAATACTGGATGGACAGATTTGGAAAAGAATGTGTTGTTGTCACTTCGGGAAATGAGTGGATTGATTTTATTCCTTTTGGAACAAACAAGGCAAAAGGAATCAGAGAATATCAGAAAAGATATCATATTTCGCCGGAAGAATGTATTGCGTTCGGAGACGAATATAATGATATAGAGATGCTTAAAGCGGTAAAATATGGCTTTGCCATGGAGCATTCCAAGGAGGGGGTACGGTCAGCTGCGTCCTATATGACAAAACAGGTTGAACCGGTCCTTGAGAAGCTGATCCGGGCAAAGGGAAAGATTGAGGAGGTTATTTAAATTGTTTACAGAAGAATGTATTAATACGTTTCTTGAAAATCAGGAGCAGCTTTTTCCACAGGCGGTAGCAGAATCATATGAAGCAGCGGAAGCATTCCTTGAGGATTGCATGGCGCAGGTTGTGGATTCTATTGAAGAAGTGAGAGAATATCTGGAAGAAGCAGGCGCTGATGTGGAAGGAATGTCAGATGAAGAACTGGAAGATGCAAGTGAAGTATTTGCTCTGCCGGATGGAAAATATCTGATAGTAGAAGGATAAAAACTGTTCGGTCAAATTATGGATATCACGTGATATATCGGAGAAATAACTGTAAAACACAGTTCGGTCCCTGAATATTGGAGAAAATTGAACTCTGATACTCAGGGGCTTAAGTTGTTTTAAGGGAGAAAATACAGATTACATTTCCGGAAAATGTGATGCTATAATGCTTTTATACAGAGAAAAAACGATGTTGTGGTCTGTGATGGGAATGAAAAGGGCAGACAGACACAGAAGCATCACAGAACTGTAATTATTCAGTACCTTCAGAGTGGCTGCTGAATGATTACAAATTTTATTATAAATGAAAAGGAGGACTACAGATGGAGAAAAAGAGATTTCTTGCAGTTGTAATGACTGTGATGATGGTTATTTCAATGATTCCATCCATGGTTTTTGCGGCAGCTCCGTCAGGAGAATTGGGCGGTAAGCTTAAGATTAAGGGACTTGCAGCTGTAGGCGTAGTGTTGAGTGCAGATTATGCAAAGGTTACACCGGAAGAGGTTACGGATGAAGATTTTACTTTTTCCTGGTCAAGACAGACAGGGGAGAAGGAGTTAACACAGGTAGGTACTGAGAAGACCTATACGATCACTCAGGATGATCTGGGATGCAGACTGGTGCTTGATCTGACCCCTGTAGATGGAAGCGGACTGACAGGTACTCTTACTGCAAAGACGTTAGAGGTAGCTGCAACTGAAGAAGAGGCGAAAGCAGAGGATACACAGCAGGCAGAAACGGCAGATGGAACAGAGAATGCACAGTTGGAAGAAACAGCAGATAATGCAGAAGGCAGTCAGGATTCTGAAAATCAGGATGTAGATAGAACAGAAGATGTACAGCAGAATGCAGGGAATGAACAGGAAGATGAATCTCAGAACACAAAAGGTCAGCCGGAGGAAACAACAGAAGGTACTGATGATTCCCAGATGAAAATTTATACAGAAGATCAGCTGCAGGTGGATGAGAATGGAAATGTGCAGACAGATGGATCAGAGAAAGATGAAACGGTAGCAGGTAAAGGTAATAAGGATCAAAAGACTTACGAAGCGATTGCCACTGTAGAGGACAGCGAAGATCAGATTTGTGATTTTGGAACAGTAAAGAGTGATCTTGAGGATGTGGAAGCACAGTATGTGCAGATTACGAACACCGGAAATGAGAGCTTGAATTTTCAGGAGATCAGTCCGGAACATTTTATGGCTCAGGATATTATAGAACCGCTGAGTGCAGGTGAATCTGTAAGCGTATGGATACAGCCGAGGGAAGGGCTGGAACCGGGTGAATATGATGATATGATCACATACCGGACGGAAGAAGGTATTGAGGTTTCTTTTGAAGCGAAGATTGCAGTTGAAGGTGAGGATGATTCATCAGATGACGAAGACCTGAAGCCTTCGGATGAGCCTTCTGCAGAACCGACAGAGACGCCGGATGACAGCGAGGCTCCATCGGCAGGTGACAATGCAGATGCATCTCTTGAGGCACAGTCTCTTGATGTAAATACAGGAAGTCTTAATTTCAGCGATATCGAAGAAAATTATACACAGGCCAATGAGACACTGTCTGTAACCGTAATAAATACAGGGGACGGAATTATCACTTTAAAGATACCGAAATCAGATTATTTTGAGGTGATGAACGAAGATGGAAGTGAAGCTGTATCAGGAATACAGATTGCAAAAGGTGATTCTCTTATGTTCATGGTACAGCCAAAAACCGGTCTGACGAAGGGGGATTACAGTGATACCCTGATATTTGAAAGTGAAGAGGATTCGGAAGTAGCAGCGCAGGTAACTGCGGAAGTGTCTGTAAAAGAGGCAGAACAGGAACAGATCACAGCAGTTCAGGCAGATCCGGAATCTTTCAGTTATGATGATCTGAAGGAAGGTTATGATACTCCTGAAGCGACGACCATTACACTTACCAATACAGGAAATACAACTGTTTCGCTGATGCAGCCATATGCAGAGTATTTTGATATTGGGGAACTTTCGGCATCAGTGCTGGAGCCGGGAGATTCTGCTGCATTTACAGCAGTACCGGTGACCGGTCTGAAAGTCGGCAATTATCTGGACAGTATTCAGATAGCCCAGACCAGTTCGGAAGGACAGGAAGATGTATTAACAACGATCAAAGCTTCTGCGACTGTTTTGGAAGTGAAAAAGATTTATAAATTATCCGTAACACCGGAAGAACTGAATTTTGGAAAAGCAAAAGAAGGATATAGTGAGGCACCGGAAGCGCAGAAAGTTACAGTGACGAATGAGGGGAATACAAATGTAACTTTAAATGCACCGTCAGGTAAAAACTTTAAAATCGGGAAACTTTCAGCCACAGAGCTTGCACCGGGGGAGAGCTGTACATTTAAAATCCGCCCGAAGGAGGGTTTAAAGGCCGGCTCCTATACAGAGTCAGTTGTGATTGATAATGAACAGCAGATCAGTGCAGAAGTGAAAGTTCAGTTTACGGTTAAAGCTACCCGCAAGGCGAAAATTGCAGATCCGGCAGATAATAAGATTACAGGAATCAGTTCAGATGGATATACAACACAGTCAAAGATTACATTTACAGCAGTCGGAGCGGGTATGGACAATGAAAGTCCGGGAAAGGGAGATGTCCGCTATGTACCGTATAACTGGAAAGTGATCAATACAAATAGCTGGAGCAGTGCACCTTATACTGCTGCATTTGGAATTACGAAGGCCGGAACCTACACATTGACAGTTACATTTGACCGTCAGAAGTATAATGGAAGTGAATGGGAGAATACAGGGGAGCAGGATACTAAACAGGTGAATTTCAGTATTACACAGGCGCAGACTGTAACCGCAACTCCGACTCCGCAGCCGAATGGAGCAACTGCGAAATCAGCGGTAAAGACAGGAGATACGACTAATATCACACCGTTTGTGATTATTCTGGCGATTGCAGCAGGATGTATTGTGGGAGTTGTGGTATACAAAAGACGAAAGAAATAAGAGTTATCTGAAGAAAAAAATACAGGGGAATATGTAAAATATAAAATTATTAGCACTCATTTTTGGTGAGTGCTAATTTTTTCTTGACTTTTGGAATAAATGGTATTACTATATCTTTCAGAGAAGCAACTTACAGGAGTCAAAAGCTATTTCAAAGGATAAACAGGAGAGGATAGTTTTGGCTCCGGAGGCAGAGCAGATAAGAATGCAGTATATTGACAGATAAAGTTGCGGCAAATGATTAAAAACAAAAAGGAGTGTGGACAGCATGGCTGTAAAACATGGAAATTTATCAATTAACAGTGAAAATATTTTCCCAATCATCAAGAAATGGTTATATTCCGATCATGATATTTTTGTAAGAGAGCTGGTCTCCAACGGATGCGATGCGATCACTAAACTGAAAAAACTGGAAGTAATGGGAGAATATACTTTTCCGGAAGGATACAAACCGGAGATTCAGGTAATTGTTAATCCTGATGAGAAAACTCTGAAATTCATCGATAATGGTATTGGCATGACTGCTGATGAAGTAGAGAAATACATTACCCAGATTGCTTTTTCAGGTGCAACTCAGTTTCTTGAGAAATATAAAGACAAAACTACAGATGATCAGATGATTGGTCATTTTGGACTTGGATTTTATTCTGCATTTATGGTAGCGGATGAAGTGCATATTGATACACTTTCCTATACAGAAGGTGCACAGCCTGTACACTGGTCCTGCGATGGCGGAACAGAATATGATATCCAGGAAGGTAACAAGAATACGATTGGTACAGAAATCACCCTGTTCCTGAATGAAGACTGCCTGGAATTTGCAAATGAATACCGTATGCGTGAGATTCTTGAGAAATACTGTTCCTTCATGCCGGTTCATATTTACCTTTCCAAAGCAAATGCACCTCAGGAATATGAGACAATTGATGAATCTGAATTAAGAGACGATGATGTAGTTGTTGAACATATTCATGAGGAAGCAAAGACAGAAGAAAAAGAAAATGATAAAGGTGAAAAGGAAGTTGTTGAAATTTCTCCTGCAAAGGATAAAGTAAAGATCAATAAACGTCCGGTTTCCATCAGTGATATTAATCCGCTCTGGATGAAGCATCCAAATGAATGTACAGATGATGAATACAAGGAATTTTACCGCAAAGTATTTATGGATTATAAGGAACCGTTATTCTGGATACATCTGAATATGGATTATCCGTTTAATTTAAAAGGTATCCTGTACTTCCCGAAGATCAATACAGAGTATGATTCCATTGAAGGAACGATCAAACTTTATAACAATCAGGTATTTATCGCAGATAATATCAAGGAAGTAATTCCTGAATTCCTGCTTCTTCTGAAAGGTGTGATCGATTGTCCGGATCTTCCATTGAACGTGTCACGAAGTGCATTGCAGAATGACGGATTTGTACAGAAGATTTCTGAATACATTTCCAAAAAAGTGGCAGATAAGCTTACCGGAATGTGCAAGACTGACAGAGAATCTTATGAGAAATACTGGGATGATATCAGCCCGTTTATTAAATATGGCTGTATTAAAGATGCTAAATTTGCAGAGAAAATGGGAGATTATGTACTCTTTAAGAATCTTGATGGCAAATATCTCACATTAAAGGACTGCATTGAAGAGAATAAAAAAGAAACAGAAGAAACTGAGGCTCAGACAGAAGAAAAGAAAGAAGATGCAGCAGAGTCTGAAAACAAAGACAATGCGGAAGCGAAAGAACCTGAGAAGACAGTAATTTTCTATGTAACTGATGAAGTTCAGCAGAGTCAGTATATCAATATGTTTAAGGAAGCAGGAAAAGATGCCGTTATCCTGAAGCATAATATTGACAGTGCATTTATTTCCAGTCTTGAGCAGAAACATCAGGAAGTACAGTTTAAGCGTATTGATGCGGATCTGACCGAAGAAATGAAGGGTGAGGGTACTGCCGATGAAGAAACTGTCAAAGCACTGACAGAACTTTTCCGCAAGAGCCTTAATAAAGATAAACTGGAAGTACATGTTGAGAATTTGAAAAATGAAAATGTATCAGCAATGATGACTCTTTCCGAAGAGAGCCGCCGTATGCAGGATATGATGAAGATGTATAATATGTATGGAATGGATCCGAATATGTTTGGCGGACAGGAAACACTGGTTCTGAATGCGAATCATCCATTGGTTAAATATCTGGCAGAGAATCAGGAATCTGACAAGGCTCCGCTTATCTGTGAACAGTTGTATG
>OGZX01003656.1_pt1 | contig 10142 bp, 6 predicted proteins | sample 1576881 | NCBI WGS metagenome assembly OGZX01 (sample SAMEA3541542, study PRJEB24748) | human gut metagenome | biome: human gut; feature: human-associated habitat; material: faeces | place: China | collected 2012
TACCATACATTATCCTCAAAATATATAGTAGAAATTTAATTTATTCTATACTAGTCATATGAAGAATAGAATTACTAAGAAAAATGGTATGGGTTCGAGTAAGACTAAGAGATGTACTTGCTCCTGCAAACAAGGAGGGTACAGACCATGCTAAAGAAAAACAAGCTCCGCTATAACGAGTATTATGATATGCAACATATTTATGACGAGTTATACGCACAGAGCAAGAACGGTAATAACTTTTATAAGTTACTTGAAATTATTGGTTCGGAACAAAATATTTGTTTAGCTTACCGTAATCTGAAATCAAACAGTGGCAGTAAAACGGCTGGAACGGATGGAATGACGATAGACGATATAAAACAACTCAGCAATGCTGAGATTGTTGCTACCGTTCGGGAAAGCCTTAGCAGCTACCGCCCCAAATCAGTCAGACGTGTTTTCATTCCAAAAGCTGGGAGCGATAAAATGCGTCCATTGGGGATTCCGTGTATCTGGGACAGGCTGGTACAACAATGTATCCTGCAAGTCCTAGAGCCGATATGCGAACCAAAGTTCCATAATCATTCCTATGGATTCCGTGCGAATCGAAGTGCCCACCATGCAGTCAGCAGAGTAACGACACTGATAAATTTATCAAAATATCATTACTGTGTTGACGTAGACATTAAAGGATTTTTCGATAATGTCAATCATGGAAAACTATTAAAACAAATCTGGACACTTGGTATTCGGGATAAAAGATTGATTTGCATTATCAGCAAAATGCTGAAAGCTGAAATTGACGGCGAGGGTGTCCCAGAAAAAGGAACACCACAAGGCGGTCTGTTAAGTCCACTGCTCTCCCTCATAGTCCTTAATGAATTAGACTGGTGGGTAAGCAGTCAGTGGGAAACATTCCAGCCGAAGAACCGCAGTAAAAATGGGTGGCTTCAATACGCAAAGAAATATACCAAACTGAAAAGCGGTTTTATTGTACGTTACGCTGATGATTTTAAAATCATGTGCTCAACCTATGGAGAAGCACAAAGATTTTACCACAGTACCGTAGATTTTCTTAATAAAAGGCTGAAATTAGAAATCAGTCCAGAAAAATCAAAGGTAGTAAATCTGAAGAAAAATTCATCAGATTTTCTGGGGTTCAAAATCAAAGTCATCCCAAAAGGAAGAACGAAACACGGTTATGTTGCCAAAACAGATATGAACCAAAAAGCATTAAAGAAAGCGAAAACAAATTTAAAGTTAAAGGTAAAAGATATAGCCAGACATACGACTGGCTTCAATATCAGCAGATATAATCTGACAGTTATCGGTATGCAGAATTACTACTGCATAGCAACTAACGTATATAACAACCTGACAGAAGTAAGTTACGCTCTCTTACCGACCATACGAATCCGTTTAAGGAACATTGCAAAATCAGTTCCATTTGAAAGTACAAGTTCAGAATTTCAGAGCAAGACAAAAGGAATCAGACCAAAAACAAAAATAGTGATGATTGCGGATAATCCGCTATTGCCGATTCAAGGAGTACAACACAAAAATCCTATGAATTTCTCGCAAGATATTTGTAATTTTACAAAGCAAGGAAGAAACAAGGTGCATGATGACGTTGTAGTTGTGACAAAGGAAGAAATCCGGGAATTGTTGGAAAATGAAAAACCTGCCGATAGTGTAGAATTTAACGACAATCGTATTTCAGCATATATCGCACAGCAAGGCAACTGCTATGTAATGAATCGTCGAGGAACTCCGTCCACTCTGATATGTATTCACAAATCAGACAAAGGAGATAACCTTGACAGATATTCTAATCTGGCATTTGTGGAAATTCCCATTGCAAAGGCAATCCTAACAGAATCAGCAGACAAAGCAAAATCACTGTTAAAAGGTTATGTTCTTAATAGTCAGCAGAAGAAAAAACTGAACAGAATACGGACGAATTACGGATACCAGACAATAACTGGGAAATAACTTATAAATCTATTTGGATATGATGGAACGCCGTATGAAGCGAAAGTTTCATGTACGGTGTGAAGCGGGGGAAAACTCGGAGATAACATCAAAGAGTTACCTATCGCTATAACGTGGCAGATGGAAAGAAACCTTGCCAGAGATTTCCCATGAAATCAATATCGTCACTCTGACTTCTGATGAGAAAAACAAAGGCTTACTTGACCCTTATGTGATTATGAAAAATCCCAAAGATTCTGAATCACTGGCTATTGATATTCTGACATTCCTTACGGGGATTTCCTCTCGTGATGGGGAACGCTTCCCAATCCTTAGAAAAGCCATTCGTGCAGTAACCAATAGTGAAGTACGAGGGTTGATGAAAGTGATTGAGGAATTACGGGTTGAGAATACGCCACTAAGTACCAGTATAGCCGACCATATCGAAAGTTTTACAGACTATGACTTTGCACATTTATTATTCAGTAATGGTTATGTGGAGCAGTCTATCAGCTTAGAAAAACAACTGAACATTATACAGGTTGCGGACTTGGTACTTCCCGACAAGGAAACTTCCTTTGAGGAATATACCACTATGGAGCTTTTATCCGTTGCTATGCTGATTGTCATTAGTACCTTTGCTTTAGACTTTATCCATACAGACCGAAGCATTTTCAAGATTGTAGATTTAGACGAAGCATGGAGCTTTTTACAGGTAGCACAAGGAAAAACACTATCTATGAAGCTGGTTCGGGCTGGTCGTGCTATGAACGCTGGGGTATATTTCGTGACCCAAAATACAGACGACCTCTTAGATGAAAAACTGAAAAATAACCTCGGCTTAAAATTTGCATTTCGTTCCACTGACCTTAACGAGATTAAAAAGACCTTAGCCTTTTTTGGTGTAGACCCAGAGGACGAAAACAATCAGAAGCGATTGCGTGATTTGGAAAACGGGCAATGCCTTATCAGTGATTTATATGGTCGTGTCGGTGTGATACAGTTCCACCCTGTATTTGAAGAACTGCTCCATGCCTTTGATACCAGACCACCTGTGCGAAAAGAGGTGTAAATGTGAAACCATCAATAGTAAACAGAATAAAATCAAACTGGACGCTGAAACGTCTAGGTAAAGTGGCAATGACAGTGGCTTTCACACTTGTGATTGCCATTTTTCTTTTAGCCATGCTGGGAACGGTGGTTCAAGCTGCGGGCTTGGTAGATGATACGGTCAATGTGGCAAATGAATACAGCCGATACCCACTTGAAAACTATCAACTGGATTTTTATGTGGATAATAGCTGGGGCTGGCTTCCGTGGAACTGGTCGGACGGGATTGGAAAACAGGTCATGTATGGACTATATGCCATTACCAATTTTATTTGGACAATCAGTTTGTATGTTTCCAATGCGACAGGTTACTTAGTACAGGAAGCCTATTCCTTAGACTTCATTTCCGCTACAGCAGATTCCATTGGTAAGAATATGCAGACCTTAGCTGGTGTGAGTGCAAACGGATTTTCAACAGAGGGTTTCTATGTTGGATTCCTCTTACTCTTGATTTTGGTTCTTGGGGTTTATGTTGCCTATACGGGACTGATAAAGAGAGAAACCACAAAGGCAATTCATGCCATTATGAATTTTGTGCTGGTGTTTATCCTATCGGCTTCCTTTATTGCCTACGCTCCCGACTACATTAAAAAAATCAATGACTTTTCATCAGACATCAGTAATGCCAGTTTATCACTTGGCACGAAGATTGTCATGCCCCATTCCGATAGTCAAGGCAAGGACAGCGTGGACTTAATCAGAGATAGCCTGTTTTCCATACAGGTTCAGCAACCGTGGCTACTGCTTCAATACAACAGTTCAGACATTGAAAGTATCGGTATTGACCGTGTGGAAAGCCTGCTCTCCACCAGCCCAGATTCCAACAATGGCGAAGACAGAGAAAAAATTGTTGCGGAAGAAATTGAAGACAGAAGCAATACCAATCTAACCATTACAAAGACCATTAACCGTTTAGGTACAGTCTTCTTCCTATTTGTCTTCAATATTGGGATTTCCATATTTGTATTCCTATTAACAGGAATCATGATTTTCTCGCAGGTACTTTTTATCATCTATGCTATGTTTCTGCCTGTGAGCTTTATTTTAAGCATGATTCCATCATTTGATGGTATGTCAAAACGAGCCATAACAAAGCTCTTTAATACCATTTTGACACGAGCTGGAATCACATTGATTATTACGACAGCATTTAGTATTTCAACCATGCTCTATACCTTATCGGCTGGTTATCCGTTCTTTTTGATTGCTTTTCTACAGATTGTGACCTTTGCAGGAATCTACTTCAAGCTGGGCGATTTAATGAGTATGTTTTCTCTACAGAGTAACGATTCTCAAAGTGTGGGAAGTCGTGTGATGAGAAAACCTCGTATGCTTATGCACGCTCACATGCACCGTCTACAGCGGAAACTTGGACGTTCCATGACTACTCTAGGGGCTGGGTCTGCCATTGTTACAGGTAAAAAAGGACAGTCGGGTTCGGGGAGTTCTGCAAGGACACAAGCAGATCACTCCCGACCAGACGGAAAGGAAAAATCAACACTTGGAAAACGTATCGGTCAAACCATCGGTACAGTAGCTGATACCAAAGACAGAATGGTAGACACTGCTAGTGGTTTGAAAGAACAGGTTAAAGATTTGCCGACCAATGCAAGATATGCAGTATATCAAGGAAAATCCAAAGTAAAAGAGAATGTCCGTGATTTAACCAGTAGTATTTCTCAAACCAAAGCGGACAGAGCCAGTGGACGCAAGGAACAGCAGGAACAAAGACGAAAAACCATTGCGAAGCGTCGCTCTGAAATGGAACAGGTCAAACAGAAAAAACAGCCTGCTTCTTCTGTTCATGAAAGACCGACTACAAGACAAGAACAATATCATGATGAACAGACCTCAAAACAGTCTAATATTCAGACTTCATATAAGGAATCTCAACAAGCCAAACAAGAGCGTCCAGCAGTTAAGTCCGATTTTTCAAGTCCAAAAGTGGAACGCCAAGGCAATACCGTTCAAGAAAAAACCGTTCAAAAGCCAGCAACTTCAACCACTACAGCAGATAGAACTTCACAACGTCCAATCACAAAAGAACGTCCGTCTACTGTTCAAAGAGTACCACTACAAAATACAAGAAGTAGACCACCAATCAAAACCGCCACCATTAAGAAAGTCGGTAAGAAACCATGAAGTTGAAAACTTTAGTGATTGGTGGTTCTGGATTATTCTTGATGGTCTTCTCACTGCTTCTGTTTGTTGCCATTTTATTTTCAGATGAACAGGACAGCGGAATTTCCAATATTCATTATGGAGGTGTGAATGTTTCCGCAGAAGTGCTGGCTCATAAGCCTATGGTAGAAAAATATGCCAAAGAATATGGCGTTGAAGAATATGTCAACATACTTCTTGCGATTATACAGGTGGAATCGGGCGGTACTGCGGAAGATGTTATGCAGTCCTCGGAATCCCTCGGTCTTCCACCTAATTCATTGAGTACAGAAGAATCCATTAAGCAAGGTGTGAAGTATTTCAGTGAATTATTAGCCAGTAGCGAAAGGCTCAGTGTAGATTTAGAATCGGTTATCCAGTCCTACAATTATGGTGGTGGTTTCTTAGGGTATGTGGCTAATCGTGGAAATAAATATACCTTTGAACTGGCTCAAAGTTTCTCAAAAGAGTATTCAGGTGGCGAAAAAGTGTCTTACCCCAATCCCATAGCCATACCTATCAATGGGGGCTGGCGATACAACTATGGCAATATGTTTTATGTGCAACTGGTAACGCAGTATCTTGTCACAACAGAGTTTGATGATGATACGGTACAAGCCATCATGGACGAAGCACTGAAATATGAGGGCTGGCGATACGTTTACGGTGGAGCTTCCCCGACTACTTCTTTTGATTGTAGCGGACTGACACAATGGACGTATGGAAAAGCTGGAATTAACTTACCACGAACCGCACAACAGCAATATGATGTGACCCAGCATATCCCACTATCGGAAGCACAAGCTGGCGATTTGGTTTTCTTTCATTCTACCTATAACGCTGGCTCTTATATTACTCATGTTGGGATATACCTTGGCAATAACCGTATGTTTCATGCAGGCGACCCAATCGGTTATGCCGACTTAACAAGCCCCTACTGGCAACAGCATTTAGTGGGAGCAGGACGAATCAAACAATGAGAAAGGAAGATTTAATGATGAAATTTAGAAAAAATCAGAATAAAGAAAAACAGATACCAAAGGAAAAGAAACCTCGTGTCTACTATAAGGTCAATCCTCATAAAAAGGTTGTGATTGCCTTGTGGGTACTTTTAGGGCTTAGTTTCAGCTTTGCGATATTCAAGCACTTTACAGCTATAGATACTCATACTATTCACGAAACAACTATCATAGAAAAGGAATACGTTGATACTCATCATGTAGAAAATTTTGTAGAGAACTTTGCGAAAGTCTACTATTCATGGGAGCAATCCGATAAGTCCATTGATAATCGAATGGAAAGTCTAAAAGGCTATCTGACAGATGAACTTCAAGCTCTCAATGTTGATACAGTACGCAAAGATATTCCTGTATCGTCTTCTGTAAGAGGATTTCAGATATGGACGGTAGAGCCAACTGGCGACAATGAGTTTAATGTAACCTACAGTGTAGACCAGCTCATTACAGAGGGAGAAAATACAAAGACCGTCCACTCTGCTTATATAGTGAGTGTCTATGTAGATGGTTCTGGAAATATGGTACTGGTTAAGAATCCGACCATTACCAACATACCTAAGAAATCAAGTTATAAACCAAAAGCCATTGAAAGTGAGGGGACGGTTGATTCCATTACAACCAATGAAATCAATGAGTTTTTAACGACGTTCTTCAAGCTCTATCCTACAGCGACAGCCAGTGAACTTTCCTACTATGTGAATGACGGGATATTAAAACCAATCGGAAAAGAGTACATCTTTCAAGAACTGGTAAATCCTATTCACAATCGTAAGGATAATCAAGTCACGGTATCGCTGACAGTGGAGTATATCGACCAGCAGACCAAAGCAACGCAGGTATCTCAATTTGATTTGGTACTTGAAAAGAACGGGAGTAATTGGAAGATTATAGAATAACAAATATTGGTACATTATTACAGCTATTTTGTAATCACGTACTCTCTTTGATAAAAAATTGGAGATTCCTTTACAAATATGCTCTTACGTGCTATTATTTAAGTGACTATTTAAAAGGAGTTAATAAATATGCGGCAAGGTATTCTTAAATAAACTGTCAATTTGATAGTGGGAACAAATAATTAGATGTCCTTTTTTAGGAGGGCTTAGTTTTTTGTACCCAGTTTAAGAATACCTTTATCATGTGATTCTAAAGTATCCAGAGAATATCTGTATGCTTTGTATACCTATGGTTATGCATAAAAATCCCAGTGATAAAAGTATTTATCACTGGGATTTTTATGCCCTTTTGGGTTTTTGAATGGAGGAAAATCACATGAAAATTATTAATATTGGAGTTTTAGCTCATGTTGATGCAGGAAAAACTACCTTAACAGAAAGCTTATTATATAACAGTGGAGCGATTACAGAATTAGGAAGCGTGGACAAAGGTACAACGAGGACGGATAATACGCTTTTAGAACGTCAGAGAGGAATTACAATTCAGACAGGAATAACCTCTTTTCAGTGGGAAAATACGAAGGTGAACATCATAGACACGCCAGGACATATGGATTTCTTAGCAGAAGTATATCGTTCATTATCAGTTTTAGATGGGGCAATTCTACTGATTTCTGCAAAAGATGGCGTACAAGCACAAACTCGTATATTATTTCATGCACTTAGGAAAATGGGGATTCCCACAATCTTTTTTATCAATAAGATTGACCAAAATGGAATTGATTTATCAACGGTTTATCAGGATATTAAAGAGAAACTTTCTGCCGAAATTGTAATCAAACAGAAGGTAGAACTGTATCCTAATATGTGTGTGACGAACTTTACCGAATCTGAACAATGGGATACGGTAATAGAGGGAAACGATGACCTTTTAGAGAAATATATGTCCGGTAAATCATTAGAAGCATTGGAACTCGAACAAGAGGAAAGCATAAGATTTCAGAATTGTTCTCTGTTCCCTCTTTATCATGGAAGTGCAAAAAACAATATAGGGATTGATAACCTTATAGAAGTGATTACGAATAAATTTTATTCATCAACACATCGAGGTCCGTCTGAACTTTGCGGAAATGTTTTCAAAATTGAATATACAAAAAAAAGACAACGTCTTGCATATATACGCCTTTATAGTGGAGTACTACATTTACGAGATTCGGTTAGAGTATCAGAAAAAGAAAAAATAAAAGTTACAGAAATGTATACTTCAATAAATGGTGAATTATGTAAGATTGATAGAGCTTATTCTGGAGAAATTGTTATTTTGCAAAATGAGTTTTTGAAGTTAAATAGTGTTCTTGGAGATACAAAACTATTGCCACAGAGAAAAAAGATTGAAAATCCGCACCCTCTACTACAAACAACTGTTGAACCGAGTAAACCTGAACAGAGAGAAATGTTGCTTGATGCCCTTTTGGAAATCTCAGATAGTGATCCGCTTCTACGATATTACGTGGATTCTACGACACATGAAATTATACTTTCTTTCTTAGGGAAAGTACAAATGGAAGTGATTAGTGCACTGTTGCAAGAAAAGTATCATGTGGAGATAGAACTAAAAGAGCCTACAGTCATTTATATGGAGAGACCGTTAAAAAATGCAGAATATACCATTCACATCGAAGTGCCGCCAAATCCTTTCTGGGCTTCCATTGGTTTATCTGTATCACCGCTTCCGTTGGGAAGTGGAATGCAGTATGAGAGCTCGGTTTCTCTTGGATACTTAAATCAATCATTTCAAAATGCAGTTATGGAAGGGATACGCTATGGTTGCGAACAAGGATTATATGGTTGGAATGTGACGGATTGTAAAATCTGTTTTAAGTACGGTTTATACTATAGCCCTGTTAGTACTCCAGCAGATTTTCGGATGCTTGCTCCTATTGTATTGGAACAAGTCTTAAAAAAAGCTGGAACAGAATTGTTAGAGCCATATCTTAGTTTTAAAATTTATGCGCCACAGGAATATCTTTCACGAGCATACAACGATGCTCCTAAATATTGTGCGAACATCGTAGACACTCAATTGAAAAATAATGAGGTCATTCTTAGTGGAGAAATCCCTGCTCGGTGTATTCAAGAATATCGTAGTGATTTAACTTTCTTTACAAATGGACGTAGTGTTTGTTTAACAGAGTTAAAAGGGTACCATGTTACTACCGGTGAACCTGTTTGCCAGCCCCGTCGTCCAAATAGTCGGATAGATAAAGTACGATATATGTTCAATAAAATAACTTAGTGTATTTTATGTTGTTATATAAATATGGTTTCTTGTTAAATAAGATGAAATATTTTTTAATAAAGATTTGAATTAAAGTGTAAAGGAGGAGATAGTTATTATAAACTACAAGTGGATATTGTGTCCTGTATGTGGAAATAAAACACGATTAAAGATAAGGGAAGATACTGAATTAAAAAAATTCCCCCTCTATTGTCCGAAATGCAGACAAGAAAATTTAATTGAAATAAAGCAGTTCAAAGTAACTGTGATTACAGAGCCAGACGCAAAGACGCAGAGCCGATAAAATGAGATTAATACAATCTCATTTTATCGGCTCTTTCCGTTATGTATGGATTCTTTTAATTAGTCTTCGATGTTTCTTGCTTCGTTGATACCGCTGGCTAAAGATTCCATTAAGGATAGTTCTTTGTCTGTAAAGCTATCCATGTATTTCTCTATCTGTAATCGTCGGGTGCTTTTTACCAAGTTATTAGCAGGTAGGGGTCCCGAGCGCCTACGAGGAATTTGTATCGATAAGAAATAGATTTAAAAATTTCGCTGTTATTTTGTACATTTAACTTGACGGTGACATCTCTCTATTGTGAGTTATTAGTGGTACAGTTTTCAACCGTTTTATAATAAAAACATACTTTTTCTTATCTTGCAATGGTTGAAACTATAAATGAGCAAGTTCGTGATTTTGCATAAAAGAAAGACACCTCGATTCCA
>OGZX01003665.1_pt1 | contig 10119 bp, 11 predicted proteins | sample 1576881 | NCBI WGS metagenome assembly OGZX01 (sample SAMEA3541542, study PRJEB24748) | human gut metagenome | biome: human gut; feature: human-associated habitat; material: faeces | place: China | collected 2012
CGGGGCTTTCCCGCCTGCGCTATCCGTTGCATAACCCTGAGTTGTTGATCTCGCTGCTTCATATCCTGGAGAATGCGGATCGTCGGGGGCGTATTTCCTACCATCAATTAGCAGCGAGCCTGCTGTTGGCGTTCGATTATCCTTATAAGCTGAACACGCTTGGCGAAAAGATAGCCCGTGCCGTGCCGGATGCCGAGACGGTACGGGACCTGTTGGATTTGGTTGCACTCGTACGGATCGACGGGAATGAATAAGAAATGATAAAGAATACTGTTTCCGGACATCCGTATATTTCCGCCCGGATGAATGTTTTTTGATATAACATGTTTATAATCATCTATTTAGTCGGGATTCTACAGATGTTTCGCCCTTTGGAGCGGCTCTACCTTTGCATTGTGTTCGATAGTCGACATATAATCATTAAAAATTTAAATGTTATGGCACAAGGTTTTAAGTTAGTGTTGCGTCCCAGCCAGCCGGGCGTGAAAGATTCGGAAAAGAAGTATTACGCTGTATCCAAAAACACGGGGTTCTCGGATTTAAAGCATCTCTGTAAAATGATTGCTGCGCGAAGCACCGTATCGAGTGCGGATGTGAAAGCAGTTCTGGATAACCTGAATTTCGTGCTGGATATGGAATTGCAGGCCGGACGTATCGTTCAGTTAGGTGAATTCGGTAATTTCCCTATCTCGGTCAGCAGTGAAGGGGTGACGGACGAAAAAGCATTCGACAACAGCATGTTGCGGGCACCTAAAATCATCTTTACACCGGGTAGCGAACTGCGTGAAACGAAGAAGACACTGGATTTTACGAAGATCACGCCTGAAACGGTGATTGTCGATTCCGGGAAAGAAGAAGAAAGACCGGGTGAACTCTGATGAAGAGGCTGACGGTCCAGTTGACAATGGCAATCCTGCTCACTATGAGCGGGATTGTCCTGATCTTCTCCGGTTTCTGGGTGGCTCCGGAGGGAGAAATACATAACAGCGTGCTGGTCGCTTTCGGGGAGGTAAGCACTTTTGCGGGGGCTTTGTTCGGGGTGGACTATTCTTATAAATTAAGAATTAAGAATTAAGAATTAAAAAATAAAAAAATAAGACGGAGAATGGGAGAGAAATTGACTGCGAAGGAACGTGATTGGCGTGCCAAGCATAAGGATTGGATTAGTGAACATTTTTATATGGGAGAGTTTGAATATAGTGCGGTTGCCGTGGCAAACGGGTTGGACAACACGCCTACGCCTATTGCGCAAAGGGCGATCTGCCATTTGGTGAAGAATCTGCTGGAACCACTACGGAAAAAGTCGGGTATGCCGATCTACGTTTCGAGCGGATTCCGCTGCCCGGTGCTGAATGTACTTGTCGGGGGCGTGCCCGACTCGCAGCACATAACGGGGGAAGCCGCCGATATTTTTACGGGGGGAAATGCCCGTTTGCTGGAAATACTGGAAGAGGAAAAGCTGAACTTCGACCAGGCTATATTTTACAGACGCAAGAAGTTTATGCATCTGTCATTGAAGTTGAAAGGTAAAAATCGTCGTCAAATAATTATCATATGAAACAGCCGGTATCCCAGAAAATAAAAAATGTGTGGGCTTTTATCCATGTTGCCGTACGTGCATTGTATTATATTTTGCATGGAAAGAAAAAAAAGTCTTATCTTTGTGAGTTGGATGACATTGAAAAATCGACTAAAAACAAATAAACGTTACATGGAAAAACATCTATTTTTAGGGGACGAGGCAATCGCACAGGCTGCTATAGACGCAGGCTTGTCTGGTGTTTATGCCTATCCGGGAACCCCTTCGACCGAAATAACCGAGTATATCCAGGGTTCGGCCGTGGCTAAGGAAAGAGGCATTCACTGCCGCTGGAGCGCAAATGAGAAAACTGCGATGGAAGCCGCTTTAGGCATGAGCTATGCCGGCAAGCGCGCGCTGTGCTGTATGAAACATGTGGGGCTGAACGTGGCTGCCGACTGTTTCATGAATGCAGCCATGAGCGGTATCAATGGCGGTATGATTATCATAACGGCCGACGACCCCTCTATGCACTCTTCGCAGAACGAACAGGACAACCGTATGTTCGGCAATTTTGCCATGATCCCGATGCTCGAACCGTCCAGCCAGCAAGAGGCTTACGACATGGTATATGAAGGGTTCGAACTTTCCGAAAAGTTGGGCTATCCGGTTCTGGTCCGTATCACAACCCGTATGGCTCACTCCCGTGCTGGTGTGGTTACCCGCGCACAGAAGCCTGAAAACGAAATGCATACGCCCGAAGACGGCCGCCAGCGTTTCATCCTTCTTCCGGCTCTTGCCCGCAAACGTTTCAAGACGTTGATCGCTGCACAAGATACATTTGTCGCTTCTTCCGAAGCCTCTTCCTATAACAAGTATTTCGATGCTCCCAATAAGGATTTAGGAATCATTACGACCGGTATCGCATTCAACTACCTTTCGGAAAACTATCCCGACGGGTTTGAACATCCGGTGCTGAAGATCAGCCAGTATCCGTTGCCCCGTAAGATGGTGGAAAAGATCATGAGCGAATGCAAGGAGATTCTCGTACTCGAAGAGGGTTATCCGGTAGTGGAAGAACAACTGAAAGGATTCCTCGGTATCGGCGTTACGGTGCATGGACGCCTGGACGGTACGCTGCAACGCGATGGCGAGCTGACACCCGATGCAGTAGGTAAGGCGCTGGGTAAAGAGATTGCCGGCTACTATGCCACTCCGGAGGTTGTGGAACAGCGTCCGCCTGCATTGTGCCAGGGTTGCGGACACCGTGACGTATATGAAGCGCTCAACGAAGTTTTGGCTGAATATAAGGGTGCGAAAGTATTCGGCGATATCGGCTGTTACACGCTGGGAGCTTTGCCTCCTTTCCGTGCGATCGATACCTGTATCGACATGGGAGCTTCCGTCACGATGGCGAAAGGTGCGTCCGACGCGGGTGTTTTCCCGGCTGTATCGGTGATAGGCGACTCGACGTTCACGCACTCCGGTATGACCGGTCTGCTGGACTGTGTCAATGAAAATACAAATATCACGATCGTAATCTCCGACAACGAGACGACTGCCATGACAGGCGGACAGGATTCTGCGGGAACAGGAAGGCTGGAATCGATCTGTGCCGGTATCGGCGTAGACCCGGCTCACATCCGTGTGATGATTCCGTTGAAGAAGAATTACGAAGAGATGAAGACGATCATCCGCGAAGAGATCGAGTATAAAGGCGTATCGGTGCTGATCCCGCGTCGCGAGTGTATCCAGACATTAACAAGAAAGAAAAAAGCAAGCAAGAAATGAAAGCAGATATCATACTATCCGGTGTGGGAGGACAGGGCATCCTCTCCATCGCTGCCGTTATCGGAGAAGCCGCATTGAAAGAGGGCCTGTATATGAAGCAGGCCGAAGTACACGGAATGAGCCAGCGTGGTGGCGACGTACAGTCGAACCTCCGCCTCTCAGACCAGCCGATCGCTTCCGACTTGATCCCGCAGGGACACGCCGACCTGATCATTTCGCTCGAGCCGATGGAGGCGCTTCGCTACCTACCGTACTTGAAAAAGGACGGATGGCTGGTGACAAACTCGCAGCCGTTTATCAACATTCCTAACTATCCGGAGATGGAGAAGGTGAATGAAGAACTGGACAAGCTGCCGCATAAAGTGGTGCTGGATGTGGAGGCTATTGCCAAGGAAGTGGGTTCCGTACGTGCAGCCAATATCGTGATGCTGGGCGCCGCCGCTCCTTTCATCGGTATTGAATATGACAAGATTGCCGACGGTATCCGCCGTATTTTCGGACGCAAAGGGGAAGAGATCGTGGAGATGAACCTCAAAGCGTTGAAAGCCGGCTACGATGTAGCACAGAGCATGCAATAACATGGGGTGCGACCCGTAAGGGCCGCACTTCTTTAAACACAAATAATATGAAGAAGTACTTATTCCTTTCCTTTTTTGCTCTCCTTGCCTTTCTTGTGAAGGCGCAGGATGAGAGTGGTGACATCGTCAAAGTGGGCGATCAGATGCCGGCTTTTACGATTGTGAACGATAATGGAACCGAGACGCCTTCCTCTTCTCTGAAAGGGAAAGTGGTGTTGGTGAACTTCTTTGCCACCTGGTGTCCGCCCTGCCAGAAAGAACTGGCTGAGGTGCAGAAGACGCTTTGGCCGAAATACAAGGACAACAAGGATTTCGCCATGTTGGTGATCGGCCGCGAGCATTCGGATGCGGAGTTGCAGAAGTATAACGAGAAGAAAGGTTTTACCTTCCCTCTTTATCCGGACAAGAACCGCGCGGTGTATGGCGCTTTCGCCAAGAACCTCATTCCGCGCAGCTATTTGGTGGATAAGACCGGTAAAGTCATTTACGCTACGAAAGGCTATACGGACGAGGAGTTTGCCGAGCTGATGAAGAAGATTGAAACGGCTTTAAAATAAATGAGATGGAATATAACCATGTGCATATAGTTTATTTTTCTCCGACGCATACATCGGCTAAAACTGCCTATGCGATCGCAGAGGGATTGGAGGGAGAGGTCCTGCTGGAGTCCGATATTACATACGGATTGCCGGAAGAACCGGTAGAGATCGCCGGCGACGAACTGACGATTGTAGCTGTCCCTGTGTATGGGGGGCGTGTGGCGGAGACTGCTATGGAGCGTCTTCGTGCGTTTCATGCGCACCAGGCTCCTGTCGTTCCGGTTGTGGTGTATGGCAACCGCGATTATGAGGATGCCTTGAAGGAATTGTCCGATACGCTGGAGGCTGCGGGTTTTGTTACTGTCTCGGCCGGTGCTTTTATCGGTGAACATTCGTTCAGCCGGAAAGATATGCCGATCGCAGAGGGACGTCCCGACGAGGCCGATCATGAACTGGCTGCCCGCTTCGGACGCGAAATCAGGATGAAGTTGCAGCAGTCGGAAAGCCTTTCCGACCTGAAGCCGTTGGAAGTGAAAGGTAATTACCCCTATAAGGTGAAAGGCCCGTCTACGCCGCAAGCTCCAGTGACGGACGAGGAACTGTGCACGCAATGCGAATATTGCATGGATGTCTGTCCGGTGTCTGCCATTTCGGTTGTCGACGATTATATGTTCAGTGATCCGGCGATCTGTATCAAATGTTGTGCCTGCGTGAAGGAATGCCCGGAGGCGGCCCGTACGTTCGATACTCCCTATACGGCGATGTTGCATAAGAACTTTAGCGCCCGCCGCGAACCGGAATTGTTTATTTGATTTTCTAAAATATCAACTTGTAGCCGATTCCCCGGATGTTCAGTATCTGAACGGTGGGATCGGCTTTTAATTTTTTACGGAGTTTGGTGATAAAGACGTCCATGCTGCGGGCGTTGAAGAACGAGTCGTCTCCCCAAAGTTCGAGCAGGACGGGTTTGCGGTGCAACACGTCGTTGGCATGCTGGCACAACATGCGGAGGATCTCGGCCTCCCGGTGGGAAAGGGTTTCTGTCTGGTCGCCAATCTGTAATGTCTGGTGCGGATAGTGGAACGTATATTGCCCGATCGTATAAACATCAGTCTGCTTAACGTCGGATGTCTGTATGGGGCGGTGCAGCAGGGCCTGGATGCGAACGATCAGTTCCTCCATGTCGAAAGGTTTCTTCAGGTAGTCGTTTCCTCCCAGATGGAAACCTGTCACCAGGTCGTCGACCGAAGAACGGGCGGTGAGGAACAGGATCGGTGTTTTGCTGTCGGTCTGCCGGATCATTTTGGCGAGGTTGAAGCCGTCCAGTTGGGGCATCATGACGTCTAACACCAGGATATCCGGTTTTTGCCGGTGGTAACATTCGAGTGCTTCGTTGCCGTTGGCGGCCAGGGTGATCCGAAACTCCTGGCGGCTTTCGAGGCTGTCTTTTATGATTTTAGCCAATGTGATTTCGTCTTCTGCTAATAATATATGTATCATTTCCGAATAGGTATTAAGAGTGTGAATGTACTTCCTTGCCGTTCCTTGCTCTGAAGGGTGATGCTGCCGTTGTGCCGCTCTACGATGTCTTTGACGTAGCTGAGTCCGAGCCCGAAGCCTTTTACGTCGTGTATGTTGCCTTTCGAAACACGGTAGAAACGTTCGAACACGTGCGATTGCTGAGCCTGCGGGATGCCTATGCCGTTATCTGTGACACTGAGTTGCAGCCATTCCCCGGTTTCGCGTACCCGGATGTCGATATCGACGCTTGTACCCGAATATTTAATGGCGTTGTCCAGCAGGTTGCTGATCATGTTTGTGAAATGCAGTTTGTCGGCATACGCTGCGATCTCTTCCGGTTGTATGTCTAAGTGGAAGCGTACTTCTTTATTCGCCTTTAGCGTAAATTGGCGGATCAGGCTGTCCAGGAGCGGGCGGAGTTGGAATGTCTCTTTCTGCAAACGGAAATTCTTGCGTTCGTCTACCGCCATGTTGAGTATCTTCTCGACCAGGCCCGACAGGTGCTTGAGCTGCTGGCGGCAAAGGGTGAAGTATTCCTCGCGCGTCTCTTTCTGTTCTACCAGATTGAAGGTTTGCAGGGCGTCGATGGCCGAGTAGGTGATGGTGATCGGGGTCTTCAATTCGTGAGTCATGTTGCTGACGAAGTCATTCTTGATCTGTGCGATTGTCTTTTGCCGGAGGATCGTCCGGATCAGGTAGGCGTAGCAAGCCGTCGTGATGACCAGGAGCAGGAGGGAGGCAAAGAGCAACGTGCCCATTTCCCGGAAAACTGCTTTTTCGGGCGAGATGATGAAGCCCTGCATCCCAATGCTGTCATCTGCATTCACACCGATCTTCTGCGTTGGCATCAGTTGGGCCGGATTCTCGCCGTCGGGCAGGGAGGAGGCCAGCAAGGTGTCTTTCCCGAGTGTGAAGTCTATGAAATGCTGGTTATGTATACCTTCCCGCCGGAGGTAGACGCCCCAAAGGCTGTCCAGTTTAGGGATGTCTACGGGCGATACACTGTTGAAAGCCTGCCAGATGCCTTTGAACGCTGTTCGCATGATAGGGGTGTTCTCCGGTTTGTATAAGCCGAAGACGGCACTGTCGGCCGTTGTATCGAGTTTTACGAGAGTACGGCCGTGGACTTTCCGGGGTTTTTGTCCGGAAGAGGCATGCGAGGTGCTGTCGAGCGCGAAGCTGAATTCGATCATCCCGTGAGGTGCATCGGGAGTCGTGTCTTTCTCTAATGCTTCCATGCGGTTGGTCAGGTCTTCGTTTATGGCCTGCTGGAGCGTTTCGTTGATCCGGCTCCGGAACTGTTTATTTTCAATCCGGTAACTGTTCCATAGCCAGTAACCCTGGAAAAGGAATGTTCCCAGGATCGACAGGGTAACGAAAAATAATATGAGCCATATCCGTAGTTTCATAAGGCAAATATACGACTGATCTTAAAAACCTTTTCTGTCTGGTAACATTAAATAACGAAACAAAACAGTATCTTTGCCTTTATCCTTATTGGTTTAATATCTAATACCCATATATCAAATGAAGACACGTGTATTGATTTTGTTATCGTTGTTTTGTAGTTTATCACTCGGTGCGCAGATTCGCCTGGAGGGCTACAGGCAAGCTGACGTTAATCCTGAATTGCTGGAGGGGCGCTGGAAGGCGCACTGGATTTCCATGCCGGGTGAACCGGCCAATGTGTATGGCGTCTACCACATGCGCAAGACGTTCGAACTGGCCGAAGTGCCGTCACGCTTTATTGTCCATGCGACGGCGGACAATCGTTACAAACTCTACCTGAACGGACAGTTTGTTTCGCTCGGACCATCGCGTGGGGATATCTATAACTGGAATTTTGAAACAGTCGATCTTGCCCCTTATCTGAAAAAGGGAAAGAATGTGTTGGCAGCCGTTGTCTGGAATTATGCCGAACAGAAGCCGGTCGCGCAGATCAGTTTCAACCAGACCGGATTCTTGTTGCAGGGGAATACGGATGCGGAAGCAGTTGTTAATACGGATGATTCATGGCTTTGCATGAAGAATGAAGCCTATGCGCCTTGGCACAAACCTGTATTGGGCTACTATGTGGCAGGCCCTGGAGAACTGCTTGCTGCTGCCAAATATCCTTGGGGATGGGAGCAACCTGGTTACGACGATAGCCGTTGGCAGAAAGCCCGCTCCGGTATCGAGGGAGGGGCGAAAGGGTCGCGCGACTATCCCGGCCGTCTGCTCGTTCCCTGTCCGATTCCTCCGATGGATATGCAGCCGGAACGTTTTGAAGCTGTCCGCATAGCCGAGGGGGTGAAAGCGCCTGACGGTTTCCTGAAGAGTAAAACATCCCTGACGATCCCTGCCAACAGTAAGGTGCGTCTGCTGTTAGATAACGGGAAGCTGACGACGGGCTATCTTTCTCTGCTGTTTAGCAAAGGTAAAGAGGCCGAGATTGCAATCGGTTATGCCGAAGGGCTTTATGAGGGAGAGGATAAAAGTACGACCAAGTCTTATTCACTTCCGGAAAAAGGAAACCGGAATGAAGTGAAAGGTAAGAGGTTGATCGGTTATGAAGACAAGGTAATTGCCGATGGAGGCGAGGGGCGCAGTTTTACCACTCTTTGGTGGCGCACATGGCGGTATGTGGATCTGACAATCTCTACGGCTTCCGAACCGTTGGTGCTGGAAGATGTATATGGTACTTTCTCTGCTTATCCGTTCCGTCGCGAGATCGCATTTTCCGCGCCCGGACATGAGGATTTGAACAAGATGCTGGATATCGGATGGCGTACGGCGCGGCTTTGTGCGAACGAGACGTATATGGATTGCCCGTATTACGAGCAGTTGCAGTATTTCGGTGATACGCGTATCCAGGCAATGATTACCTTATATAACACGCATGATACGTATATGGTGAAGAATGCGATCGAGCAGGGACGCCAGTCGATTGTGGCGGATGGGATTACGATGAGCCGTTATCCGTCCAGTCTGCACCAGTTTATCTCTTCTTTCTCCTTATGGTGGATCTGTATGGGACATGATTATTGGATGTATCGGGGAGATGAAACTTATATGAAGACCTTGCTGCCTGCCTATCGGGGCGTACTTTCGTGGTATGAGCAGTGGCTGAAGCCGGATCACAGCTTAGGGTATGTGCCTCACTGGTTTTTTGCCGATTGGTCTGCTGGCTTTGAAGCTGGCGAGCCTGTACGTGAGAAGGATGGCAATTCTTCTTTTCAGGATCTGATGTATATCCTGACACTCGAATCGGCAGCTGGGATGGAACGGGCTTTCGGTATTCCGTCGATGGCGGACCACTATACGGAGATTGCTTCTGCTATTCGCGGCACGATCCGTTCCAAGTATTGGGATGAGGCGCGCGGTTTGTTTGCCGACACCTACGACCACCGCAGTTTCTCGCAGCATGTCAATTCGCTGGCTATCCTGGCGGGTATCGTTACGGGTGATGAGGCTACGGCTGTGATGAAGCGTACTTTGAGCGATACCTCACTGATCCAGGCGACGATCTATTTCCGTTATTATGTGCATCAGGCGTTGAAAGCGGCAGGGATGGGCGACCAATTGCTCGACAACCTGCAAATCTGGCGCGACCAGATGGCACTCGGCTTGACGACCTGGGCTGAAATGCCTGAGCCGACCCGTTCGGACTGCCATGCCTGGGGAGCCAGCCCTAACATCGAGTTCTTCCGTATCCTGCTGGGTATCGATAGCAAGGCTCCGGGATTTAAGGAGATTCGTATTGCTCCGTCATTAGGCAGCTTGAAAGAAGTATCGGGAACAATGCCGCATCCGGCAGGCAGCGTTACAGCCGCTTATAAGATCGGTAGGGATGGAAAACTGACTGCCCGCCTTGTATTGCCTTCCGGTACAACCGGAGTGTTTGTCTGGCACGGAAAAGAATATAAACTCACATCGGGTGAACAGGTGTTGACGGTGGAATAGATCGGATAGGGTTCGTACATTAAATATAGTACTAAAAGTTATTGATTTTTCTGTTGTTTGGCGGTTATGAAAAAAAGTTTCACCCGTAACTCACAGCATACCAGTCGATAGCGTAAATCTGTCACGAATCCAATAAAAAATAGTCTCAAAAATATTTGGAAGTTATGTTGTAGAGCAGTACTTTTGCACCCGCATTCGAGAGAGAACGGCATTAGTCACATGATGAACG
>OGZX01003667.1_pt1 | contig 10117 bp, 5 predicted proteins | sample 1576881 | NCBI WGS metagenome assembly OGZX01 (sample SAMEA3541542, study PRJEB24748) | human gut metagenome | biome: human gut; feature: human-associated habitat; material: faeces | place: China | collected 2012
TGGGACATGCACGTCCTGCCATTACTTTCGATTTGCTTTTCCGCTACCTTACCCAGTTGGGATATAAGGTGCGCTATGTGCGCAACATCACCGATGTAGGTCATCTGGAACACGATGCCGACGAAGGCGAGGACAAGATTGCCAAGAAAGCACGCCTAGAACAGTTGGAACCGATGGAAGTGGCACAGTACTACATCAATCGTTACCACAAAGCGATGGAAGCGCTGAACGTACTCTCCCCCAGCATCGAGCCGCATGCCAGCGGGCACATCATAGAGCAGATAGAGCTCGTGAAGGAGATTCTGAAGAACGGATATGCCTACGAAAGCGAAGGTTCGGTGTACTTCGACGTAGAGAAATACAATAAAGACCATCACTACGGCAAGCTCTCCGGGCGCAACCTGGACGACGTGCTGAACACCACCCGCGAACTGGACGGACAGAGCGAGAAGCACAACCCCGCCGACTTCGCCCTGTGGAAGAATGCACAGCCGGAGCATATCATGCGCTGGCCCTCACCCTGGGGGAACGGTTTCCCGGGCTGGCACTGCGAATGTACGGCAATGGGGAAAAAATACCTGGGCGAGCACTTCGACATTCACGGCGGCGGCATGGACCTCATCTTCCCGCACCACGAATGTGAGATTGCACAGTCGGTAGCCTCGCAAGGCAGCGACATGGTGCACTACTGGATGCACAACAACATGATTACCATCAACGGACAGAAGATGGGCAAGAGCCTGGGCAACTTCATCACGCTGGAAGAGTTCTTCACCGGCTCCAACAAGGCGCTGACGCAGGCCTACAGCCCGATGACCATCCGTTTCTTTATCCTGCAAGCGCACTACCGCAGCACGGTGGACTTCAGCAACGAAGCCCTGCAAGCCGCCGAGAAGGGACTGGCACGACTGATGGACGCCATCAACGGACTGGAAAAGATTACACCTGCCGCCACTTCGACGGTAGACGTAAAGCCCTTGCGCGAGAAATGCTACGAGGCGATGAACGACGACCTGAACTCTCCGATAGTCATTGCCCACCTCTTCGACGGTGCAAGGATGATTAACAATATCATTGCCGGAAACGACACCATCACCGCCGACGACCTGAAGGAACTGAAAGAAACGTTCCACCTCTTCAGCTTCGACATCCTGGGATTGAGCGAGGACAACGCTTCCAACGAGGAGCGCGAAGCCGCCTTCGGTAAGGTAGTGGATATGCTGCTGGAAGAGCGCATGAAGGCAAAGGCCAATAAGGACTGGGCTACTTCGGACAAGATTCGTAATGAACTTACCGCACTCGGATTCGAGATTAAGGACGGTAAGGACGGCTGCGAATGGAAGTTGAATAAGTAGTAGGAGACTTAGAATACAAAGCCGAAGCCTGCATACCAGCCCAGTTTCTTGGTCTGATTGGACCAATTCAATTGTATTTCCAGCGGCCCCAGGAAGCTGTTGTACATGTAGCCGATGCCTGTCCCGACCAAATCATAGGACTGCATTGACTCAAACAGTTGGCTCAGTTTATCGGAGCTTCGTCCGTAGTTGCCCGTCACCAAGATGTATTGGTTCTTCAGGATACGTTGCCGGAACTGCAAACCGGCAACGATTAGTGTAGCCGAAGCCAGTTCCGCACGGTTGATTCCAACGAACGGGATTTGCTGCGGCATATAGCGGCCTGCAATGCTGCCACCAAGCAGGTTATCTACCGCAAAAGTATAGTCGGCTCCGCCACCTGCCAATATACGCCCGTCGATAGAAGGGATAATCGTTAAGTCCCTCGTTGGGGTGAAACAGCCGCGCCAATGGGCATAGAAGGCGGAAATCGGGTTATCGTCCTTATAGCGGAGCAAGTTATCGGTATATAAATTGTAAGTCACTGCCCACGACATACCCTTTGTGGGCACACTGCGCCCGTTCAGGTTGTTGAAGAGCAAGCCTGCATAGTAGCTGAACAAAGACCCGTTCTTGAACTTCAACGCATCCACCGGCTCCAATGACAGCAGGTCATGGTAACGGTAGTGATCGAAATCGATACCGGCACTCACCTGGATTTGGTTCCAGTCCTTCGCCATACCGACGCGCACCAGCTGATGGGTAAATGTCAGGTCGAGCGTGCGTTTGCCTTCATTGTAGATGTTGATGTCTTTGTAATCGAACTGATAGGCAATGCCCGTCTGCCATCCCCTGCTCCACTGATAATTATAGCCGATACGTGCCGAAGTGCGTTTGCCCAGCCGTGCCGTCAGACTGAGCTGCGAGTCTTTCTGTTTGCCCAAGTAGAAGTCGGTATTTGCCTGCAATGCCGCCAGTTCTTCGGTATCGAAACGCAGGCCGACATTGAGTTTGTTCGCACGCGAGACCGGAGCGGCTATCTGTGGGTCTACGGCAATAGACTTGCTCTCCGCAGCATCCGGTATAGGGAAGGGACCGGGGCGACGGGGCTGGTAACCGGCACTAAGCCCCAACTTCTTCTTCAAAGCAAGCAATTTATCCCAGTCCGCCATCGCAGCATGCTCCCCACGGACAATCAGCGTATCAATGGCCTCTTTACTAAAACTTGCCGCCGAATAGCCGGTAACATCTACCTTGATATGCACATCGGTCTTACGCAGGTTCTCCTGATACTTCTTCTCCCCTTGCAGATTGATAATCTGCCCGAAGATGTCCTTCACCGATTTTAGTTTCTCGGCATCCAGCAGCGGACTCTGCACATCTACGCCTATTACAAAGTCGGCTCCCATCGCCAGTGCCACATCTACCGGATAGTTATTCACCATCCCGCCGTCCACCAGCACCATGCCGTCCAGGTCGATAGGGGCAAATACACCGGGGATGGACATGCTGGAACGCATCGCCGTAGCCAGTATGCCCCGGTGGAACACCACCTCGCTACCATTCACCAGATTCTCGGACACGCAGGCAAACGGGATAGGCAGGCGGCTGAAACTGGTGGAGTCCTGGTAGCCATCGGTCAGGGTGGAGAACAACCGTGCCAGGTTCGTTCCCTTTATAATCCCTGCATCCGAGACATGGGACGATTTAAAGGAGAAAGGGATGGAAAGCACATAACGCTCCGACCGCAAACGGTCGTCCAGCAACAGGTCTTTCGGGTTGGGAGCATCGGACAACAGGAATTTCCAGTTCTGCGCATTCACCATGCTGTCCAGTTGTTGCGGCGTATAGCCGATGGCATACAGTCCGCCCACAATGGCGCCCATGCTGGTGCCCACCACATAATCTACGGGAATACCCGCCTTCTCTATCACCTTCAAAGCGCCAATATGCGCCGTACCCTTGGCACCGCCGCCACTCAGCACAACGGCTACCTTCGGGCGGTTCTGCGCTACGAGCAGCATCGGAAGGAGCAACAGGCATGCTAACAATCTGCATTTCATTTCTTTATATGTATTTACACAATTGATTCTCCTAAATAGTCCGATTAATGGTCAAAATCGTTACTTTTGCATCCGGGAACACGTTTTCCCGGATGCAAGTCATTAATCACTAACCACTAAACAATATGACCCCACAAGAGTTTTTCAAGAATGATAGATTTGCCGAGAATACCGGCATAGAACTGTTGGAAATAAAAGAAGGATATAGCAAAGCCCGCCTCGTCATCACCGAAGAACACCTGAACGCCGGACACCGCACGCAAGGCGGAGCACTCTTCACCCTTGCCGACCTGGCACTTGCCGCCGCAGCCAACTCGCACGGCGCACTGGCGTTTTCGCTCTCTTCCAATATCACTTTCCTGCGTAGCAGCGGCCCGGGCGACACACTATACGCCGAAGCCCGCGAACGGTATGTAGGACGTACCACCGGCTATTATCAGATAGATATAACCAATCAAAAAGGTGACTTAATAGCCACCTTTGAGTCGAGCGTATTCAGGAAAGGAGACGCACTGCCGTTCCAAGTGTGATAAAGTGATTACTTCTTCCCCACTATCGAAGTCATCGGATAGCGGTTGCCCCTTACACTTTTAAGGAAGGCTTTCGCTGAACCGAAATTCAGATATAAGTCCAGGCGGACGGGGAGATGGTTCTTATCATCGGATACAAAGAAGGTAATGACTTCTTTCTCCTTACCTTTCTTATATTCTACAAAGGAGAATACCAGGCAGCGGTAGATGGTATCGTTATTCGCCTTTATCTCTTCCTTGCCCCGGTAGATAAGCGTTTGTTCCTCTACCTTGCGCCCCGTTGCCATGGGGAAGAGAATCTTATCGCCTACCTTATAGGTGTTCGGATCGTAAGAACGGGCTTGTGCCAGGATACTCAGCATATCGAAGATGCAGCGCTCATCGCTGTACTCCATCTCCTGAGGGGCACGGTCGCGCCAACTCCGTTTCTGTTTCACGTTGGATTTACCGTCCTGGTACGAGAACCAGGCTTCATCTACCGTATAGCGGTTCCCTTCTTCTGCCGCCTTACGGAAGTAGAGCGGTTCTAGTTTGTCGCTGACGTAGCAGGTAAGGGTATCGCGCATCTTGAAGAAGAAATCAGTCTTCTTGCTACCTACGGAAAGCAGGTTAAAGCGGAATGCAGGTTGGGAATGATAGGTCGTAGCGTTGGTCGTAAGACTTGCCAGGCCCACCTTCTTCCAAATGAACTTCCAATTAAAATACAGGTCGTACATTACGTGCTCACCTGACTGGAATGCTTCATTCTTCGCCGTGCATTGAGCTTGAACAGGTTGGAAGGTTGCGAAACTGCATACCACTCCCATCGCCAATAATACCAATAGCCGCTTCTGCCTAATAACTATATCCCCGGCCGCTGTTGCGACCGCTGCTGTTATTGCGGCTATTCTTGTTGTTGTTTTTGTTCTTGTTCTTTTTGTCTTCATCTGGTTTTTGTTTTTTTAGTTCTTCCGGTTTCTGCTTATCCAAGGGAGTTGCAAGAACATTCCAGTTCTGGGTAAAATCAAAGTTTGCTTTGAGTTCCATAATCTGTGGATAATAATAAACCATTTCCGGCTGGCGCTTCTCGGCATAGTTACCCGTATCCCAAACGCCATTGCCATTTGTATCGTTAATCAATCGTGCTCCATACTTGCCCGGATTCAGGAAGTAGAAGTCAGCCTTGCCGTCTACTACCGGCACCGTGCGCAATACTTTGTCCGATCCGTCCAGTAATTCTACGAAAGCCAGCGAGTCGGCACCACTTACATTGAAGAAGATCTGTCCGTACTCTTCGAGGGTTTTTGCCTTGAATTCCTTCTTTATCTTGTCGGTGAACAAGCCGTACAGGCCATGTATAGCCATAGAATCGACCTCGAAGGAGTAACTCTCTCCGGGTTTCCAGTCACCAAATACGTTGTACCGCTTTAAATCAATGGAGTCGTGGACAAGGTCGAACGGAATGTCCTGCCACAACGAGTCCACTTTCAGCTTCAGGTGGAAGGCGGTAGAGTCGATACTTGCCACCGGTTCGTTGAAGGACAGGGTGATGTAATCGTACACATCCATTGCAGAAGGTGCATACACCTCTACTGCCAGGAATTCAGTCGGTTCCGGTTCTTCCCCTTCCTCATCACTCTTCTTCTTTTTCTTCTCCCGCTCTTTCTTTTCTTTCTCTTTTGCCTCTTGAATCTGCTTCTGTTGCTTGGCATAAGTCAGCTTCGCCAAGAGGTTCAAGGTATCGGTGCGGGGAACCAGCTGCTTCAGGCTATCCGTATACAAATAGGTAAGGCTCATCCGCAACGTGTCTTGTTTGTAGAGCAGGGAGTCTTTTATCCAATAATGGATTGTATCGTTACGACCGGTGGTTTGTTCCACCACAAAAGCATCCTGCTCGTCAAAGTTGAGTCCTTTCAGCAAAGGCAGGGTATCTGCCGGAGCCGTGAAGTAGAGAGAGAATTTCTCCGGGGTAAGGCGCTCGCTCCTCGCCAGGCGCTGGGAGAAATTTGTTTCCTTAAAGCTGCGCAACATGATATCGTCCGGCAGATAGTAGGTGTATTTCACTTCCATGATGGTATCCACCGTCAAGGAGTCCACCCATGCAGTATCCTGGCGCACACGCTGCTCCATAGAAGGAATGATAATGGAGTCGCTGAAAGCTATAATTTCCGTCGGCTGGGAGTAAGCAAAGTTCTGGTCGGCATCCTGCAAACCGTAAATGCGATACTTGCCCGGAGCCACTCCGCGGATGGAGAACTGCCCACGGCTATCCGTACGCCCCACTCGCTCGAAAGGCAACGTAGTAAATGCGGAATCCGCCAGATTGGAATGCAGACCGACCAGCATACCTTTTACCGGTTCGAGGTTGGCAGCATTCAGCAGGGTGCCCGCCACAGCCATAGAATCCAGCTTATCACCCGTAGAGAAGGAATAAGAGAAATTCTCCAGCGCATTTCCCTCGTTATTATCTTGAATGGCATCGCCAAAATCAAACGTATAAGTGGTATTTGCCTTCAAGGTATCTTGCAAAGTGATGACCACCTTCTTGCCGTTAGACTTTATTTCCGGCTGTTGCACCTGCGGCGGAGATATTACAATCTTCTCGTTGGGTTTATCCAGCTTGATAAACTCGTCAAACTCTATTGAAATCTTATTCTTGGTGTTCCGGAGCGCTCCCGGTGCCGGAGTACCGGCAATAAAGCGGGGGGGGGTCTCGTCGATCGGTCCACCCTCGATACGGCCCACACTGGCGCAAGAGTACAATACAGCCAGTATAGTGGCAGCCCCCAACAGCCTGCGGAAAAGCGGTTTCATCTTCTTATGATGTTTACAGTCTAACATGGTGCAAAAATAAGCGTTCTCTGATAATTAGCAGTATGCTTTACAGTATTTTAATCAAAAAACAGGCTTTTGTTCTCGACGTTGTATAAAACATAGTTAAAAAAGAAGTGACAACACACCTTATATACTGAGAAAAGAATAATTTTGCGGACGAAAACGGAACAAGAGTGTTCAGTTTTCATTCTCTACCTTTGTTACAAAATACAGATTGCACACTAAACGCCTTTCAAAACAAAGAATATAAAATTATACAGAGAATAAAAAAGAGTATGAAGAGTAGATTAGTATTATTGGTATGTTGCCTGGCACTGCTCAGCAGTTGCGGACAAGGTGACAAAAGCACGGGCACAGCACCCGAATTTGCAGTAATCGAGGTTAAAACTACGACTGCTAACTTGACAAACAGTTACCCTGCCACCATTAAGGGTAAACAAGACGTGGAAATCCGCCCGATGGTAAGCGGTTTCATCACTAAATTACATGTGGACGAAGGTTCTGTTGTACGCAAAGGACAAGTACTATTCAGCATCGACCCCGTACAGTACCAGGCTGCCGTGAACTCAGCCAAAGCTGCTGTTGAAACAGCCAAAGCTGCTGTAAATACGCAAGAACTCACCGTAAACAACAAACGTGAACTGAACAAAAAGAACATCATCAGCAACTTCGACCTGCAAATGGCGGAGAACCAACTGGCACAGACAAAAGCACAACTGGCACAGGCGGAAGCCCAACTGGTAAATGCCAAGAACAATCTGTCTTACACCAGCGTAACCAGCCCCAGTGACGGTGTAGTAGGTACCGTACCTTACCGTGTAGGTAGCTTGGTAAGCCCTTCTACAGCAACTCCTCTGACCACTGTTGCCGACATTTCACAGATGTACGCTTACTTCTCCATGACCGAAAGACAACTGCTGTCACAGATTCGTAAAGGCGGCAGCACCAAAGAAATTCTGGAAAAGATGCCCGATGTACAACTGCAACTTATCGACGGTACGATGTACGCCGACAGTGGACGCGTGGAAACCATCAGCGGTGTGATAGACCAAGCAACCGGTTCCGTAACAATGCGTGCCCTCTTCCCCAACAAGCACAATGTACTGCGCAGCGGAAGCACAGGCAATGTAGTATTCCCCAACCCGATGGAAAATGTTATCATGATACCGCAATCGGCTACTACGGAAGTACAGGACAAGAAGTTCGTATTCGTACTGCAGGGTGACAACACACTGAAGAATACGGAAATCAAAGTATTCAGCCTGAACGACGGCAAATACTATTACGTAACAAGCGGCCTGAAAGCAGGTGACAAGATTGTCATCGAAGGCGTACAGAACCTGAAAGACGGACAATCCATCAAGCCTATCACTCCTGCCGAGAAAGAAGCAGAGTATCAGAAGGCTTTGAAAGACCAGAAAGAAGGCAATATCCAGACAGCGTTTAACTAATGATGGACTCTGATCATTAATCGTTGAACATTAAACATTGAAAACATGAAATTAGATAGATTTATTAACCGTCCGGTACTATCAACGGTAATCTCCATCCTGATAGTGATACTGGGTCTTATTGGTTTGGCAACGCTGCCTATCACCCAATATCCGGACATCGCACCTCCTACCGTTTCGGTACGTGCCACCTATACCGGTGCCAACGCCCAAACGGTATTGAACTCCGTCATTGCACCGCTGGAAGACCAGATCAATGGCGTGGAGAACATGATGTACATGACCTCCAATGCCTCCAACAACGGTTCCGGTGATATTTCCATTTACTTCAAGCAGGGCACCGACCCGGATATGGCAGCCGTCAACGTACAGAACCGTGTTTCCATGGCGCAAGGTCTGCTGCCTGCCGAAGTAACCAAAGTCGGTGTAACGACACAGAAAAGACAGACTTCCATGTTGATGGTAATGTCCATCTACGATGAAACCGACCAATACAACATTGAGTTCCTGGAGAACTACGCCAATATCAACCTTATCCCTGAGGTGAAGCGTATCAATGGTGTGGGTGATGCCATGGTGCTCGGTACGGACTACTCCATGCGTATCTGGCTGAAACCCGATATCATGGCGCAGTACAAACTGATACCTAACGATGTGGCAGCCGTATTGGCAGAACAGAATATCGAAGCCGCTCCGGGACAGTTCGGTGAACGCGGCAAGCAGTCGTTCCAGTACACTATCCGCTACAAGGGACGTTTGCAGCAGCCGCAAGAGTTCGAGAACATCGTTGTCAAAGCAATGGAGAACGGCGAAGTGCTCCGTTTGAAAGACATCGCCGACATCGAGCTGGGGCGTCTGACGTACAGCTTCAACAATACCGTAAACGGACATAAGGCCGTCAGCTGTATCATCTTCCAGATGGCAGGTACCAATGCTACGCAGACCATTAGCGACATCGAGAACCTGCTGGACAACTACTCCGAGAAATTGCCTTCGGGCTTGAAGATAAACGTTGCCCAAAGTGCCAACGACTTCCTCTTCGCTTCTATCCATGAGGTAGTAAAGACATTGATCGAGGCATTTATCCTGGTATTTATCGTAGTATATATCTTCTTGCAGGATTTGCGTTCTACGTTGATTCCGGCAATTGCCATTCCGGTAGCCTTGATTGCTACGTTCTTCGTGCTGAAACTGATTGGCTTCAGTATCAACTTGCTGACCCTTTCGGCGATGGTGCTCGCCATTGCGATTGTGGTCGATGATGCCATAGTCGTCGTCGAGGGCGTCCATGCGAAGCTGGACCAGGGGTATAAGTCTGCCCGTGCCGCTTCCATCGACGCCATGAGTGAATTGGGCGGTGCTATCGTTTCCATTACACTGGTCATGATGTCCGTGTTTATCCCGGTAAGTTTCATGGGTGGTACGGCAGGTACGTTCTACCGCCAGTTCGGTCTGACGATGGCTATCGCTATCGGCTTCTCGGCATTGAACGCATTGACACTGAGTCCGGCATTGTGTGCCATCTTCCTGAAGCCTCACGAAGAACACGGTGAGAAGAAATCGACTTTCGTAAGCCGCTTCCATACAGCCTTCAATACCACTTACGACAACTTGTTGCAGAAGTATAAGAAGCGCGTGCTCTTCTTCATCCAGAAGAAGTGGCTGTCCTTCGGACTGGTAGCAGGTTCCATCGTATTGCTGATGTTCTTCATGAAGATTACCCCGACCGGTATGGTGCCTAACGAAGATACAGGTACTATCATGGGTGTAGTGACCCTGCCCCCGGGTACTTCACAGGAACGCGCCCAGGAAGTGCTGCACCGTGTGGACAGCCTGGTGGCTGCCGAGCCTGCCGTAGCTTCGCGTACCCTGATCTCCGGTTATAGCTTCATCGGCGGACAAGGACCTTCCTACGGTTCAATCAT
>OGZX01003670.1_pt1 | contig 10112 bp, 9 predicted proteins | sample 1576881 | NCBI WGS metagenome assembly OGZX01 (sample SAMEA3541542, study PRJEB24748) | human gut metagenome | biome: human gut; feature: human-associated habitat; material: faeces | place: China | collected 2012
TGCATTCAATAACAATTGGTCCATTATAATCAATGGCTTCTTGAATCGCAGGTAAAACTTCTTCTTTCTTTGTCACCCTAATAGCTTTACACCCTAAACCTTCAGCAACTTTACAAAAATCAACTTTATCATCTAAAACTGTTGCAGAATAACGCTTTCCATAGAATAATGTCTGCCATTGACGTACCATTCCCAAGACATGATTATTTAAAATCACTTCAATAATAGGTACATTGTAACGTGAAGCTGTTGCCAATTCATTCATATTCATTCTAAAGCAGCCATCTCCAGCAATATTAAAGACATATTGATCTGGTTTTCCATATTTGACACCAATAGATGCTCCTAAACCATAACCCATTGTTCCAAGTCCACCACTTGTAATCAACTGACATGGTCTTTTAAAATGATAATATTGAGCAGCCCACATCTGATTTTGACCAACTTCTGTACAGATAATGGCATTATTATCTGTGAGTGCTTCAATTTGTTCAATCACATAAGGTCCAGTTAATTTATCTGTATCATACCTCCGTCACGGCCGCTGCCGCGGCCTGGGACGGAATGCACCCCGGGGCCAACACCCTGGACACCGCCACCATTGTCAAGCTCACCCGCACTCTGGCCATCATCCCCATCACCCTGGCGCTGGCTCTCCGGCGCACCGCCCGGGCCAGGCGGGCAGGCGGCGCGGGGGAGGGAAGCTTCTCTCTCCGGCGGGTGTTCCCCTTCTTTCTGCTGTTCTTCATGCTGGCCTCTCTGATTACTACGGGGGCGTCCCTGGCAGGAGTGGACGCAGCGGCCTTTGCTCCTTTTAAGGAGCTGTCCAAGTTCTTCATCATCATGGCCATGGCGGCCATTGGGCTCAATACCGATCTGATCAAACTCGTTAGGACCGGCGGCAGACCCATTCTGATGGGCTTGTGCTGCTGGGCGGCCATCACGGCAGTGAGCCTGGGCATGCAGTACGCGCTGGGCCTCTGGTAAAGAAAACGCGCACCCGAATGGCTTCGGGTGCGCGTATTCAGCGGTGCTCCAGCCACAGCTTTTTTCGGGCGCGGAGCACGAAGCAGATGAGCCGAACGACCCAGTCCCCCACCATGGCCAGCCACACGCCGATGGCGCCCAGGCCGAAGTGGAGGCCCAGCAGATAGCTGCCCCCCACCCGCACCACAAGCATGGAGGTGATGGAAATGACCATGGGCACCCTCACGTCACCGGCGGCCCGCAGGGCGTTGGGCATGGTGAAGGCCAGGGGCCAAAACAGCATTGCGCAGCCGTTGTGGATGAAGATGAGCACCGCGGCGTACCACTGGGTCTCCGGCGTCAGGCTGTAGAGGCGCAGGATGAGGGGCAGACCCAGCAGCAGCGCAGCGTTGAGCCCCCAGGTACACAGGTAGGTGAGCTTGACCAGCCGCTTGGTGTAGGCGCGCACCTGATCCCAGTCTCCGGCCCCCACACACTGGCCCACCACGGTGATGAGAGCAAGGCCCAGGGCCTGGCCGGGAATGACGCCGAAATTGTCGATGTTGTTAGCCACGGCGTTGGCGGCGGTCTGGGCCGTGCCGAAGGTGGAGATCAGGCTCACCAGCAGCACCCGGCCCAGTTGAAAGAAGCTGTTTTCCAGGCTGTTGGGCACGCCGATGCGGAGAATCTGTGCCATGACCGCCGGTTCGAATCGGAAGCGGAGCAGGCCGGACACCCGCACGGGGTTGCGCCGGCCGTGGAGCAGGGCCAGCATGAGTCCGGCGGCCGCGATGCGGGACAGCAGGGAGGAGAGGGCCACGCCCGCCACACCCTGGTGGAACACGAACACAAAGACAGCGTTGCCCGCAATGTTCTGCCCGTTCATGTAGGCGGAGACGCACATGGAGGCCTTGGAGTTGCCCATGGCCCGCAGCAGGGCGGCGCAGCCGTTGTAGACGGCGATGAAGGGATAGGAGAGGGCGGAGATGACAAAGTAGGTGACGGCCCCCTCCATCACCTCCGGCTCCACTTGGCCGAACAGCAGGCCCAGCAGCCCTGCCTTGCAGAAAAGCACCAGAACCATGATCCCCAGGGCAGCGGCGGTGACGATATACAGAAGTTGGTTGGCTGCCCGGTTGGCCCGCTCCAGGTTTTGGGCGCCGATGGACTGGGCGCACACCACCGCGCCCCCGGTGGCCAGGGCGGCAAAGATGTTGATGATCAGGACGTTGATGAGATCCACCAGCGCCACGCTGGAGACTGCGGCCTCTCCGGCGGAGGAGACCATCATGATGTCCGCCATGCCCACCATGACGGCCAGAAACTGTTCGATAATTAAGGGCAGAATGAGCCTGCGCAGGGCCTGCTTGCTGAACACGGGACAATCCTCTTTTCTCTTTGTGGCTGTGTTCCAGTATAGCCGATCCAACCCGGGCGGGACAAGAGGCAAAACACACGGAATCCCTTGCCATTTTTGACGGATGGGGGTATAATTTGGCCCAGGAAATGCGATAAAACCAACCGAGGAGGAGACCATGGAAAAGATTCAGATGACTACCCCGCTGGTGGAGATGGACGGGGACGAGATGACCCGCGTGCTGTGGCAGCAGATCAAGGACGAGCTGCTCCTGCCCTACATCGACCTGAAAACCGAGTATTACGACCTGGGCCTGCCCGAGCGGGAGCGGACGAAGGACCAGGTGACCGTGGACTCCGCCGAGGCCACCAAGAAGTACGGCGTGGCGGTCAAGTGCGCCACCATCACCCCCAACGCCCAGCGGGTGGAGGAGTACCGGCTCTCCCAGATGTGGAAGTCTCCCAACGGCACCATCCGCGCCATCCTGGACGGCACCGTGTTCCGCGCCCCTATCATGGTCAGGGGCATCTCCCCGGTGGTCAAGACCTGGAAGCATCCCATCACCATCGCACGCCACGCCTACGGCGACGTTTATAGGTGCACCGAGTACCGGGTGCCCGGCCCCGGCAGGGCCGAGCTGGTGTTCACCGGCGCGGACGGGAAGGAGGAATTCCGCCAGACCGTCTACGACTTTGAGTGCTCCGGCGTGCTCCAGGGGCAGTACAACAAGGACAGCTCCATCGCCTCCTTCGCCCGTTCCTGCTTCCAGTACGCCATTGACACCAAACAGGACCTGTGGTTCGCCACCAAGGACACCATCTCCAAGCAGTACGACCACACCTTCAAGGACATCTTCCAGGCCATCTTCGACGCCGAGTATAAGGCCGCCTTCGACGCCTTGGGCATCGAGTACTTTTATACGCTCATCGACGACGCGGTGGCGCGGGTGATCCGCTCCCAGGGCGGCTTCATCTGGGCCTGCAAGAACTACGACGGCGACGTGATGAGCGACATGGTTTCCACCGCCTTCGGCTCCCTGGCCATGATGACCTCTGTGCTGGTGAGCCCCGACGGCAAATATGAGTATGAGGCCGCCCACGGCACCGTCACCCGCCACTACTACAAGTATTTGAAGGGGGAGGAGACCTCCACCAACCCGGTGGCCACCCTCTTTGCCTGGACCGGCGCCCTGCGCAAGCGGGGAGAGCTGGACGGCATTGACGCTCTGGGGCAGTTTGCCGACAAGCTGGAGGCGGCTGCCATCGCCACCATCGAGGGGGGCACCATGACAAAGGATCTGGTGGGCCTGTGGGATGGGGAGATCCCCGCCAGGGGTGTCACCTCCCTGGAGTTCATCCGGGCCATCCGGACCGAGCTGGAGAAAATGCTGTAATTCAAATCGCGGGAGCGTTCCCGAAACCGTCTTCCCTCGTACGAGGGAGGACGGTTTTTTTGAAATAAAGAAAAATGCATTGACTAAAATAAATTTCAGTGATATAATCTGCACAGAATCAAAAATAGAGGAGGACGATTTCTTATGAACATTATCCAGACAAAAGGGGCGCCCGCCGCCATTGGACCCTATTCCCAGGGGATTTCCACCGGAAAGCTTCTGTTTACCTCCGGCCAGCTTCCGGTGAATCCCGCCGACGGGGCCATGCCCGAAGGCATCGCCGCCCAGGCAGAGTGGAGCTGCAAAAATGTGGGCGCTATTCTGGAGGCTGCTGGCTCCGGTTTTGAAAAGGTGGTCAAGACCACCTGCTTTCTGGCCGACATTGCCGACTTTGCCGCTTTCAACGAGGTATATGCCAGGTATTTTACCTCCAAGCCTGCCCGCTCCTGTGTGGCGGTGAAGGATCTGCCCAAGGGAGCCCTGTGTGAGATTGAGGCGGTTGCCGAACTGGACTGACAGCCACTTATATATGATTGGGGACCGGAATTTGCCGTAAAGCAGAAGAGAAAGGAGTATGGAATATGAGCGTCCAGGATAAGATCAGCAAAAAGTTCCGGGGAATTCAGGGGGGACTGTTTGAAAAAGTCTCCAAAGCCGATGTGGGAACGGCATTGAACGACCTCATTGCCAACGGCGCGGCTCTGATGTGCTGGGCCGACCCCTTCTATCCCGACCCGGCGATCCCGGAGCACGTGAAAAGGGCTACTCTGGCGGGGCTGGAGGACGGGACATCCGCCCATTACACCATGCCCATCGGCAACATGGAGCTGAAAATGGAACTGGCGAAAAAGCTCAAGGCATTCAACCACCTGGATGTGGACCCGGAGCGCAACATAATTATTACACCCGGTTCAGATGCCGGCCTGATGTTTGCAATGATGCCCTTCATTGACCCAGGCGATGAGGTCATGGTGCCCGACCCCAGCTATCCAAACAACTTCCTGAACGCCAGAATCCTCGGCGGTGTAACGGTGCCGGTCCCCCTGCGGGAGGAGAACGGATACCAACTGGAGATCGAGGAGTTCGAAAAACGCCTGACGCCAAACACCAAAATGATTGTCCTTACCAACCCCAACAACCCCACCACTACCGTTATGCGCAGAGAGAGTCTGGAGAAGCTGGCCCAATTTGCAGTTAAGAACGACCTGATTGTGGTGTGCGACCAAGCGTTTGAGGACTCGGTGTACGACGGGGTGGAGTTTGTCACCCTTGCGTCCCTGCCAGGCATGTGGGAACGCACCGTCACGGTATGCTCCATCTCCAAGGGAATGGCGCTCAGCGGCTACCGGGTGGCTTACATCGTGGCGGACGACCACATCATGGATGTGTACTATGGCAGCGCCGTAAGCGTGATCGGAGCCACCAACACCGCCTCTCAACTGGGAGCCATTGCTGCGTTGAAGGATGCCTCTTTCCTGGAGGAGTACAACCGCATCTTTGACCGCCGCCGCAAAATCGTTTATGAGATCTTCAACTCCATTCCCGGTGTGTCCATGGCCATGCCGGAGAGCACCTTCCTCTGCTGGGTGAACGTGTCCCGGCTCGGCACCGCCGACGAGGTCAACGCCTACATCATCAAGGAGGCCAACGTGGTGGTGAACGCCGGCACCCCGTACGGCGCACAAGGGGAGGGACACCTGCGGATTGTATTCGGAGCCTTCCGGGAGGACGCGCAGATGGTGACGGCGCTGGAGCGTGTCAAAGCCGCACTCATGAAGCTGGGAAAGGAGAAGGGGGTTTCCTGAGCAATGGAAGAGAGAAAGAGATATCCGGTTGAGTTCCGGGGCGGACAGTGGTGGTCCGTTGTACCCATGCTTATTTTCCTGGTATTCTGTGTGGTCTATTTTGTGGGCTACAAGGTCTTTGATATGAACGCCCTGGCGGTGGGCGGCTTCCTGGGGCTGCTGATAGGCGCGCTGTTTTGCAAAACCTATGGTGCCTACTGGGATGCGGTGCTGCGTGGAATCGGAAGCTCCACCTCCGTAAGTATTGTGGTGATCCTGCTGGTCATTGGTATGTTTACCAAGCTGATGGCCATCAGCGGGGTATCCCAGGGCTTTGTCTGGATGGCACACATGGTCGGTATGCCGGGCAGCATCTTTACGGCCTTTACATTCCTGGCCGCCTGTCTGATTACCACGGCTACCGGCTCCTCCATCGGGACCCTGACCACGGTGTTTCCCATCCTGTATCCGGCGGGAATCCTGCTGGGCAGCCACCCCGCAATCCTGGCGGGCGCGATCCTCTCCGGTGCAATTTTCGGCGATAACCTGGCCCCCATCTCTGATGTGACCATTGCATCCACAACCAACCAACGGTTCCGAACCAAGGAGGGTTATGCCGATATCGCCGGCACGGTGGGTTACCGCCTGAAATACGCCCTGATCGCCGGCGGCATCGCGTTGGTACTCTTCGCCGTATTCGGCGGCGGCAGCGGCGCAGTCATGGAAGGGGCGGATGAGATCCTTCAGGCCAACATGGATCCCAAGGGCCTCATCATGCTCATCCCAGTGGCCGTCCTGCTGTTTGTGTCGATCCGCACCCGCGATATCTTCAAGGCCGTCACGGCGGGCCTCGTCTCGGGCATTGCCGTGGGCCTGCTCTCCGGTACCTTCGGCCCCTCTGACATCCTGGGGGTGGAGAACGGCGCGGCCACCGGCTTTATCTATAACGGCTTTACCGGCATGATCGGTATCTGCCTGTTCTGCATGGCCCTGTTCGGCGCCATGGGCGTACTCAACGAGAGCGGCACGATGGAGCGCATGATTCAAGGCATCTGCAACAGCCGGTTTGCGCGCACGGCCCGCGGGGCTGAGCTGCTCATTGGGCTGGGCTCCATGCTTACCACCCTGTTGGTGGGAGGTGTGACCAGCGCCTCGGTACTTACCTTCGGCTCCGTGGCTGATGAGCTGGGCGCCAGACACCAGATTCACCCCTACCGGCGCGCCAATTTCCTGACAGGCTACGCCAACACCTTCCCCGCAATCCTCCCTTTTATCAGCGCCTTCATCTTCATCTCGGCCTCGTCCATTGAGCCGCTGCTGGAGGAGTACTCCTATCTGCCTGCGGTGACCCCGCTGCAGATTTTCAGTGGGGCGTTCTATCCCATGGTCCTCTTTGTTGTGCTGACCGTATCGATCCTGACCGGGTGGGACCGGATTTATGAGGGCCCGGACGGCGCGATTCTCCACAAAAAGCCCTGATTATAAAAAAGGCTGGAACCAAACCGGTTCCAGCCTTTTTCAGCCGTGATTGAGATTGCGTACATGCATATAAACTGTGTTCTTGGAGATACCCATGAGGCCAGCGACCTTGACGACCGCATCTTTCAGGTTGAAGATTCCCCTCTGGTAAAGAATACTGACAATCTCTTTGTTTTTGTTGGCGTTTGAAATGGCGCTGTCGTTCTGAACCTTTTGGCTGGCTTCGGTCACCGCCTGGACAATCAGTTCATCCACATTCTCTACATAGCTCTCCTCCACGGGAGAATCCGGAGTCTGTGCGGCGGGCGGAGTCATACTCTGCAGAAATTGAAACACCGAGGTGTTCATGTAAAAGTTGATGCACAGCAGGCCGATAGCCATGCGGCTATGATTGCGAATTACAATGGTGGCCGATTTAAGGGGTTCGCCTTTCTGGTTTCGGTTAAAGTAAGTGATGCAGTTTGTGTCGGGCCGTTCCTCGATTTTTGCCAGCATGGACAGAGCCAGGTCTGTGATGGGGAAGCCCTCGCGTCGGCCAGTATAGTGACCGTTTATAATTTTGATTACGGAATGGTCCAAATCGTGAAGGCTGTGCAATACGATCTCGTATCCATCCCCAAGGTAAGCAGCCAGACCATCCAGCACCGATTTATAAGAGTCCAGAATTCTAAAATCAGTCTCGGTAAACATTACATTGCGCTCTTTCACCGTGTATCCCTACCTGTTTCGTGGATTAAATCAGTTTTCAGTATACCATAGGAATGGAAAAATTTCCACAGGGAATCCGATAAATCAGAAGACCTGTCGAAACAGAACACGGTTTGAGAGCAAAGAAACATCCCGCTCAGGGGTTTCGAGTCCGTATGCTCTGTGCTGTGCTAACCGCCGGAGAACTTTGCTGTACTTTTTTGTATGGTTTTTTCTGGTTGTGGATATGCTTACGGTATCCATAAAACAGGAGGGATTTTTATGTCCGCTGATTTTGCACAAAGTGAAACCAGACTCAATCTCATGCGGGCCTTTGCCGGCGAGAGTCAGGCCCGCAACCGCTACACCTTCGCAGCCGGACTGGCCCGAAGGAAGAACCTGTATGTACTGGAGAGCGTGTTCACCTTCACCGCGGACCAGGAACGGGCCCACGCCAAGGTGTTCTACAACCTGCTGGAGCAGGTGTCCGGTCAGAACCTTCAGGTGGACGGCACCTACCCCGTAGAGCTGTTTCCCGACATTCTGGACCACCTTCGCTCGGCCCAGCACAATGAGTACCAGGAGTGGGACCACGACTACGCGGGCTTTTCCAGAACCGCCCAGGAGGAGGGGTTCCCGGAGATTGCCCACATTTTCTCCATGATTGCCGGAATTGAAAAGACCCATGGCGACCGCTTCGGCAAGTTTGCTGAGCTGCTGGAGCAGGACAAGCTGTTTGTGTCCGATGTTCAGGTCAAGTGGATGTGCCTCAACTGCGGCCAAATTATCGACGCCACCATGGCTCCCGCCGTGTGCCCCGTCTGCAAGCATCCACAGGGCTACTTTATCCGCTGGGAGATGGCGCCCTTCGAATAACTGCAAACCCCATACCCAGGCCCTCACCGCCCGTAGAAGACGGTGGGGGCCTGGGTATGTCCATGAAGAAATGAGGATGGTAGGAGAAGGAAACCTGCCGGTTCTCAATATGGCTTTGTAGAATTTATACTAGACTTATAGGTTTTTATTGACACGACAGAAGTAGGTTGCTATGATTTAGACAGTTCCTGCCATGGAGTGTATGTGGCGGAGAGAGATACAGAGGAGGTTGTTTCATGTTCAAACGCTTTACCAATGGCTGCGTGCAGGTTGTGAACCGGTGGCTTCCGGATCCATTCCTGTTCGCCATCATCCTGACCATCGTGGTCTTTATCGCTGCCATGATCGGTACGCAGCAGGGTCCCCTGGAATTGGTGTGGTCCTGGGGGGGCCAGGGCGAAGTCAAGGATGGCTTCTGGAGCCTGCTGTCCTTCGCCATGCAGATGGCCCTGGTGCTGGTGCTGGGCTCCGCCATGGCCTCCGCCAAGGCGTGCAAGAAGGCGCTGGCAGCGATTGCCACCTTGGCTCACGACAAAAAGAGCGCAATCCTGGTTACCACCTTCGTGTCCACCATCTGCTGCTGGCTCAACTGGGGCTTTGGCCTGATTGCCGGCGCCCTGCTGGCCAAGGCTGTGGCCCGCCGGGTACGGGATGTGGATTATCCCCTGCTGATTGCCTCCGCCTATTCCGGCTTTGTGATCTGGCACGCCGGCCTGTCGGGGTCCATCCCTCTGCAAATTGGCGGCACGGGCTCCGAGGTGCTTGGAGTTGTATACCAGGCCCCGGTTACTGCCACTATATTTCACCCGATGAACCTGGTCATGGTACTTGTCATCCTGGTGCTCATGCCCTTCGTCAACTATGCCATGCATCCGGATACCGACCATACCATTGCGGTGGATCCAGCCTTACTGGTGGACGAGGCGGAGAAGACTTATACCATGAATACCCCGGCGGAGAAAATTGAGCACAATAAGGTCCTGTGGTTTATCACTCTTGTGCTGGGCTTTGCGTACATCGTGTATTACTTTGTGCAGAAGGGGTTCAACCTGGATCTGAACATCGTCAATATGATTTTTCTGTTCCTGGGTATTTTGCTCCACGGTGATCTGCGCAGGTATGTGGATGCCATCGCCGATGCCGCCTCCGGAGCGGCAGGCATTCTGCTCCAGTTCCCCTTCTATGCCGGCATCATGGGACTGATGGTGGCGCAGAACGATGCGGGGGTGTCCCTGGCCGGAATTATCGCCAACTTCTTCACCCAAATCTCCGATAATGTCACCTTCCCGGTGCTGACATTCCTTTCCGCCGGCATCATCAATTTCTTTGTCCCCTCCGGCGGCGGGCAGTGGGCGGTGCAGGCCCCCATTGTTATGCCTGCGGCTACTGAGATGGGCATCGAGTACGGCCGGGCCGCCATGGCCATTGCCTGGGGCGACCAGTGGACCAACATGATCCAGCCATTCTGGGCCTTGCCCGCTCTGGGGATTGCCGGATTGTCTGCCCGCAATATCATGGGCTATCTGGTTGCTATTGTAAACAAACTGCGTAAAGCATAAAACCGAAAGAT
>OGZX01003679.1_pt1 | contig 10095 bp, 5 predicted proteins | sample 1576881 | NCBI WGS metagenome assembly OGZX01 (sample SAMEA3541542, study PRJEB24748) | human gut metagenome | biome: human gut; feature: human-associated habitat; material: faeces | place: China | collected 2012
GCCTTCACAACTACCGGATGGAACAACCCGATTATCAGAAAAGTAGCGATCCCAATCAATAGACCGTCAAAATTTATCATATCCATAATATTGTATTGTTTTATATAAAACAGTTTGATCTGTCCCAACAAAGATACAATTATTTTTCCGGATATTGTCTTTTTGGATTTTTCGGAAACCAACCTTTCAATACACGCTCTTCCTGTTCGAATACTTCTTTGATCGTCCAGAACGAAGAGAAAGCGAAAACTCCACAGATAGCAGATAAAAAAACACTTTCTATAAACAAGGAAGCGACTGTCCCGATAATACCTAATATAAGAAAAATCCACCAACACTTGGTTCCCCAATAATATTCAGCTTTTACCACAACCGGATGAAATAATCCGATAATCAGAAAAGTAGCAATACCTATCAAAAGTCCGTCAAAATTAATCATATCCATAATATTGTATTATTTAATACAAAACAGTTTGATTTGTTCCAACAAAGATACAAAAATCAACTGTCATTCCTCATAAAATATATCTATATAGCTATAGGTAAGAAACCTCTAAATACTTTTCAATTTCTTTCGTAAATACCAAACGACTATTGCATTATAGGGTTTTAAATGTCCTTCTTCATCAAAATTCTCCCAAGATGCTAATAATTTTTCAATAGTTTTCTTTTTCCACAATTTCTTCTTATTTAGTTCTTTGATAACGCCATTAAGTACCTCTAAACGATTTTTCTTTAAAAGCGTGTGATTCAGGTTGAGTACTTCCTCTATTTCTCTATCCCATTCTGAAACAGCAGATTTCACTTTTCCATTACTGCTACTATAACTTAAAGAGTCAATAAAACGTTGATCAAAGGGAGTAAACGATATATCTTCCATTCCTTTTTTCTTATCGCAATGGAAATCATTATTGATAGCTCCCGGACAACAAATAATCATGTTAGAGTATACCAACTCTTCTTTCGGATACTTCTCCCGGCACTTTATATGTTCTATACGTGAATCCTCCGTACTATTTTTATCCTTATGAGGAATTTTCCGCATACAGTATGCACAAATATATCCTTGTTCTTTTAACAAGGATTCCCTCAACTCCGGTATAGATTGATACTTTACACCAGGAGTCTTACGATACTGTTTCCATTTTACAGGTTCAGGACCTTTACTAATCTTCCTCATCCGGCTCAATAGTAAAATTCAACATGGCTTCTGCTCTATTTAATTCCGGTATAGACGATTCAAATGTTGACTGAAGCTTAAGAAGGAGCTTCCTTGCTTCTTCTTCTTTATCCGAATCTATTAAATCGAAAAGCATATCAAGCTTATCCTGTACCTCTTTTACTCGCGGTATAAGATTTAATACTGTTTCAATAATAGTAGAAGCATCAAGACCATAGGGCTGAATTTCATGAACCTGATATCCTTCATCCCGTGTGTAGAATAATTTGTAGACACAATTCGTATCATTAGGTTCTACCCCCGTCATTACCATTGGTGCATGAGTCGATGCAATAATCTGAAGTTTAGGAAATGCATTTTTCAAACCTTTTAATACGGATGCTTGCAATGTAGGGTGTAAATGTAAATCAACTTCATCAATCAGTACTGTTCCAATTGTCTTTTCGCAAGCCTGACTGCCATATATACCTTTATTTAATAGCATACAACGAAAAGCAATATCTGTAACAATATTAACTACTCTGGTATAACCATCAGACAAATTTTCAGCCTCCACCTCTCTTTCGTCAATAAAATGATAATAGACTTTTCCCTGATTTGGACGAACAGACATGTGACTAATAATATTACATCCCTCTTCACCCAATGCTTTTTTTATTGCCTGCTGAACTCCTTCAACTTCTTCGATACTTTTATTCCCTTCCGTTAGGACTAACAGTCGTTTTATCCAATAAGGGAAAAAAACATTTCCCTGCATACATTCATAATAACCAAAAGAAGGTTTATGGAAGTATTGCTTAAATCTCTTTTCTTCCAATTTTCTGTTACTATGAATATCTTCAGTAGTAAAACTGGCAAATAAAGGCAATGGCTTAACTTGTCGTTTATTCTCTATATCGAATAAACTATCAAACAAGTACTTGCCATAAGCGTTATAATTATTCAAACCTTTAGTTTCTGTTCTGTTTTTTTTACTAGCCCGATTAACAGAGGACCTATGTTCAGAGGTGTCTTCAAAACCAATAGCTGGATCCATGATATCAGAATAATCAAAACAGATCGAAACCGGCTTTTCATTAGCAACAGAATCTCCAATACGTACTTCCCTGAAATCAGAAATTGTCAGACCAGTGAAATGAGTATTTTCATCGCTATATCCGGAAAAGAATGCTCCCAAAGCAACTTTTAACCCCTGCAGGATCGTAGTTTTTCCGCTGGCATTATCACCTACCAATAGATTAAGTCCGGATTTGAAGTCAACTGTCAAATCTGAAAAACATCGGAAATCTTTATAAATAATCTGTTTCATGCTTATTCCATATTATAATTTTGAAAAGCTTCATCATAGCTTAACTATGCAAATGTACTTATTTTGTTCCATAATTAAATAACACCTCCATGCTATTATCTAACAATCAGAATAATCATATGAATAATGATAATAACATCTTATGTACAAATATAAAAGGCTGTACCAACAGGAACCAAAGTCCTTTTGATACAGCCTTTCGTATTAGTCAGCTTCCTTTCGGAAGGAGTGATAAACCGTTACTGAACGATAACCTTTTGTGTTTGTACTCCGTTAGCGTTACTTAATCTGACAATATAAACACCTGCCGAAACAGCCATCTGTTTCTTTTCAGACAGTTTACCTTGCCAGATCACACGGCCGGTCATATCGGAAACAAGTACCTGTACAGTCATCGCTGGTTCCAGAACGATAGAACCATCTTTTGCATAGACGCGGGTTCCGCTCAGGATATCTTCGATTCCTGTCGGAACAGATACGGTAATTTTGCAGGTAGCAGTAAAGCCACCGTCATTAGTTGTTGCCGTAATCGTAGCAGTTCCGGCTTTCAGTGCTTTTAGATTTCCTTTTGTATCTACGGAAACAATATCCGGGGCACTGCTGCTCCAGCTAATTCCCTTGTCTGTTGCATCAGCAGGAGCAACAATTGCTTTCAGGGCTAATGTTTCATTTATGCCCAATGTTTGGCTAGTCGGCTCCAAGGTAATTCCTGTTACATCTACTGTGGGAGTACCTGGCTCAGGATCAGTGCCGGTATCCGGATTATTCCAGGTAAAGGAAACTGCAACTTCCACATTACCACTTTCAGGTACTATATATTCTGCCTCGCTCTTGTAATCACTTCCGCCAATGGTTGCCGATGCCTTATAATTAGCTGCTGTCGCTGTATAAGTAACAATCAGTTTATCATCTTTAGTAACACTGGCACCAGCCACAACCTCTCTATCGTTCAACGTCATAGTAACAGTACCCTTTTCCGGATTTGTTATAGTGACATTCAAGGTACGTAAGGTTACACCGGTAGCTTCGTTGACTGTTACATTCGCTGTCAACTCTCCGCTTTCCTTATAATTGATATTGGCTGGAACGAATTTAGCTTTCTGGTTACCTGTTGCTGTCATCAGAACAGTCGGGTCGATCCATACGAACGAACCGTCTACATCAGCCGTTCCGGAAAGAACGGACTGTGCTAAAGATTGTCCTTTCAAGACTGAAGTTGCAGCAGTAACACTGGCTGTAACCTGTTTTTGAGCAATCGTGAAGGAACCGACCTTTTGATCGATCACTGCACTATAAATTGCATCTGCCGGACGGCTTACATAAATATCGTATGTGCCGGCATTAATCGGAGTAGAAGTAGCGACACCATCCTGTCTAAATGTTACCGACCAGTTATCTGTTACCGCACCGTTACCACTTTTTATAACAGGTATTCCTGTTCCGTAAATCGTCCCGTCGTAAACAGCCTTATCTAAACCCTCCAATCCAGGGAATACCGGAGAAGACTTAGTAGCAAAAGTAGCAGTAACAACAGTATTTTCAGCCAAAGTCAGCGTTGCCTCCGTATCTGTTTCGTCGCTAAGCGTACCATTGGTAACAGACCAGCTTACTTTAGCAGCATGTGTAACATCCGGGGTAGCTACCAAACGGATCTTCTGTCCTGCATACAAAGTACTACCGGAAGAAAGCAAGGCGCTACCATTCAGGGCTGTTAATGAACCGCCGTTTACTGTGAATGTTACATTCGGAGTTGTACTGCGGGTTTTCAAACCTCCCCAGTCAAGAGTTACTTCTGCCGGAGTCGTACCTTTACCAGTTAGAATAGAGAATGTTGCCTTTTTGTAGTTTTCGCTTGTCGGGGTAAAGATAGCATCGTGGATAGGTTCGTCACTTCCTACACTGCCATCCCAAGCATAATTACCTAAATCCGAATTTGGATTACTGCCTAAATTACCTTCACTAGCCGTCGGTATAGCAACCCCTTTCATCTCGGCAGCCAGAATAACAAGTCCATCATTGATTTCTTGTGACACTGCTGCATATACATCATCAGCCTTACGGGTTATGGTAACCTTATAAGCCTTCTTATCATGTTCGGCTGCATCTTTAGGAGTAGCATCGTATGCCACAGTAAATCCACCGATACCTGCCGGAATTGTCTTTACGACAAATTCTTTCGTATTTCCATCGTAAACAAACGTCTGCGGTGTCTTATCGATAACGATCGTTGCCAATTGACGCATAACGGCATTAACTTTTGTATCTGCTGTTACAGTAAAGGTTCCACCATTAGCAATCTCCTTGCCGTTCACGACTAAAGAAAGCAGCTTGTAACCATCGGCAGGCGTAACGTTGGCTGTAAGTTTTGTACCATATTCTACCTGGTCCAAACTCACCCCTCCAGACTTTTCAACTGCGAGCGCAAGATCGATTGTCGCATGATCCCCAGCCTTTGTCACGGCAAATGTTTGTTTTTCGAAAGCAGCCGTGATAGAAGCAGTAGCAGATACTGTTATTTTACCACCGCTCAATGGAGTACCATTATTCTTTAAACCTTCGCTTGTCAGCTTATATCCCAGATCAGGAACAGCCAACACACTGACTTCCGTACCGGAAACAACCGATGAACCAGCATCGATCGCATTACCGGCCTTATCATACAATAGTATCTTACCATTCTGAACAGCAGAAACCGATACTACAAACTGCTCTTTAGGCTTTTCCGTGAATGAAACATTGATTGTAAAAGGTTTGTCTACCACGACAACGCCATTGCTTATCACCTTGCTGTCAGAACAAGTCAGCGAACCGACATAATTGTCAGATGGTATCGCCTGTACGGTCAGTTCGGAGCCTTGTTGTACGGAAATATTCGAGTTTCCGGTATAAGTTGTTCCATTCACCGAAACACTTCCGTTTTCACCAACTTTAATCATAACCGTATGCATAATTGCGTCAAAGGTAGTTGTAAGCACCTTATCTTCAGCAACCTCCAGTGTAGCATTGGCTTTCGTTTGATAATTCGCATCCGGATGATACAGAAGAGTCAGCGTACTACCTTTCAGATACCGATTGGCAGCATTCGCCTCTTTTATTTCCACACTACCGTTCTCACATTTACCGGTAGTAACTGTATAATACTGCTTAATTGCATTCTTACCAGAGAAAGTATATGTAGTCTTTGCTACACTATAAGTAGATAAGTCATTAGGAGTAAAGACCACCGGATAAGTATGCTCACCTTCGGCAGCAACAGTCTTCGGATCCTCCCAGGCAAATGTTCCGGCTATTTCAACAGTTTTATCACCGGTTGTTACAGTTATCGCTTTACCTCCGGCTAGGATGGAAGCGGACAGAGTCTGTCCGGCTTCGATGGTAGAAGCAGTCAGCGTAGTATTATCGATTGTCGGAGCTACCGTCTTTCGTACAACTTCATAATCCCCCTCCTCAGCTTTTGTGATAACCAGTACCGGAAGGTCGTTTCCTGCCAGGTTTTCATTAGCCACCAACCAGGCATCGCTACATCTGATCGCAATAGCTTTATCGGTAAGGGCCGGTTTAGTTGTCTTATTAAGAGCTGTCAATACATCGCTATTGGTTACAGCCGGAGCCTCGATCGTTCCTTTATTCATCGAAAGCCATGCATCGGCAACACCATCGGCACTTTGGGTACGGCTATATACATATTTACTGTTCGTCATATGGATATAATCGGCAAAACAGTCGGTATAAGTGTTTGCGTTAGCAATAGCCGTTTCGTTAAAGTTGCTAACAACAGGTAGAACAACTTGACCATTTTCTTTTTTATCTAATGTATACCCGTCAGCCATGATAATAGCTGTAGCGGTCCATTTCTTATCGGCTGTTTCCCCTTTAAACATCGTAAAAGTATTGCCGGTAACAGTATATGTTAAATTTGCATTAGTAGGAAACAGGACGATACCGTTTACTATCCATTCGTTACCATGTCCGGCTTGAACGCTACCTTTGAAGTCGCAGTTTGTGATAGTTGCCTTTTGGGCGATTATACTAACTGCATTCTTTTGCCAGTATTTGGTACCGGTACTTTCGGTTTCAATATTTAAGTTATTCAGTATTACGCCATCTGTTTCAATTGTAATGTTACCTTCGAGAGTAGCCTTTTGACTGGCATTGACAGAAGTCAACTTAATCGCTTTTGTTATCTGCAAAGGTGATTCTAATTTGTATGTAACCGGCAATAAATTGATTGTCGCATTGGGGGTGGCTTTTTCTATCTGTTCTTTCAGCGATTTGGCATCGGTTGCCATAGGCGATCCTTCGTCATCGACTGTCACCCACTTGCTATCGACGTATCCTTCCTGATATTGACGATATACATTCCCTTTAGATACGGTATATATTTCACCTTTGATTATCAATTTGTCCATCTCTTGATTTGGAGTTGTTCTGGAAGTTACAACAAGTTTTTCTCCTTCTTTCATCGCAATCCGACAATCATTACCGATAGTGACCGTATTAGTAGTCGGTATGGAGTAGTCTTTTACCTGAGAGAAATGTACATCTTCCTCATACTCTCTACCAAAATCAGCATGGCTCCATCCTAAAGAAACTACTGCTCCTCCTGCTTCATTCGCTCCATTTGTACAATTGAGTTCCGAATTGGTGACGGTTACTACGTTATTATAGGAACGGATATCCAATATTGCTGAATATTGAGGGTTAATTTGATTGTCACCAACCGCTGTTAGCGTACTGTTTGTAATTGTAGCACTAATACCATTGTATTTTTCCTGCAAAACTATTACTCCATAGTTTTCTTTAGAAAATATCTTACTTATCAATGTAGCATTATTAACAACTATTTCTGTTCCAGTAGAGGCAATCTCCCCTTTTGGACTACTTAACCCTCCGTTAGCTGTTGTCATAATGGCCGCCCATCCCTGTATAGTACCACCTTCAATACTTATCTTTTGTTTTTCATTACAAAGACTGATTGCATAGTAAGTTACATCTATATCCGTACTCTTTGCATAGACTTGCGCACCAGCGCTTAATATATTAAATCCTCTTTGAGCCTTGTCTATCACACAATTTGTTGCAGTAACAACCGGAGTTTCTGTACCAGATGCAGTACCCACCGTTATTGCTTTATTGTTGATATTATTAGGGGTTAGATGCAATTCCGACAGATTTACTTTTGCTCCATTGGTTGCTGTTATATTCATAATACCGGTAATTGTTGTTCCATTTTCCCCGCTTCCTGCTCCAACAATGTCGATCGCTCTGTCGATAGTCAGGTCTGCGGTATAGTTTCCCTTTGCCAGGGTGATGGAAGAAACGCTCTCGTCTGCAACTGCTTTCTTCAATTCCTCGTCTGTCGATACCATACTTTTTCCGGCAACAAACTTAACCGATGGTACTTTCCATGTAGTTGCGTAACTATCTCCAAAGCTGAATGAATTGAAGATAATTCCTTTTACATAAGACATTTTGCAGCCCGGTGCATCATAGCTGTTGACTTCTACATTATTAATATATTGTATGATCTTTCCGTTCTGATAGCTTATTTTTATCGTATAAGTACCAGCAACAACAGCTATGTTTTTATCGGCAGGGATATCTTTCCACTCCCCGTCACCTGTCGATACCCAGTACTGCCATCCTTTTGTTTGGGTGTTGTTGTCGATATTAAATTGCAGGATCGACCAATCAGCGTTCACCCCCTTTTCATTGAAGACATTTAGCCATAAAGATGTTCTTACACCATTTCGTGTTAATAACTCGTCGGTTAACGTCAACTGTGTTTCGACAACCCAGTTGTCGGTCATGGTCATATTGGTTTGTGCTGTCTTTCCATGCCATGAAAACCAGTTGTCATGGGGTTCAGTTTTCGTAGAGAATGTGATCCAGTCGCCTGAGATATTCCAGCTTAGAGGTTCTGTCCGGTCATTTTCCCAACTTCCTAATGTACAGGATTGATAGATAGGAGATGTTTGCGCCCATCCGTTATTTGTCGTTACACTTAGAATAACGGCAAATACTGTTAGTAATATTTTATTCATTTGTTTATATCTTAATAATAGTGTTGAAATTTAAATTTCCTATACTCGTTTGAGTTGTAATCAATAAGGTTACATAAAACAGGGTTCTTCTCTTTCGTTTCTTCTTATTTCATAGGCAATACAACTTGAGCTCCATCAATTCCCGGAGTGGATGGTTATAAAAATAAAAGAAGGCGTAGGAACTGTTGAATATATCTTATAGTGAGGCCTTCGACTGCCCTAATTGCTGATATAAACAACAGCCCACGCCCTTTTATCTTGTCTATACGCATGACTGGCATGAGTGTACATAACAAGGAAAGGTACGTGAGCGTTCAGTTGTCTATTATCCAGCAATTATGAAAGTGTCGAAGTTTCACTATAAGGATAATATCTTTAAACGCTTCTCGTAATCAATAAGATGCACAACCATGTATCGCTATACTAGTGTGCAGGAGCAAAAGTAGAGAGAAGCATCCGGTTATGCAAACAAAAGTGAAACATTTTTATACATCCATTGAAAACAAGGAAGCGATGGTATAATCATTGCTTTGGCCAAACAATAGAATAAACAGGTGTATTTATCAGAAAAAGTAAACCGATAATATTTATTATATATATTTTGAAAAAACAACTATCATACTATCACGATTCTACTTTATACCATAATAATCAATATTTACAGAAGTGATGGTTACTATTTTTAACTATCACTCATCTATCACCAACTATCACTTGACTTATCCAGAAAAACAATACATGCCTGTCTTTTTACACAAAGTATACTACTAATTATCAGAGATATAGTTATAAATACCGCTTGACACCCGGGTCACAACCACCCTGATACCCGGGTGTTAGCATCGTCAACATGGGGGTGTAAAACAGGTTGAAATGGGGGTTTTGGAAACAATTAGTAAGTATTTTCTGAAAAAAAACCTACCTATTCAGTGGAAATATATAAGGGGAAGATGAATATACAGATGGAAAGAATCTCCTTTTAACGATGTTTTTGAGAGGTAAAAACGCTGTCAATAAGTTAATATACAGTTAAAACAAGGCATTTTGTGATAGTTAGTGATAGATGAGTGATAGTTGAAAACAGCTACCATCACTATCACAATACTTGATTATTATAGCGCAAAACAAATTCGTGATAGTATGATAGTTAATTTGCCGAAACAATATAGTAAGCAGGCTTATATCCATAAAAAAAGCATCCCTTGCGGAATGCTTTTTTATATGCATTTAAATATTTGATAAATATCTAACTTATTGTGCTTGTGCAGGTTCTTCTGCCGGAGCTTCTTCCGGTGCAGTAGCCGGTTGTTGAGCAGTACCGAAGTTAGGAGCTACCGTGTTCGGATCGATTGTTACTGCTTCGTTTACCTGTTTTTTGATTTCAGATTGAGTGGTTGTTGTTGCTCTGGGAATGAATGCAGTAATAACGATACTGCAAACGATAACGAAACCTGCCAGGCCCCAAGTTGCTTTTTCCAGGAAATCTGTGGTCTTACGTACACCCATAATTTGGTTAGAAGAAGAGAATCCTGAAGCCAGACCTCCGCCTTTTGAGTTCTGTA
>OGZX01003687.1_pt1 | contig 10066 bp, 10 predicted proteins | sample 1576881 | NCBI WGS metagenome assembly OGZX01 (sample SAMEA3541542, study PRJEB24748) | human gut metagenome | biome: human gut; feature: human-associated habitat; material: faeces | place: China | collected 2012
TGTAGTGCATGCCCTCACGCCAGCCGGTGCGAGTTTGTATATCCGGATGGAAATGATCCCGGCATCCGGGGCATGTACTTTGACTGCGAGGATGAGGACGGCTATTACCGTGACCGCTGCGTGTTTGATTCGGAAATTGATATATACGACACCATGTCGCTGGCTGTACGGTATAAACAGGGTGCGCTGATGACCTATTCGCTGATCGCCCACAGCCCCTATGAAGGCTGGAGAATGTCCATCAGCGGAAAAAACGGACGCCTGGAGGCATGCCAGTTCGATACCGGCGCACAGGCCGCCGACCCGTGTTTCCACATCAAGCTGTACGACCGACATGGCGGCACTATGACCTACGATTTGAAAAAAGGCGAGGGCAGCCACGGCGGCGGTGACGAACGGCTCTTGCGGATGCTTTTCCGGGGAGACGTTCCGGATACGCTCGGCCAGTTTGCCGGAAGCCGCGACGGCGCGATGAGCATCCTGATCGGCATTGCGGCCAACATCAGCATCAAAGAGCGCCGGCCCGTGACCATAGACGAACTGGTCCCGCCTGAGAAACTGCCGGATTGAGCGGCCGCAAATTGGAACATACAGGAGGGATTTCTATGAATAAGCCTGTAACGGTGGCGATCATCGGCGCCGGGAACCGGGGGCTGCGCATCTATGCGCCCTATGCGAAAAAATTCCCCGAGCGCATGAAGGTCGTTGCCGCGGCGGAACCAAACGAAATGCGCCGCGCGCAGATTGCATCGGAATACGACCTTGCGCCGGAGCACACCTTTACCACAGCACAGGAGCTGTTTGCAAAGCCGCAGCTGGCGGACATGGCTTTTATCTGCACGCAGGACAGAGAGCATGTCGAACACGCATGCCTGGCTATGGAAAAGGGATATGATCTGTTGCTGGAAAAGCCTGTATCGGCAAATATCCCGGCCTGCAAATATCTGCTGGAACGCGCCCGGACGTTGGGACGAAGTGTGACGGTCTGTCATGTGCTTCGTTATGCGCCGTTCTATCAGAAGGCCAAGCAGCTTGTGGAAAATGGCGCGCTGGGCCGTGTGATCTCTATCCAGGCCAGCGAGAATGTCGGCTACTGGCACCAGGCGCACAGCTATGTGCGCGGAAACTGGCGCCGGGCGGAAGACACCAGCCCGATGATCCTGGCCAAATGCTGCCACGATATGGATATCCTTGTCTGGCTGGCAGACAGCCCCTGCAAGCGTGTTTCCTCTATGGGCGGCACGGCGTTTTTCAACAGCGCCAATGCGCCGGCTGGCGCGCCCAGCCATTGTATGCAGGGCTGCCCTGCCAAAGAACGCTGTCCCTATGACGCAGAAAAAATCTATATCCATGATGAGCTGACCGGATTTGACCATAACGGCTCCGGCTGGATGCAGAACGCAGTTACGCCGGATCATACGCTGGAGGGGCTGCGGCAGGCGCTGGAGACCGGCCCATATGGCAGATGCGTCTTCCACTGTGATAATAATGTCGTGGACCACCAGAGCCTCAGCGCAGAAATGGAAAACGGCGTTTCGGTCAGCTTCCTGCTCAGCGGCTTTAACCAGAGGAATTTCCGCACACTGCGTATCATGGGCACGTTGGGCGATGTTTACGGCGAACTGGATGAGGAGCGGCTGGTCTATACGCCTTTCGGCGGTGAGCCGCAGGTGATTCGCATGGACGTGCAGGAAACGGTTTCGGGCCATGGGGGCGGCGACTACCGCATGATGGACGATATGTTCCGTGCACGTACAGACGGCGGCCACACAGCGACTGATTTGGAGCGCTCACTGGATGGCCATTTTATGGCTCTGGCGGCAGAGCATTCCCGCCTTTCGGGCGGCCAGGTCGTAGAAGTGGCGGATTTTGTTGCCGCGTTCCCGGTGCATAATGTATGACATTCCGGGAGATGTTTTCCCTGCATGAGGCAGACGGGCGGGCCCGTTTGTGCGTTCTCATCTCCGAATGCCTGAAGGCTGTTTATACGGCCTTGACAACAGGCGTGTTCCTCACCGGTTTCCTTATGGCAAGCGGTACGGACAATGTAGGCGTCAGCTTTGTGACCGCTCTTCCGCTTATATCCGGATTCCTGTATCCGCTCAGCCCCCTTTTGCTGGAACGCTTCCGGCGGCGCAAGGCGCTGCTGGGGGCGTTCCGGCTGGCTTTTCACGGCTTCACGATCCTCGGGGTTACCCTTCTTCCGCTGATCGTGGGCGGCCCGGCGTTAAATGCGCTTTTGATGCTGAGCATTTTCCTGGGGAGCGTTGCCAACACACTGGTGGCAAGTGGCTTCCCTGCCTGGCACATCAACTTCCTGCCGGAGGAGATCCGAGGCAGCTTTTTCGCTGTGTCGGGCGTGATCAATAGCGTGTTTACGGCATTGGCCGCACTGGCGGCAAGCATACTGTCCGACTTGGCTGCCTCCTCCGGCAACCAGTTTTTCTGGCTGAGCATGATTCGCCTGGGGGCCTTTGCGCTGGCGCTCGTGGAATGGGCCGTTTTATTGCTGCCTGCGGAAACGGAATATCCGCCGCCCGGGGAAAATGGTTTACGGCTGATCGTAAAGCCCTTAACGGACCGGCGGTTCATGCGGGCCATGACAACGGTATTCTTTTGGATGCTGCTGTCTACGATGACGCTGTACGCCGCCAACGCATATCTGCTGAACGACGCAGGTGTACCATACACATTCATCAGTGCCTTGCAGGCGTGTAATATTTTTGTTACAGCTATCGTTATGCCCTTTTGGCACAGGCTTCTGAAAAAGACATCTTGGTTTTGTACCTTTGGCACGGCTTTTTTCCTGTTTGCGCTTTATCCCCTTTTCCATATGGCGGTAACGCGGCAAACCTATCGCTGGGCATTACCGGCTGCTATGCTGATATATCACGCAGTTATGGCGGGCGGGACCTTTTGCTTTTCCAATATGGCATATATTTTCACTCCAGAGGGTGGACGTACAGCATACCTGTCGGTGCATCTGATGCTTGTAGCCCTCGGCTCACTGGCAGGCCAGGGGCTGGCCGCGGTATTTTTGAAGCTCCAGCCGGCCACCATCGACCTGGGGAGCATCCCCCTTACACCCACGCAGCAGCTGCTTGCACTGCAGGCGGCGCTGACATCTATATTCTCCGTATGGTTTTTTGCGCGCCTGCGCCCCAGGCTGGAACAGGATGCCCGCATGCAATCGGAGAACGCCCACTGACACAGGAGGTTTTTTCATGAAGCGCACTTTATTCTGCAATGCCGAACTCATCTGTCCAAACGGTCAGCGCCGCGGCGGGCTTCTGGTCGAGAATGGGACGATTTCCGCAGTTCTGAGCCCGGATCTGCCGGCGGAGGGGGATTTTGAGCGTGTGGATCTTCATGGCGCATATCTCGCTCCCGGCTTTATCGACATCCACGTGCATGGCGGCGGCGGCGGGGATTTTATGGATGGTACGCGGGAGAGCTTTGCGTCGGCACTATCCACCCATCTTTCCCACGGAACGACGGCTCTGTGCCCTACGACTCTGGCGGCAGCGTTCAGTGAGCTGGAAGCCGTATTCACACGATGCCGCGAGTTCCAGAACGCACCGGACGCAGTGTCCCGCCCGCGTATTCTGGGTGCTCATCTGGAAGGGCCCTTCATTGCGGCGGCAATGAAAGGCGCCCAGGACGAGGAATATATCCGCTCACCAACCGATGGTTCATACAGTGAGATCCTTGGGCTTGCTGACGGCATACTGCGCATTTGGACGACCGCGCCTGAGCTGCCCGGCGCACCGGAGCTGGAACGTGCGGCACGCAGGGAAGGCGTTTTGCTGAGCGTTGGACACAGCGATGGCCGTTTGGAGGATGTAGAGCGCGCGGTGGAGAACGGCTATACAATGGTCACACATCTGTACAGCAGTATGTCCACGATCATCCGGGAAAACGGGATGCGGCGTCCTGGTGTTTTGGAGGCCGCGCTGTTGCTGGACCCACTTACCGCAGAGGTAATCGCCGACGGAATGCACCTTCCGCCGTCTCTTCTGCGCCTGATCGTCAAAACCAAAGGCGTCGATGGGATCATTCTGGTAACCGATGCCATGCGGGCGGCCGGAATGCCCGCCGGGCGTTATAAGCTGGGCAGCCTGCTCCGCGGACAGGATGTGGTGGCTGACGGTCAAATCGCCCGGATGCCGGACGGGATCTCATTTGCCGGCAGCGTGGCTACTGCGGACCGCCTGATTCGAGTCATGCATGAGCAGGCGAGCGTACCACTGTGGCAGGCTGTCCGTATGATGACACTGAACCCGGCCAAAGCGCTGGGCCTGCGCCACATTGGCGCATTGGAAGCCGGAAAACAAGCGGATCTCGTGGTGTTCGGCCCACATGTTGCGGTGCAGGAAGTATATCGGGATGGACAGCTTGTGTGGAAGCATTCAGAGCAGAAGGTGTAAAGGAAATGGAAAAAATCAAAATTGGGATCATCGGTTTGGGCGCGCGCGGCGTTGTTTTGCTGTCAAGCCTGATACGGATACCACAGGTCCAGCTCGCTGCCATCTGTGATTCATATCCTCAGCGGGTATCCGACTATTTAAAGCTGTGTGAAGAGAAAAAGTTGCCAAAGCCGTTTTCCACCGGCGACTACCGAGTGCTTTTACGGCAGCAGCTTGACGCAGTGATTATTAGTACCACATGGATCACCCATGTTTCAATCGCGGAAGCAGCGATGCGTGCGGGCAAGCATGTAGGGCTGGAGGTCGGCGGCGCGCTGTGCGAGCAGGATTGCTGGGCGCTGGTGCGGACCAGCGAGGAAACTGGCCGCTTCTGCATGCTGCTGGAGAACTGCTGCTATGGCGACAATGAACTGACTGTATTCAATATGGCGCGTCAAGGCCTCTTTGGGGAAATCGTAAATACAGCCGGCGGATATGAACATGACCTAAGGGAACAAATTGCTTTGGGGCAGGAAAATCATCATGGCAGGATGGTAAATTTCCTTCACAGGAACGGCGATTTGTATCCCACACATCAGCTTGGCCCCATCGCAAAGCTTCTGAATATCAACCGTGGGAATCGAATCCTGTCTGTTGTTTCAGTGGCGTCAAAAGCCCGCGGGCTTCATCATTGGGTCGAAAGAAACCGGCCCGATGATGAGACGCTCATGAAGGCAGACTGGAAAGAGGGCGACATCGTTACCAGCATTCTGAAATGCGCCGGGGGCGAGACCATCATTCTGACCCACGGCTGCAGCCTTCCCCGCCCATATTCCCGCGACGGGCGCATCCAGGGGACTCGCGGGATCTGGCTTGAAGAGCGAGATTCTGTTTTTGTGGAAGACAACGAGCCTCGGAATGGCTCAAATCTTGACGGGGAGCATGAATGGACGCCGCTTTCAGAATACAAGCCGCAGTATCGCCATCCCCTTTGGAGAGAGTACGAAGCGCTGGGGATCGCACAGGAAGGTCACAACGACATGGACTACCTGGTCCTCTGTGCTTTTGTTGACAGCATCCAAAACGGCGAGCCGCCTATTGATGTTTATGATACCGTAGTCTGGATGGCAGTCACATATCTGTCTGAGCAGTCGGTAGCCATGGGCGGGACACCTGTCCCTATGCCTGATTTCACCTGTGGGAAATGGGTCAACCGCGCACCGGAACGCCGCAGCAAGTATTCTTTGTCGAACATTTGCTGGGAATTATTTGCTTAAAAACATATGGAATATTATTGAACCAACACGAAACAGGGTCGGCGAAGTTACTCCCTTCGCCGGCCTTGTTCTTATGTCAGTTCGCAGTCACATCTGCATGGGCCGGAGTACCAGTATGCTGAATAGCCGCCGAAAAAGAAGAAACTGCCATCATCCGCTCCCGTGCAAAACAGCCTTTTTATTCAAGCCGTCGTCCCAAGCGGCGCAGGAACTCGTTTTCCGCCGTCTCCTGTTCCGCGTACAGCAACTCCAGATAATATGCATGGTATACTAATACTGTGCGCACCTCCAGGCTCTCCAACACCATGCGCAATTCGCGGTCCTTCAAGCTTTGGCAGTGCTTTTCCACCATCATTTCTGCTGTTGCCAAACCACGCAAGCGATGCGTACACTAGCGTTTTCCTTCCTTACAGAAGCTGCCGTTCGCCTGTTTTTGAAGCAGACAGGTAATTCGCACTAAAAATGCATATTTACGTTGATATTTACTATATTTGCCTAATTCTTTTTCTTGGTATGACAAAAAATCCTTTTTAGATTTCAAACCTTTAAAGGCCTTTTTTGTTATATTCATTTTTAAAGTCCATATTACAAATTGGTGCTTTTTATTCTCTCCTACCTATCCTTTTCTTTCTCGCTAACCACATAATGCAAATTATGTCATGATAGTTGGCTGCATAGTCGAACTGTTACGGCTTTTTCTGTCACATAATGCAAATTATGAGACACAGTGCTTTTTTCCATCTTAAACTTAGTCAAATCAGAAAAGAAAGGGAAAGAGGATGAAACCCAAGCGAACAAGCCAAAAAGGGCTTGCCGCATTTCTCGCAATTGTCATTGATTTTCTAATCGCCGGATTCAATTTCATCCAATCGTCGTAGTTTTTAACCTCTAATCGTCGGAAAAATATTTCGCCAATCGTCGGAAAACCGTTGTGAAGTTCATCGTTACGAGGTATAATATAGGTAACGTGAAAGGGAACGAGGTGTTCGAATGAAAAGATACAGGAAAAGAGTTGCCGACGATATTCTGATGCGGAAGTTGGAAGGCAAAGGTGCGGTGTTGATTGAAGGCCCAAAATGGTGTGGAAAAACGACAACTGCCGAGCAGCTTGCCGCCAGTATTTTGTATATGGATGACCCGGAAAAGAAAGAACAGAACATCGCGATGTCTGAGCTGAACCCCAAACGACTGTTAAAAGGAGCGACACCAAGGCTTATCGACGAATGGCAGCTTGCTCCAAAGCTTTGGGACGCAATCCGGTTTGAGGTTGACCATCGTGGCGAGCTTGGGCAGTTCATACTCACCGGCTCTGCTGTTCCCGCTGACACCAAGGAAATTACCCATTCCGGTACAGGACGCTTCACCTGGCTGACAATGAGACCAATGAGTTTATATGAATCTGGAGATTCGACAGGTGAAGTCCGTTTGAAAGATTTGTTTTCCGATGCGGCGGAGATTGATGGGGATTCCAATTTAAGTATCGACCGCCTGGCGTTCCTTGTGTGCCGGGGAGGATGGCCGCAGGCGGTGGATCTGCGGGATGAAATTGCCTTAGACCAGGCGATGGACTATTATGACGCTGTTGTTCACTCCGACATTAACCGGGCTGATAATGTGCAGAAGAACCCCGAAAGAGTGAAACGGCTCATGCGTTCCTATGCCAGAAATCAGGGTGATCAAGTCCCGAATACCGTACTTGCACAGGATATTGCCGCAAACGATGAAACACCGATCAGCGAAGAAACGGTTGCGTCTTATGTAAGTGCTCTGCGAAAAATCTTTGTTGTAGAAGATATGCCTGCATGGAATCCAAACCTTCGCTCTAAAACTGTGATTCGTTCCTCTGACACCCGTTATTACATCGACCCCTCTATCGCGGCTGCTGCATTGGGTATCGGTCCGAATGACTTAATAAACGACTTGAAGACTTTCGGTTTTCTGTTCGAAACCCTCTGCATCAGAGACCTTCGTGTTTTTGCAGACGCTCTGAACGGTGAGGTCTACCATTACCGTGATAAGGATGGACAGGAATGTGATGCGGTCATCCATTTAAGAAATGGCAGTTACGGTCTTATTGAAATCAAACTCGGAGGTGATCGACTCATTGAGGAGGGAGCCAAAAGTCTCAAATCAATGGAAGCTAAAATTGACACCGATAAGATGAACTCTCCGTCTTTTCTTATGGTTTTGACGGGCACCGGGGATTATGCCTACCGTCGGCAGGATGGCGTATATGTAGTGCCCATCGGCTGCTTGAGGAACTGATTCAATAAAACAACTACGAATGAAAAGCATCTCTGCGGAGGTGCTTTTCTTATGCCCAAATCGAAAAGCCATACAAATATCCCTCCCGTCAATCTTTTGGTTTCTTGCCTGCAGCGAAGCGAGCCTCGTCACATTTTTTTCACGTTCCTCACGGACTTGACTACTTTAGGGTTCACGAATCCTTTACGGCTGTAGCAAACGACCGAACGATAGGAAGTACTGCTGCCAATAGCTCGATGTAATGTTGGCATATTGGACAGAGTCGCCGCAATGAAGTCTTATGCGTTTCTCTGAACGCCGCAGAACAACCCTGCCAAAATCGGATCGAACTGATTGCCCGCTCCTTCAGAAATTGTCCGCAACGCCTGCTGGCGGGAAAGCGCCTTCTGATACGGCCTGTCTGCGATCATCGCCTCGTAGGCATCTGCAATGGCAACGAGGCGTGCGAGATAGGGAATGCTCTCACCAGCTAGCCCCAAGGGATATCCGGTACCATCCCATCGTTCATGGTGGCACAGGCAGCAGTCCGCTATTGCAGCCCGGAACTCGAGGCCGCTTTGTGTTCTGGCTGCAGGCAGCAAGAGCGTATTGAGCAGGATTCGGGCACCCAAAAATGTGTGTGCGGTCATCAGTGCATATTCCTCTGGTGCTAGACGGCATGGCATGATCCATATCTGCTGCGCGATTTCCACTTTTCCAACATCGTAATACAACGCCATCTGTGCGATCTCCTCCGGGGTAAAGCCTCGTACAGCATGGGCATTCGCCGGTCAAGGACGTCCTGCGCCAAAAGGAACAGACATTGGGCATAGTTTGCCACCATTATGCTGTGTGCCTGCAGGAAAGTCGGCATCTTCTGGAAATCATGCTCCAACCACTTCATTTTTCTTTGCAGAAAATTCAGTCTTCTTTTCGACGCCTTAAAATCCTCTCTTTCAAATTTAGTATCCGTGAGCTGCTATCCGCTCCATAGAAAATACAAGAGCTCGGATGGTTGCTTTACGTGGATACAATTATGACCCATGGGTAGAACGCTGGTACGGGACAAATAAAATAGCCGCAAGTCATCGTCTTGATGAATTGCGGCTACTGACTTTTTTGAATTCACAACTTAATTTTGTGGCAAAGATCTTCACAACGTATCGGGTTACCCTCTCACCGGATATCGACGAACTTGTAAGGATATTGGTCAGGCAGCCGAAGGGCACAGAGGCGGACAGATCAAGCCGTCCGCCCCCTGCATCTAAAAATGGATGAGGCACAAAACACACCTCTAAACACGATCAGAACATGCCTCGGTATTTTTGCAGTTTCACCAGCGCGCTACGATATCCCCGTCCCATCCTCCTCTCCCAAATCAATTTTGCAGAAACGAGTTCCTGAAAGCATTCAATGGCCTTGCGAAAGCTGATCTGCATTTCATCAGCAAGTTCCTGACGGGTAAAAATAATAAAGACCTCCCCGACGTCATTGATCCAGCCGTTCATCCTGGATAGCTGAAACCTGTTCAAAAGAAACGTATATGCGACTTTGCTTTCCAGGGCAAGCGGCTTATACCGGCCGTCTGCAAACAGCCAACGCGGCATTTGCAAATGATAGTATTCTGTGTCACCGTTACGACCTCGCCATCCGCGCCGGAAATAGGCTCCTCCGCAAAATACAGTGTGCTTGAACACAACAGGCATACGCACAATAGCATTGTTATAATACGCTTCATAACATAACCTCTCTTTTTCTGAATAATATCAGTACTTATATACCGCTTGCAGCGTCTGTCAATGCCTCTTTTCCCAAATGCAGTTCTCTCTTGCACTCTGGATGCTGCTTGATTTCCGACAGCATGGTCAGAGACCGCTCCAAAGCTTTATGGGTATCGCGATCCCGCTGTTTAATAAACGGCGCGAGCAAGATGATGTCTTTATTGGCGTCAAAGACAAAAATAACGCGAAACAAAATCCGAATCCTTTCCCGGTATTCGTAAAAACCCATATATCTCTCAAGTGTGAAATGCTTCACATGAGGTTCTGTTCGATAGCTGGGGAAGATGGCCAGACAGCGGATCCCTTTCCAGACTTTTTGCTGCATCTTTACGGGAAGTTCTTCATAAAAAGAAAAGAA
>OGZX01003693.1_pt1 | contig 10042 bp, 5 predicted proteins | sample 1576881 | NCBI WGS metagenome assembly OGZX01 (sample SAMEA3541542, study PRJEB24748) | human gut metagenome | biome: human gut; feature: human-associated habitat; material: faeces | place: China | collected 2012
AGAAAGAAATAGCAATTTAAAGATATTACTCTCTTTTACAAATAGTGTCTCTAATTCGGGTAATTCCCAGGACGGAGGTTTCTCCGCCCTGGCAAAGAGTCCCGAGATGCGCAAACAATTCGCCCAGGATTGCAAGAAGTTCGTTCAGCAGGAAGGCATAGACGGTATCGATATCGACTGGGAATTTCCCGGTATGACTTTCGGCAGTAACGTATACGACCCGTTGGTTGACGTAGAGAATTTCACCCTGTTAATGAAAGATCTGCGCGAAACACTATCAAGCTCCACTCTACTGACTTACGCCGGGTATTGCAAGAACAAGCAACCGCAGGGAGCAGGATGGAAATATATTGATGTGAAAGCTGTAGACCCTTATGTGGACTTTGTCAACATTATGACCTACGACTTAGTGGGTGCCCCCGGCCATCAATCACCATTGAATAAACCAAGTGCCACCTGGGATTGCCAGCGTTCTGTGAACGAATATCTGAGTGCCGGTGTACCTGCCAATAAATTAGTCTTGGGTATTCCATTCTATGGAAGAGCACATTTCAACTCCGGTGGTTCTATCAATTACAGAGACATTGTCGACTTCAGTGCAGGCGAAGGCTATGTCATTGATAATTGGGATGAAGAGGGCAGCGTTCCGTACGTTACCAAGAACGGAGTATTCTATTGTGGTTATGACAACCCCCGAAGCATTACCGCAAAAGGTACATGGCTTTTAGGATTAGGCATGAAAGGTATGATGTTCTGGGACTACGATGGTGATGATAACCAGGGAACACTGCGCAATGCACTCTGGAATGCCGTAATGCAGGAAGACAAAGACGCCCAATTACATGACTTCATAAACAATTCGGATGGTTACAAAGCACTCGTCGCCAGTTGCGACAAGATAATCAGTACCGGTCAATACATGGCAGGAACATTGATAGAGGAAACCACGACCTATCCTAATTACGAAGGATACCCGGTTAAGCTTTACGAATATTCAACCGGCAAGGACGTGCAAACCGGCGTTCAGAAAAAAGGCAAGGTATACATGCTCAATCCTACAGCCGAAAAGCTTGCAACCTGGATTGCAACTGCCGTATGGAAAGCGAAAGGTGACACCGATACGGATGCGATGGCAACGGTACTGAAACATATACAATTACAATCAGGAGCTCAGTTCCCGGTATGCGGCATTGTATATGAAGATATGGACAACTCAGGATATTATCCTTATCTCTTCAAGGACGGAGTCACCGTGTATGCAGCAGACCGTTCCAAGTGGGCTACCGAAGATCCTGCCCATCCGGGAAATTACAGTTGCACGGACGATCAACTCAACTACGATGTTAAGGTAACCAACAATGACCTGAACACATATACCGGAACCTATGCCCGCATTTGCGGTACCCTGCGTGAAGATTATAAAGCATACGGCGGTACCGTTGATGTAGGAACAAGTGATTCTAAAGAAACCCGCAGCATTAAGTGGCTCGATGTGGTACGCGACCTTTATAAGGAAGCTTGGAACTCCAATGAAAACAAACTGATTACAGCATGGGCCAAAGCAAACTTGTAATACTCTAACTTAACACGGATACAGGAGGTTGTTCCACCCACCGGATGATTTTGCGATCTTCATTCATGAGTGAAAAAATATATAAATGGAGCAACCTCCTTTTTCTAAAGATAACAGAAAAGACAAGCCGATATGAATAAACATTTCTTTTATCTTATCTTACTATTTTGCATCAGCAGTTGTCAGCCGATAACGAAGAAAATGATGAATATCGAAGGAGTGGTATCTTCGGAATACAACGGGCAAATCATATATTTGGTTCCACGCCCCCATCCCACTCCGGAAACTGTAGATTCTGCCTATATTGTAAACGGAACTTTTTCCTTTTCCATTCCGGCAGATTCCGCTATTTACGATATTGTTATCAGCAGGCGGGCAAATGCCCCTATACAACGTCTGCTCATTGTGGCAGAAGAAGGAACGCTACATGCCAACATGGGTATGAATAGTTCCGGTACCGGCACTCCACTCAATAACCAACTGCAACACTGGAAAGAACAAATGGAATCTGCCGGTGAAAAAGCAGCCTTACTATCGCAGAAAATCAATAAAAATAAGAAAGACAGTACCATTACAGCAATCCTGAAGAAACAAAGGGATAGCATCTACGAAAGTTTTGGTGACTCTACGTTCTGTTTCATTAAACAGAATCTGAATCCGTTAGGAGGATACTTATTCATGACGCTTGAGCACATGTTCAATGAACAGCAAGCCAATGATTTAAAAAGACTTGGAATAGAAAAATGGAAACCCGAACCATGAGAAAACAAATAGATAGTATCTTTGTCTACCTATTCTTTATAGCCTGCTGGATATTCTTCTTTTACTTCTATCCATATCATCTGCACTATAAAGAACAGATAACACTATGCGTACTCCAACCGGACTTTCTACAAACGTACTTACAGAAACCGGCATTCCTGACCGAAATCTGTGGCGATTATCTTACTCAGTTTTTCCTGTGGACAGGTGGAGGAAGCAGTATATTAACCCTCACCTTTGTATTCACTTGGCTGGGACTCCGGATAGCATTACGTAAGACCGGTATCACCAACCATGTATCCCTCTGGGCATTACTGCCCATAGTTGCCGAATGGGCGTTATCCTGCCATTTGGAATATCCCCTTTCCATGTCACTTGGACTGATGTGCAGCGTCTGGGCATTCTCACTGTCAACATTGAGCACATCAACACGGACGAGAGGAATACTCCACGTAGTTATGCTTACCATCCTCTATTGCGCCGTAGGAGCACACTTCTTTGCATATGTCATTTTAGCCACAGTTTATGAGTGCAAGCAATTCAACAATTACAAGTTATCCTTCTTTCTGCTACTCATCTCCCTCCTCATACCTATCGGAGGTAGTTATTTCTATTTTTTAACTCCCCGCCAATCATACTTCTATCCATTGATAAGCGGATACATGCTGCGTCAGCCTTTTGTATTCCTCCTGACAGAAGGTTTTCTGTTACTCTCCCTCCTGCCAGTTTTTATTTCCCGGCAGTATAAGCAATGGATTGCACTATTTACAGTCCTTACCCTGGGTACAATTACCATAACCAAAGCATACAACGCCTCCGAAGAAAAAACACTCGCCTTTTCATCCGAAGCCTACTTCGGACGCTGGGATAAGATAATCCGGCTCAACGAGGATAACTCCTACCCAACCTATCTCAGTGCCTACTATACAAATCTCGCTTATGCCCGCCAAGACAAGCTCTGCGATGAACTAATGCTACATTATCAACCAGCTTTCCATGGGCTTCTACTACAAATCAACGAATCAACAGGCTATATATACGCCATGGCAAGTCCCGATGCCCTCATGGAATGCGGTGACATGGCACAAGCCCAGCACTCTGCCATGCTTGCTATGACATTTACCCCGCATCAGCGTTCTTCGCGCATGGTACGGAAACTGGCGGAAATTGCCATTATCAACGAAGATTATTCAGTTGCCCAAAAGTATCTACGCATGTTGTCCCATACTTCCTTGCACCGGAGCTGGGCAAGGGAACGATTGGAACTTATTAAATCCGGTCAATGTGATTCCATCCCTTACTGGACCCATAAACGTCGGATGCTTCCGCAACAAGATACGTTGTTCTCCGCCAATCAATGGCGTACTTCACTGGTTAATTTAATCGAAAGCAATCCTCAAAACAAGATGGCTGCCGACTACCTCTTATGCTTCCACCTATTGAATAAAGATCTGCAGCTTTTCAAGAAGGATTATGACCGTTACTATTATCCGACATTCGGTTCGCTTCCATCCCGTCTCTATCAGGAAGCATTGATAGCATGTATGAATGAGAAAGAAAACCCGCAGGAGCAACTGAAGCATTATCGCATCTCTACTAAAGTTTACAAAGACTGTCTGCAATACCTCTCCATATACGAAGATGCCAAAGGAGACGGGCGGGCTTTGGAAAAGTTATTCGGAAAAACATATTGGTTCTATTACTATTATGCACAACTGAAACCATGAAAAGAGCTATCATCCTGTTCATTGCAACCCTGACGCTTTTCTCCTGTGGAAAACGTTTACTTCAGGATTACACCGACTGTCCCGAACAGCCGCTCCTGTTTCCTGACTATACAGATATCACCGTACCCTGCAACATCGCTCCGCTGAACTTCCAACTGGAAGGTGCGGCAAACCTCTCAGTTATTATCCGGGGAAAGAAAGAGTATCAATTCGACAGCCAGTCCTACAGGCTCCAGTTCCCCATAAAGAAATGGAAAAAGATGCTTGCGGATGAAAAAGGGGATACACTGTCTGTGTCTGTCTATGCCCATATCTCGCAACAAAAGATACATTACAAAGATTTCTACTGGTACATCTCACCCGACAGCATAGACCGATATCTCAGCTACCGCCTGATAGAGCCGGCTTATGAGATATGGAACATGCTGCAAGTTTGCGAACGTAACCTTGAGAATTTCGATACCCGCCTTTTGGCCGATAACAATATTACAGATCATAGCTGTATCAATTGCCATACATCCAACCGTGCAGCCAATCCCACTACATTTATGCATGTGCGTGGCAGTAAGGGAGGTACAATTTATAGTCGTGACGGGCAATTACGGAAAATCAACACCAAAACAGATCATACAGCCGGTGCTGTCTATGGAGAGATTTCCCAGGACGGGCGTTTCGGCATATTCACCACAGCCGAAATTATCCCCATTCTGCACAGCTATCGCACCGAACGTCTGGAAGTTTTCGATAAATGTAGTGATCTTATCCTGATAGATTTTGAACAGGGAACGGTTACCGATAACCCCGGTATCAGCGGAACGGAATATCAGGAAACCTTCCCTTGTTTCTCTGCTGATAACCATACTATCTATTTCTGCCGGGCACCCTATATCCCTCAGCCGGACAGTACCCGTCATATGCGCTATGATCTCTACTCCATCTCCTTTAATCCTCAAACCGGACAATTGGGTGATAGTATTCACGAAGTCTTCAGAGCTTCATCCGAAGGGAAATCCGTAAGTTTTCCCAAATGCTCACCGGACGGCAAATACCTGCTGTTCTCCGTATCCGATTATGGTACTTTCCCCATCTGGCATCCAGAAACGGACCTTTGGATGCTGGAGCTTTCTACCGGAAAGATTGATAAAATGGAAGAAACAAACGGACGGTACTCTGATTCCTATCATTCCTGGAGCAGTAATTCCCAATGGATAGCTTTCGCCTCCAAACGAGACGACCGGGTATATGGACGTCCTTACTTTGCCCATGTATCCCAAGATGGAAGCGTAAGTAAAGCGTTTCTTCTTCCACAAGAAAATCCGGAAGCTTATCTGAATACGTTCAAGTCTTATAATATACCAGAACTTTACAATACAGCCGAGACGTATGATGCCCATGAATTGCAAAAAGCCTATTTCGGTAAAGAAACGGAGAACCTCCGCTACAAATCAATCAAAAAATAACATATCCGTCATTCTTCTACTCAACCTTTTTTCATTTAGGTTGTTCAATGGGCATTCACCAAAACCTAACTTAATAATGAAGACAATCTTTAAAGTAATGTTTCTGTTGTGCACCATCGGCCTTGTTCCGTCTGTGGCTAAAGCACAAGAAAAAGTGATTATTGACGACGAAGCATCTAATGGCATCGTCATGGTTACCATCGACAAAGCAGGCGACGAGATCGTCCGTATCATGAACGAATCACAGTTCAGATACATTCACGATCCTAAGGCACCCCGCTTCCTATTGATGGATAAAAAAGGGAAATTCGCCCTCGGTATCGGAGGATATGTGCGTGCCACTGCCGAGTATGACTTTGGCGGCATTGTAGATAATATGGATTTCATCCCGGCCTACATTCCGAATGCCAGTAAAGTAAAGAACCAGTTCCAGATGGATGCAAGCACTTCCACCATCTTCCTGAAACTGGTAGGACATACTAAGCTGCTGGGTGATTTCGTAGTGTACACTGCCGGTAACTTCCGTGGTGGGGACAAAGTATTCCAGTTGCGAAACGCATATATGTCGTTCCGCAATGTGACAGTAGGTTATACCTACGGTGGTTTCATGGATTTGGCTGCATTGCCTTCCACTATTGACTTCCAAGGCCCTAACGGTGCTACTTTCTATCGTGCCACCCAATTGGCTTACACTTACAAAGGCCTGAAGAACTGGCGTTTCCATGCATCCATAGAGGTTCCCAGCGTAGATGGTACTACAAACGATCAACTCAGCGTAGCCCAACAACGTATGCCGGACTTCACCGCTTACGCCCAATATGGTTGGGGAGCTAACAGTCATCTTCGTGTAGGTGGCCTCGTTCGCAGCATGACATACACCAGCACGCTCAGCGATCATGCATCCGACGTTACCGGATGGGGTATACAGGCATCTACCTCATTCAATCTCAGTAAGAAATGGGAAATCTTCGGGCAGGCTACTTATGGAAAAGGTATCGGACAATATCTGAATGATATAAGCAATCTGAATGTGGACATCGTTCCCAATCCCGAAAAAGAAGGAAAGATGCAGGCATTGCCTATGCTGGGCTGGTTTGCCGGGGCACAGTATAACATCTGCCCCAAAGTGTTTGTGTCCACCACTTATAGTATGTCCAGATTGTATTCGGAGAACGGTTATCCCAACGATCAACCCAGTAGTTATCGTTACGGACAATATCTCGTAACCAATGTATTCTGGAATGTTACTCCGAATATGCAAGTAGGTGCTGAATACCTTCGCGGCTGGCGTACAGATTTCAATAATTCAACGCATCATGCCAACCGTATGAATTTATTGGTACAATATTCTTTCTAAATCAGATACATAAATCAAGGAAGCCGCCTCAAAACAATGTTTGAGACGGCTTCTGCTATATATAAAGTAATTATGAAATCAGAATCTGTAGTTGATACTAGCACCAAACACCTTGTTTGTACGGCTATAGATATTTGTACCGCTCAATCCGGTATTATTATAGTTCTGAGATTTTTTAGTATAATCTTCGTAGGTAGTCCACATGTAACCAACGTTCAGGGCAGCTCTTTCAGTTAAATTCAACTTGGCACCAAAACCCAAAGTATAAGAATCACAAGAGAAACTGGTATCACTCTGGTAATTGTCAGACAATCCATAGTCTGTGATCTGACCTCCACAACTCAAAGTCAAATGTTTGGTTACATCCCACTCAATACCGGCCAGATATTCGTTTGTTCCCTTTGTCAGATACTCCTGCTTGCCACCGGCCATTCCTGCACTTTTATCATCAAAAAAGTGGTATTCTACAGATGCACGCAATATCGGAAGAAACTCATAAGAAGCAGCTATAGAAAGCATGGAAGGGATATCATTCGGAGTATTCACACCATGCTTGTAATCAGCCAATTCACTTTCAGCAGCACCAATCATACGAAGCGAGTTTGCTTTAGTGGAATTTTCAATATTCAGGTTAGTCATGAATTCATACTTTGCACCAATATTCAGCTTGCCCCACTTGGCATCCAGGCCGATAACCGGAGTAAATCCCCATCCGGTCTGGTCACAATCCAAGTCTATGCCGATAAGCTCCGTACCAACAGGTATCGTTCCGGCAGGAGAAGGCAAATCTACGGCAGCACTGGCTTTCAATGCACCCTGGTAACCACCGGTAAAGTAGTTCATCCGACCACCCGCAAAAGCAGAAAGCCATTCCGTTATCTTATAAGTCAAACCCAACTGTACAGAGTAGATGTACTGCTTGCCATCCATGTAGCTTTTCAGCGAATAGGCATTGCTTGGAATTTTTTGGGCTCCCAATCCGCCTATCACCATAGCATCGAACATGGGAAGACCATCATCAAACGAGGCCTTTCCTCCACCGCCGGTAATACCGAAAAAACCGGAAAGTGTCCAATCACCCATCTTATAAGCAGCAAACAAACTGGGAATGACAGGCGCAGACGCCTTACCCTCATAATACTTATTCAGCCCCAAACCTTCGCATGAAGCATCGATATTTCTTGTCTGGAAAGCACTCTGAATACTCAAAGACATATGAAAACCGTCATTCGGCAAAAATGCCAAACCTGCCGGATTGGACAAAGCACCATCTATTTCTGTTGTAGCACCACGAGACAGCATACGAAGAAAAGCAGCATGCTGATTGGTATTCGTCAGCAGTCCTCCTGCAAAAGTTGAAGTTGAAACGATTAGCATCATAAAGCTAATCAAGCTAATTTTTCTCATCTAAATCTTTTTTAATTGTTAGCGGGCGCAAAGGTACAACAATATTGCACATCAGAAAGTGTTTTGTGCAAAAAGATGCATTACTGGCTAAAATTAATTGAAAAAAGAAACTGTTTCTAATGAAACGGATAAAGAAAAGATATGGAGGATGTATAACAGAACCGTAAGGAGAGAATCCCGTAATCATGAACAACGAATCATAATCCCGCAACCAACTAATCTCAAACATGCAAGAAACTAATCTCTGCACCGCAAGAAACTAATATTTTCCTTGCATCTAATTATTCATACTATAACTATTTAAGTTTCTTACAATATCTGTTGTAAGAAACTAATATAACTATTGTAAGAAACAAATACAATTTATGTATGAATAATTAGATGCAAGGAAAATATTAGTTTCTTGCGGCGCGGATATTAGTTTCTTACGGTGCAGATATTAGTTTCTTGCAAGAGCAGAATTAGTCTGCCGCAAGTGCGCAATTGACAAAGAAGGCTACCCGTACCCCCCCTGCAACTTCTGAACCTTATCATTCACACACGTGTTATTTATACTATATATACTAAATTTTAAAAACTTCAGAAATCATGGCATACACAATTGCTTTTTTCGGCAGCAAGCCCTATGACGAGGCTTCATTCAATGAAAAGAATAAAGAGTACAATTTTGAACTCCGCTATTATAAAGGGCACCTGAACAAACACAACGTGATATTGACACAGGGTGTGGATGCCGTCTGCATATTCGTAAACGACACCGCAGATGCGGAGGTGCTACGCATGATGGCCGACAATGGTGTGAAATTACTGGCACTGCGCTGTGCCGGCTACAACAACGTAGACCTGAAAGCAGCAGCCGAATGTGGTATCACAGTGGTACGTGTACCCGCCTATTCGCCCTATGCCGTAGCTGAATATACCGTTGCCCTCATGCTTTCGCTGAACCGGAAAATCCCCCGTGCCACCTGGCGCACCCGCGACGGCAACTTCTCCCTTCACGGATTGCTTGGTTTCGACATGTACGGAAAGACAGTCGGTATCATCGGCACTGGAAAAATCGCCAAGAAGCTTATCATGATTCTGCGCGGCTTCGGAATGAATGTCCTTGCCTATGACCTGTATCCCGACTACAACTTTGCCCGCGAACACCAGGTAGTATATACCACGCTGGACGAGCTTTACCACAGTTCGGACATCATTTCCCTGCACTGCCCCCTCACCGAGCAGACCAAATATCTCATCAACGACTACTCCATCAGCAAGATGAAGGACGGCGTAATGATTATAAATACAGGGCGCGGACAACTGATACACACCAATGCCCTGATAGAAGGCTTGAAAAATAAGAAAATCGGCTCTGCCGGATTGGACGTGTACGAGGAAGAAGGTGAGTACTTCTACGAAGACCAGTCGGACCGCATCATCGACGACGACGTACTGGCACGTCTGCTTTCGTTCAATAATGTCATTGTAACTTCCCATCAGGCATTCTTCACCCGGGAAGCATTAGGAAACATTGCTTCGACTACATTGCAGAATATCAGGGAGTTTGCAAGCGGGAAAGCTTTGGAGAATGAAGTAAAAATATAGAATTAACAATTCTGTACAAGTAATAAATAAACAGTAACATCTGGTTATAAACTTTTTCACAACCAGTTTGTTATCTATGCATATCAACCATTTAAAAGAAAGAAATAAATTATGAAAAAAGTAATAGACAAAGCGGAAAGCCGTGGACGTGCTCTATATGATTGGC
>OGZX01003694.1_pt1 | contig 10035 bp, 4 predicted proteins | sample 1576881 | NCBI WGS metagenome assembly OGZX01 (sample SAMEA3541542, study PRJEB24748) | human gut metagenome | biome: human gut; feature: human-associated habitat; material: faeces | place: China | collected 2012
GGATATCCCCACAGCCACCGGAAGTAAAGCCGACTAAAGCAAAATTATCGTAATAGTCTGCCGCTGCCTCGCAAGCCACTTCCAGATAAGCCGGATTATTATAATCCCCGGAAGCCAAAGCCAATCCGGCAACAGCCATAGCGCCGCTCGTCGTGTTATAGACAGCCACATTACCGGTTTCCACATCCAGATAATTACCCCATGTACCCTGTTTTTTCCAGGTATTGACAAAAGCATCCGCCAGCAGACGCACATTCGTTTCCCATCCGGCGTCGATAACATTGGCTTTTCCCTGTTCCTTCAACAGCATAAATTGCTTGACCATCCAATAAAGCACATCCCCGTTTTTACGTGTCAGGCCGATTCCCGGATTCTGACTTGCTGCATCACGGTTCAACACCTTCCCGTCCGAACCGAGAACATCATAGTAATAACCACTTTTCCCTTTGGCACGGGGCAGTCCGAAGTCGAACGTGTTTTTCACCTTCCGCAAATGTTCCGCATCTCCTAAGGCCAGCATCGGATAGGTATTCATTAAACCGCCGATCCAGCCATAAGAGATCCAGTCTGCATTTTCCGGACAATAATACTCCCATTGGTCACCTATATAATAACGGTCATCGATATTTCGCACCATCCGGGTCAAGACCTCGCTCATCGGCATCAGATTACGGGGGGCTTCTCCTCCTGTATGCAGCTTACGATCTTTCATAAAGCGGGTCAGCAATCCGGGAACATCTTTACAAGGGAAAGTGATCTCGGTAACCCGAATAACGATCCGGTCGCCTTTCTTTACCTGTATACCCCGGTCAGGACTTTTGCTGAAACCGATAAACTCCGGTTTACGCTCCCTTACCCCCGGAGCACTGACGACAAAAGAGGCAACACTGCGATCAGGCGTTTCTTCAACGATCAGGGCATGGTCCAATAGCTGCCTGTTCCATTCGATACCCTGATCGGTCAATAAAATCGTTCCGGACTTCTTCCCCCGTTCCAGCATCGCCATGGCAGGAGTTGCCGTGTTACTTATATTGACTTCCAGGCGTGAAATAGCCCCGAACTCCGGAGAAAGCTGAGGAATCGGATTAGAGGTCAAAGCCAGATCTTTCCTGTTATAATCCGTTTTATCGAGGCCTGTCGCATACGAACGGTTTACAATACGCTGTCTGTTACCATTGTAGACAGAAGAAGGGATCATCACATAGTTGTCGCTGGTCCAGCCATACCGGTCGAATGCGACCGCCACACCGGCATCGCTTATATCCCGCTTGGCTGTAAAAGAAAAAGTATATGTTTTACCACCATTGGCAGCTACTTGTTCCGTGCGGACTTCCCAGTCAGAGCCGGAACCTATTTCTTCACAATGCTTCAACTCTGCATCACTGTAGGAACACTCCAGCAAACGAATGTTTTTATTCGTGTTCATCACGCCAGGTAACCAGGAAGCCTGTGCAGTCACTTCTGCATACCCTCCCGCCAGAAGACCGAGAGCACATAAGATAATCGAGTTTTTCATTTCTTTATTTTTCCTATATTAATGACAACGGCTGATAAGCCTTCATATTAATTGTTATTCTATTTTGTTTCACCGGAAAAGCTTCTCCCCGATCAACGAGCACATTCGGCATTAGGCCACACTTTTATACGTTTGGAAGAAGGTAAACTTTCTACCGGTCCCACAACCGGAAATGCAGAACGTTCTTTACCGAAAAAGTCTTTCTCCAGTTTGAAAGGAGTACCGTCAAAGTTCTCAAACGGGAATCCCGTCAGTTGGGTAATGCCCAGACGGTCGGCATCAATACCTTTTCCTTTGAAAGAGGTTAGTTCCTGTAGATTAATGTCGCTTACAAGATATACTTCGCCATCGACCGTTTCTTCCACCTTAAGTTTCGGATCGACTGTCTTTTCCACCCAATCCTGCGTCTTGTTCGTCATAGGCAGGGATCCGTTCAGGAACAGGTTGTTCTCTGCATAGATCGGCCGTTGAGATACATCGAACACTACCATTCCATATTTCAACTTACTGTTATCGCCACCAATGAAGATATTATTATAGAAACGATGGTCACCTTCAGTAATAGTCCGGATACCTTTCACTTCTGTTGAATGGTTCAAGTGATACGGAGTGTAGCGTTGATCGTCCAGACGGTTGATATCTCCTGAAAAGATATTATGCAGGTATGCGCCTCCATCGGTATTCTCCTGTATTGTGCGTGGTGAAAGTGAGATATTATTATCTACGATATAAGGACCGTGAGAAACTTCAAAAAATAAATCCTGCGCCAGATTATCATATAGCAAATTGGATGATACCCGGGCACCCTGTGCCATCCAGTCTAACCAAATCCCATAATTACCGGATTTATGAATCCGATTATGGTGAATATAAGTATCTATCGCACCATGCAATTTGATACCGGCCATTTCAGCGCCACCAAATTGCTGCTTTACTAAGATATTATAAATATGATTCCCATAGATCTCACTGAACGCAGCCCCCATACTTCCACAAATACCGGTCTGTTCGCAATCGGAAATGATGTTATTCCGAACGATATGGGAACCGACGTTCTCTTTACTCCATCCGCGACGCAGCGTGTTAAATATAACTTCCACATAATGTAACGTACCATCCAAACGCTTGTCGTTACATTCCAGATTATGTCCGCTGGCACGTTCTTTACCCAGAGTAATACCGTTGGCACGGGAATTCTTAATAACATTATTTTCTATAATCCAGCCCTTACACCAATGTGTAGCGATCATACCGACCTGTTCAGCCGTCGGAGCAGCCCACTGAGTAGCAGCCTGGCTCACATAGAAACCACGAATCGTGATGTAGTCCAACCCCTCACGAGTCGGATAGAAGCAGGTAGGGCGAACCGAAACCTCTACTGTTTCCTTATTCGGATCGACATTGCCAAAGTTTGCGTAAATGGTTGTATTATCAGCATCCACCTCGGCAAACCATACATTCGTATATCCCTGTGGATCACGGATCGTACGAAGTGTATCCGGCGTAAACACCTTCTCCAGGCTGAATTCTTCATACAGCGAAACATCGTTCAGATAAACATCTCCCGTATGATGAACCCGTTCGGACCATAGCCAGTCACCGAACAAACGGTCGTTGAACGGGTTATAATTTCCAAAGAATGTATTCGGTAGTACGACCTTCCATACCCCTTTACCTTTCTTCTCTTTTTTCCAGCCCGTTACCAATTCCGACCCTTTGATTTCTGCTTTTTCACCATCAGCCACCCGATACAGGATACGTTTTCCCTCTCGTTCCCCGCCACTCAGCGGATTCACCCATTCACGATAAGTACCGTTATGTACCGTAACCGTATCTCCCGGCAAAGCCTTTTGGGCTGCCCAATTAATTGTTTTGAAAGGGGATGAAACATCACCGTTATTGGCATCACTTCCTTTTACCGACACATGATATTCTTTGGCTGATAACATATTTACGCACAGACAGAACATCGAGATGAAGCATAGTATCTTTTTCATGGTTTAAATATTAATAAGTATCACATCTATTTGATGACGCAAATATAAAGGCAGCTATTCCCATATAAAATAGCAAATAGCTGCCTATTCTGTGGATTATTATTGCTTATTATCGGTACATAAATCAAAAGAACAGACTTTCTGCCCATTCTCCATTTGGTAAAGAGTCCAACCGCTATTGTCAGCCTTTGTCTCCAAACGCCAGCTTAGTGCCGGATTCTGTAACATCTTTCGGATATATGTTGGGAAAGCATTTGCCCGGCGAGCTTCCTCCCAGGTACGGATCACATGGAAGATAGCATATTTCTGCGGACAACTCTCGACATCTTTCTGGCCTAAAGTCATGTTGTAAGTAACCCCATACCCTATAGCAGTGGCTTCAATATGCTCGAAATCTTCCACGGTGGTGTTCTGCGTTATCGGGAAATTAGCACCGAATGAAGATGGGAAGAAATTGGCATATGTAACATCCCGAAGATCCTTTCCTTGGCTTGTGGTTGATCCCCAAACCCGCTTCTTCACATCATAGATATTCAGTCCACCTCCCACATTCCAAATACTCTGGTAATGCCAAGCACCTTCTGATAAAGTAGCCCCTGTAAAACGAATATCCGGTAAGCCATACGCTTTGGCTTGTGCAAACATCTCCCGAAAGAAACGTTTCACTCCATATCCACCGAAACCGGTATGGAAGAAAAATTCTTGTCCATCATAGTCGAACATACCCAAGCCTGAGTTTTTGCAAATATCTGCATAATGGTGAGCAATCTCGTCCTGAAGTTCCAAATTGGGAATCAAACCGGTATATCCACCTCCTACAGCAGGTTGAAGTTTATCTACAGCATCCCCCTTCGCATGTGTCACGGCCTCAGTATCCCAATAACCACGTGTAACATTCATCAAACGGTATGGTTTTTCTTTGGTTACCCCCAAATAATGGATCAATTCTTTACCGATCTTCACCATATTCAACTCCTTGCTATGCCCTTCCCAACAAGCAATCTCCTCTAAATGCGTAGGATCGTCAATATAGATCAAGGTATCCTTTTCATTTAAATTTTCCGTCAAATAACGGCGGTGTAGGATACAGATACTATCTGAAGGAACCGGGCTGCAATCCTTTGTCCCTGGTGCCATCGAATTGGAGATAGATGTTCTCCCTAAAATCAATCCATCCTTCGCCAAGAGGTCGGCATACTCGCGAGTTGACAAATCACCTGATGTAAAATGATAGCGTTTCTTCTCATGATTAGGACCATCTATATATCCTCCATTCCCCCGATCTGCATGCAAGAAAGGCTGATCGTAGGTATGGATCACTTTGAGCCCCATCTGCTTCACATAAGAAGGAAAACTATCTTGTAAACCACCATAGGTACGCACATCCGGCATGAAATTGCTAGGATCCTTTACCCACTTGCCATTAAACATAGGATGAGGCAGCCCTTCATTCAAAACAATGTTCTCTATAACTTCCATTAAAGCCGTACTATCCGGACTACCCCACAAAGCAATGGATGAACCGATGAAATCTACTTCAGGAACATCCTGACGCATCATGTGGTTCGGTTCATTATTTTGGAAAACAGGATTACCTTCCGGCGAATAAATCATCTTTCCCTTCCGACGGTCACGGGAATGGTAACGAATATGAATTCGACCATTACAATCCACATAAGCCGTATTTCCATAAAGGATCCGATAATATGACTCCTTGCGGTTGTAAAATGCCACATCATTGATACCATCGCCGCCCATAGTGAACTGCTGTCCCTCAACCAAAGTCAATGGCAACGGATGGTTCGCATGGTCGGGAGAATGAGCGATATATCCCGACGGCCCCGTCTCGGATGTATAACGTGCTTCTCCACCGATCGTATTATCATCCAAGGCCAATGCACCAATAGCATACCCCACAGCCGCCGAGGTATCGCGGGCCACACCTATGATTTCCCCCAACAGATTATCGATATTGGTGTAATAGCTTCCCCACTGCACATCGTCAATGCCATTACGAGGCTCCAGGCTCTCTAATTTAAGTTTGAAATACCGGTCCTTCTCATCTAAACAAACCGTAGCTACCGATCCATTTTCATACTCTAACCTATATTTACCATCCCTATAAACGGCCTTTTGCGGATAATAATAACGCTTCAAGTCTTCATCATAAAGAGACAACAGGGGCGACGGTTGGTCTGCCGGACTGAAATTACGGCTTTCGCGCGTCAAGTTCCACATTCCGGTAATATACCCCCGGTTATCTACATCGATACCGAAACGATCTGTTTTGAACGAACGAGATCCTTCCGTTCCGCAAGCTGACAGCAACAAGACTATTGCAGCCAGTGAGATAAAATTCTTCTTCATTATTATTTTAATTAATATATTAAATAACTAGCGGGGGTAAATCCATCCAACTGAATATTAAACGTACCGTCCTGTATCTTGACAGGCTGCCCGCAGGGAACACCTCTCAAATTCACAGGTTGTGCCACTCCGTCTTTCCGGATTGGCAAAGAGACTTCACAGAAACCACTTTCTCCGGTTTCTTCCCAAAGACGTAACAGTTTGCCTTCGCCATCCGGATTGTTACCGTAAGCAGTGACAAGTACCCCTTTGCGTGAGACTTTCACCCCTTCGTTCACCACAGGTAATTTACCGCCGGGACAGGTAGCAATACCTACTTGTAAGGGTAGCCGAGTTTCCCAAGCGGGAATAACCAGACCGGATGCATCGTCTGCACTTGCCTGGTTCACCCATAAACGAACTTCCGTAGTCAGGTTGCCATGCCAGAAAGAGGTAAAGTTGGTATTCCAGCGATTGTTAAACAGGTTAAAATAGACATGTGACCGAGGGTTTTCATATTTATCCGCAAAGTGCATAAAGTTTAGATCACCCAGTTGAGAAGCCGGAGCATCCAGTGCACAAATACCGATCGAATACTCCTTATCCTTTATCATCAATCCCGAGTTCGACCAAATGTAATTGAATTGGCTACCTTCTATCAGATCTTTGGCCGGATCTATCACCGAACCCAGGCGACCGATACGGTATTCCGGTTCCACTGTCCGGAAAGGCAATGCAATCCATCCGGCTTCCGGCTCTTCGGTGGCCGGTTTGTTGACAACCGACAGTTTGATATCGATATAAGGCATATCTTCGTAAAGTGTCACCTTCAGACCAGCCGTATGCTTTTCCTCCCCTACCGAAGCCGGTGGAACAAGAATCGCCTGAATAGATGATTTATGATCTTCCACATACAACTCCATCCGACGCACTGATTCATGTACTCCTTTTGTCCGATCGTCGAGATAAGAACTCTTGCCGGTGATCCGGTAATGTGAATTCTTATAACCGTCGTAAATATACTCTTTCAGATATTGCAGCGATTGTTTCTTGTCATAGCGTTCGTAAACGTATGAACCGAAGCCGTCTTTGGCACGCGAATCGACCAGTTCACGGTTATTCACCTTATCCCAGATACTCTTTATACAACCGCGCGACTTGTCGAATGCTACTTTATACCACTGGTTTTCGATAAAACCCTCACGTTCATTTCCCTTCAATGTTGTTTTCTCTTCAGCCGGTCCTTCTTTAGTCAAAACAAATGTTTTATATCCGTTGGCCGGAATATCCTCTACATAGAATGTACCCAACCGTTTCGAATCAGCACCATATACTTTCAACTTATGAATGCGGTCGGAATCCACTTCTTTCACATACGCGTCCTGGATAGATCCTTGCGTCGGCAAAGCAAAATTCACTATACCGCCACGCATCCAAGGCAGCGGATTGTATACCACGAAACGAAAGCCATCCTGCGCCACGTTCTCTGCCAGGGTATAAAGCTCGTTTTCCAGTTCCGGACGCAACACCTTTTCCGCATCCTCGATATAACCGATATGCTCTTCCCACGACTCTACCATGCGGGCATAATTGGGAGTCAACCCTGAAACATAGTTCTTATGCCATTCCTTGCCCACCAATCCGGGGATGAAATGTTGATCCGCCAATCCCCAGGTATGTTCACCGTACATCAAACTCTTCTCGTAAACAAATGCCAGATCCTCATCGATCTCATACGGAATAATGCCCCACTCCTTTCCTTGTGTATGCAAGGTTTCCAAAGCCGGTATCAACGGGCGTATCCGGCGAGCCTTTTGCGTGGCCTGCGGGTTTGACATCACACCATGTACCCAACTATCGGACATGTCTCCGCGTACCACCGGTAGTTCCGGATTCTCTGCCAAAATAGCATCCGCGAAATCAGACATCTTACCGATATGTATTTTAGCCTTCGGATACTTTTCCCTGATATGCGCAATCACTTTCTCCACCTCTTCAGCTGCAGGAGGTCCGGCATTGTCACCTGCATGTACGAATGTCAGCCACGCCTTGTGCTTCCATCCATCAGGCGGGAATACACCGCCGCCGTATCCTTCGGAAAACATCGTCAGTACTCTTGAACCGTCCGGTCCTTCCCACCAGAACAGCTCGGGCACCTGTACCACCCGGTTAGTCGGATTTGAACCGAAATGGAAGAACTTAATCCCGGCATGATGCAGGATCGTCGGCAGTACCCAGGTATGTCCGGGTACATCCGTCATCTTCCCGTCGGTAGGAAGCGGCAGGTTATATCGGCGTGCCAAAGAGGAAGAATATCCCAGTCCACGTACCAGGTCTTCCACTTCAAGTGTTCCCGTATGTGTAGTGAAAGGGAGAGCATGCGTCACCAGGTTACCATTTTTCAACGCCCGTTCAATGCGCAACCGGCGTTCGGGCGACTGTCTGTCCCACAACATTTGTTCCAAAGGCCAACCGGGAACGGTCCAGGCAAACTGAGTATCTTTCAACTTATCTGCATTCTTATCCATTACATCCATTGCTTTATCGATCATGGAAGTACGGTATTCATGCACAACATCGCGTGCCAAGGCAGAATAGCCTATATCGAAATGGCTTTTGAATACCAGATAAAAGGTCATTTCCTGATTCGAGGTTTGTTCCACCTCATCATTCTTATGTTTCTTATAATTATCTGCTTGTGCACAAAGCTGACCAACAGATAAAGAAAACAGGCAAAGAAGTGCCATCGGTAATTTACATAATCTCATATACATACTTCTATTGTGTTTATTCACATACTTCATCAGATCTTTTCTCCCTCTTCCTTCATTTCAAAGAGGAGCTCGCCGCCTTGCAACACCTCTTCAAAGGTGATATACGTTCGGTTCAAACGCTGTCCATTCAGAAAGACCTTGTCCACATACATATTCTTTTCCGACAAACGAGTTGCTTTGATAACAAACTCTTTTCCCGAAGACAGCTTGATTGTCGCCTTTTCAAATAAAGGAGCTCCCAATTCATATTGTCCGGAAGCCGGATCCATCGGATAGAAACCTAACGAACTAAAGACATACCAAGCACTCATTTGTCCGGTATCTTCATTTCCGCAAATACCTTCCGGAGTATTATCATACAGGGTAGTCAACACCCGGTTGACATACTTCTGCGTTTTATCGGGACGTCCCACCCGGTTATACATATAAATGGTATGGTGTCCCGGTTCATTGCCATGTGCATATTGCCCGATCAATCCGGAAATATCTCCGGAGATATTTTCCCCGCGCAATTCGGAAGACATGGTGAAAAGAGAATCCAGCCGGGCCTCCAATGCCTTTTTACCTCCCAGCAAAGTAGCTAAACCCTCCACATCATGAGGCACAAAAAAAGTCCACTGCCAGCCATTGCCCTCACAATAATCATCTCTGCGATGAGAAGAAGCCAGCGGATCGAAAGGCGTACGCCAACCACCATCCGCCAGCCGTCCCCGGGCCAGTAATGTACCGGGATCAATTACATTCCGATAGTTAAGCGAGCGATTTGCAAAGTAACCGACCTCTTTATGTGCACCGATCGCTTCGGCAAAACGAGCCAAAGCATAATCATCGAACGCATACTCCAAAGTACGTGCCACCGACTCCATCTCCATATCACAGGGGACATAACCATATTTTTTATAATTTTCCAAGCCGACAAAATACCCCATGGAATAGCCGCACGTATCTTTCATAGCCGATGCGACCATTGCCTCCAGCGCCAACTGGGTATCAAAACCACGAATACCATTCAGATAAGCGTTAGCTATCACCGGCAACGAATGAATCCCTGTCATTTGATAATTCTCAATACCCCACAACGTCCATATCGGCAATTGACCGGCATATTTGTAATGCTCCAGCAACGTCTTTACATAATCTTTCGCCACATCCGGGTTAAGCATAGCCAACAAAGGGCAAGCCGCCCGAAACGTATCCCAAAAGCCGATCACACCACCATAATAATCGAATCCATCGGTTTGATGTACCTGCCAATCCGGTCCCCTAAAACGATTATCTACATCCGATAATAAGAATGGGTATAACATGACATTGTGCAAAGAAGTATAAAAGAGTTCCTTCTTTTTCGGATCATCGGTTTCTATTTTTATCTGCCCCAACGTACGGCTCCAGGATTCAGAAG
>OGZX01003695.1_pt1 | contig 10032 bp, 6 predicted proteins | sample 1576881 | NCBI WGS metagenome assembly OGZX01 (sample SAMEA3541542, study PRJEB24748) | human gut metagenome | biome: human gut; feature: human-associated habitat; material: faeces | place: China | collected 2012
CGCCTCCGAGAGTGAAAACCAGATTGACAATCTGGACATCTATGTGTTTGCCGCCACCGCCGACGGCGGAGACTACCAGTACCTGGAAACGTGGAAAGCCGCCGCGGAAGACAACACCGCAGCCAAAACCTTCAAGCTGAGCGGTGCCGGAACCGACCGGAAAGCCTCCATCTTCCCCACGGAACTGAAAGGCATCCCCAACCTGAAACTGTATTGCGTGGCAAACAGCACCACGCTCTACCAGGCTGACGGAACCGCAATCGCTCCCCTGACGGCAGTGACCACCAACGCCGCCACCGGAGCCATCGAAACCGAAGGCACGAAAGCTACAGATTTCGAAAAGTACTTCACCGCCAAACTCCTCCCGACAGGCACCGCCCTGGGCACCCCGCTGGTGATGACCGGAAGCGGCACAACGAAGATTCTGGGCAACATCGCCACGGTGAACATCGAACTCAAACGCCGCGTGAGCCGCTTCGACATCGACAACGAATCCGCCAAGACGGGACTGATTATCGAAAGCGTATCGCTGGGCAACGGACGGAACCAATCCACCGTGATGCCGGGCACGCTGGCTGAACTTGATCCTGCCGGACGCACCGCCAGCCTCATCCAGTACCCCACCGCCGAAGGCAGCTACCTGATGCTGCCCAAAGCCAACCAGGGAGTGACGGAAAGCGCCCTCTATACTTATCCGCTCAAAGATACGGACAAAGCATTCCTCATCATCAAGGGCAAATACCAGAACCCGATGCAGAAAGACCCCGTTCCGGTGGAGTACCATCTTGATATACAACGTGTTCCCGAAGGCGGCGGTGATCCCACGTTCATGGACGTAGTAGCCAACACCCGCTACACCCTTCACATCAAGGAAGTAATGGAAGCCACCATCACCGCTTTCTTCGAAATCGTGGACTGGACCAGCGGCGGCGGAGTCATCATCAAACCCGATAACGCAGCGCCCGTGGTGACTGCACTGAATGTGGAAGGAACCGAAACGCCTGTCGCCACCAAGGAAATCAACGTGACCGCCGACGGTACGGAGAAAACCATCACACTGACCGCCACGGCCAGCGGCAAGGTACAGCCGAAGTTCAGCACCACAACCGGATGGAACATCGACTGGTTGACACATGACGTTGCCAGTTATCAGTCGGAAGTGGTGGACGGAGTGATTACCACCACCATGACCTTCAAATACACACTGACTGCTGACACACCGTATGCTCCCGTCACACTGACGCTTGCCAATGAATCAGCTTCGCAGGATGAGTCAGTGTATACTACGCTGACCATCGTACCGCCCGCCACAGCCCCGGTACTGGATTTCGCAACACCGGATGCGGCTACGGGGAACTTCAACCTGTACGATAAGGCAAACAACAAGCTCACTATGTATAAGACCAGTAAGAGCCGCATCACGCTCGGAGCAAGCTGCCCCTTCGGCACGAAGTTGGTGTTGCCTAACACGCTTCCTTGGCTGGAGGTATCGAAAGCTACCACAGGGCCTATACCAAGCACTTCGGGCACGCCCGACACGGATGTATCCGTTGCCACTCCGGTAGAGGAGTATTACACGCTCACGCTGAAGGATGTGACGGCAACCAGTGATGTGAACAGCAAGTTCGAAATCATCAGCTTGGGTGATGACACCAAGAAACTGGAACTGACGGTGGAACTGCTTGACCCTGCCATCACGACGATTGAGCTGACGGGCACTACGGGCGGAGCCGCCTACGCCGACAATAAGATTACCGATGTGCCCCGCACCGCCGCAACCACCGTTGAAGTGAAGGTGACTTCTCCGCAGGGTGTGACGGCGGGCACATTGTCGTCCTGGTTCACCGTTGAAGAGACTTCTGCCTTTACAAGAGACAATCCGACGGATGCCACCGGACATCAGACTTTCACCCTGACCGTGAAAGATTCCGTCACCGACTTCACCGCCGCACCGATTGTGCTGAAAAACAATATCTCGGGCATGGAAGACGTGACAGTGCTGGTAAGTCCTGCCGCACCTGCCGTCGCTCCTTAATTCAGCAATATAAATCCCCTGGGTTGTCTGTATGGACTATCTCAATTCCCCTCCTCCAGTTGGAGGAGGGGTGCCCAAAGGGCGGGGTGGTAGGTGGGAAAAGAATTCCTTAGCCTTGTGATTCATAGGTATCCCGTTGTTTCACCTACCACCTCCCCCCCGTTGGGGTACTCCTCCTCCCCGGGAGGAGGAGAATTGAGATACTCTTTCAACAATATGAATAACTCGCAAAATATCAGTAAATAACCGATTAATAACAATAAGATCATGATTAAAAACAGAAAACAGTTTTCCGCATGGGTGATAGGCTTGCTTGCCCTCTCACTTGCGGGTTGCAGCGAAGCGGAAGTGCTGCCGGCAACCACTCCCGGCGATGACCCGCTGGCCGGTGACCCCACACGACGCGAAGTCATCCTCGGCTTCCAGAACAAGCTGAACATAAAGGCAGTGGGCGCCGATACCCGTGCCGCTAACGCCCGCGTCGCCACCACCCGTGCCGACGATGCCATAGCCACCACCGAAGAGAATGAAATCACTTCATTGGACATCTATGTATTCTCCTCGGACAAGGAGGAAGGCCCGTACACCTATCAGGAACGGTTCTGCTACCGCGCAGATGGTTCCACCGTCCCCAACGCGACCAAAATCATCCTGACCGTGGAAGGCAACAACGTGGCACTGGCCACCCTTCGCCCCAAGAAAGGCCTGTTCACCAAGTTTTACTGCATTGCCAACCAGCCGAAACTGCTGAAAGCCGGAGCGGAATACACCGTCTTCACCCCGCTGGAACAAAGTTCTCCGGGTGCGGATTACAACGTCGTGACGAAGGCGGGCGTACCGACCGAGACGGATTTCCTCACCTTCACCACCCCGTTGCTGGACCCTGCCGAAGCCACCGACATATTGCTGACCCCCCTGCCGATGGTAGGTTCTTACAGCCCCGCGCTCGACTTGCGGGACATCAGTATGGGTTCACGCACACGCATCAACATGACGCTGTCGCGTATCGTCTCCCGTTTCGATATTATCAATGATGAGAAATTGTCGCATCTCACCATTACCGGCGTATCAATGGGGCACGGCCGCAAAGGGGTTACTTTCTTCCCGGTGGTTCCTGTGGAGGATGTAGACCCTACTAAGACGCTCATCACCTATCCCGACCGTGACTTTGACGGTGCCGATGCCAATAAAGGCACGCAGACAGGCGCTTTCTACAGTTATCCCAGCCCGATTGCGGACAAGGGGTATCTGATTATCAAGGGCAAGTATGCGCTGAACATGACGGACGTGCCGCAGGAGGTGAGTTACATGGTGGATTTTGAACAGTCGGTAGCGGGTACGGGCGGTTACATCGAGGTGAAGCCCAACCACCGGTACACGGTTCGCATCACGGATGCCGACCCGTTCAAACTGGATGTGAACATCACCGTCTCGGACTGGACGGACGGAGGGGATTTCGAATATCAGCCGGAAAACGAACTGGTTATCGGGACGCTGGCAGAATCTGGGGCAACTACCATTGCTGGTAATAATGAAGCTACCGTCTCCCCGGATGAGACCGAATATTTCAGCATACCTTTCACCAGTAATTCGGAGGCGGAATGCAGCATTGTCTATACAAATGCTGTAAGTGGAACCACCGCCGAGTGGCTGAAAACGACGATAGCGGAAGTTCCGGTGACCCGTGCCGGGTCGGTATCCTATACCTGCAAGGTGTCAAAGAATGAAACGTATGTGGGGAATCTGTTCCCGAAAGCCATCATTGTATTGCGCAGCAAGGCGGGACGTGAGGAGAGCCAGATTGTGGTGAAAGCCTCAGTAGGAGTACCTACGGTGGCTGCAGCGGCAAGTACGCCGTCGGAACCGACTGGGGCTAATTCCTATACGGCGGGTACTGAATCGCCGGATGTAACAACCGGAGTGCTCAGTATGCAGAAACAGGAGAATGCAGGCACTACTTCGTCCATGAAACTTACCGTAACCGCCAAAGGAGGTAGTAAGATTTCCGGCCTGCCCGCCTGGCTGAAAGCGGACAAAGTAATAGGACATGCCACCGAAGATGTGGATTATACCTTGACTCTGGATCAGAATGCGAAGGGATTCCCGACAGGACCATTCCCAGCCAATGCAGCAGCAACCTTTGAAATCCAGAATCTTTCGGATGCGACAAAGAAGGTGACGGTAACGGTGAATGTGACGGAAGCTACGGCACCGTAAAGAAAGGACAAGGAACAATGAAAAAGGTCTTTGTTACATAAGAAAAAACTTTTAAAAATAAAGAAGCGGGTAGGAAGAGAACGAAGAGGTTTTCTTCCTACTCTTGTTTTAGGGAACAAAAGAAATCGAAGACATTCTTATGCCATTCGGCCTGTTTTTATTTCATTCTGCAAAAAGTCATATACATAGTGGGAACCCTGTATATGGCTTCGACTTACTAAAATCAATTCGTCCTATTTCTACATTTGATCCGTGGTATAATTTTATGCCAAAACTCCGGCATCACTATTGCTATGCCGGAGTTTTTTTTAATGCTTATGATAACTGGAATATCTTCAAATCATCCTCCACATCGCTGATAGTGCCTATCTGGAAAGTATCTACCAGCACCTTCGCTACACTAGGCGACAGGAATGTCGGCAACGTAGGTCCTAAATGAATCTTCTTCACACCCAGGCTTAACAGTGCCAATAAAACAATGACCGCCTTTTGTTCGTACCAGGCAATGTTATATACAATAGGAAGTTTATTAATATCGTTCAGTTCGAACACTTCCTTCAATTTCATTGCGATGACTGCCAAAGAGTAGCTGTCGTTACACTGTCCGGCATCCAACACACGCGGAATGCCATTGATATCCCCTAAAGGCAATTTATTGTAACGATACTTGGCACAACCTGCAGTCAGAATAACCGTATCTTTGGGTAATGCTTTGGCAAACTCAGTATAGTAATCACGACTCTTCATACGTCCGTCACACCCTGCCATCACTACAAATTTACGAATAGCTCCGCTCTTCACAGCATCCACCACTTTGTCCGCCAGTTGCAATACCTGATTGTGAGCAAAGCCACCGATAATCTCACCATGTTCTATTTCCGTAGGTGGCTGGCATCGCTTAGCAATTTCTATAATTTCAGAGAAGTCTTTTTTGCCTTCGGCATCTGCCTGAATATACTTGCAACCGGGATAACCGGTGGAGTTTGTAGTGAACATACGTTCTTTATATTCAGCATTTGCTAACGGGGGAACAATACAGTTCGTAGTGAACAGGATAGGGCCATTAAAGGTGGTGAACTCTTCACGTTGTTTCCACCACGCATTTCCATAGTTGCCCACAAAGTGAGAGTATTTCTTGAAAGCGGGATAATAGTGAGCAGGAAGCATTTCGCTATGCGTATATACATCCACACCTGTGCCTTCGGTTTGTTTCAGCAACTCTTCCATATCTTTCAGGTCGTGTCCGCTTATCAGGATACCCGGACGCTTTCCTACCCCGATATTCACCTTGGTTATCTCCGGATTACCGTAACGGCTGGTATTCGCCTTATCCAGCAATGCCATAGTCTTCACGCCATATTCTCCAGTTTGCAGCACCATCTTCACCCACTCGTCTGCCGGAAGCAACTTAGTGGCAGTGGCAGCCAAAGCATGCTGCATGAAAGTGTGGATAGAGGCATCATCATAACCCAGGCGCATAGCATGTTCCAGATAAGCAGCCATACCTTTTAATCCATAAGTCATCAACTCTTTCAGAGAGCGCAGGTCTACGTCCAGCTCACGCAACACACCAACCGTTTCTGCCTTAGAAGCATATTCTTCACGACCACCCTGCCATTGCAGTTCGTCAATTGCTGGCAGAGAAATGCCCTTATTCCCTGCTTCTTCCATCAAACGATTGCGCAACTCCATACCCTTATCAACTCTGCGGAGAATACTTTCATCATCGAAATTCGCATTCGTAATGGTACAGAACAAAGCATCTACAACGAAGCGATTCACCTCGGGGGAAACAGCATGTCCGGCATTCCTCAGTTCGTCAGCGATTACTGATACACCACGCACTACAAACATCAGCAAGTCCATTGCTTTTGCCGTATGACTCTCTTTTCCACACACACCTTTCAGGATGCAACCTGTTCCTTTCATGGTTTCCTGACATTGATAACAAAACATTTTAGCTTCCATCATCTTATTCTTTTTATTTAGTTATAAAATATATATTCCTTCTCTTTAAAGAAGACAAGCTGCATCTCAGCATAACTTTTTCATGCAAGCATGAAAGTTCTGCATTCGATTTGCATTATCTTTGTGTCCTCCTGATCTTAAAGAAATGACCAAAGATATAAAAAAGAAACTACAAGAGTGGGCTGCAACCTATCATTGTGCCGATTTTATTCAGAATGACCCGGTGCAGTTCCCCCATCGCTATACGCTGAAGCAGGATATAGAAATCAGCGGATTGCTGACCGCCATCATGAGTTTTGGCAACCGCAGGCAGATTCTGAAGAAAGCAGATGAATTGCATGCGTGCATGGGGGCGTCTCCTTATCAATATGTTCTTTCGCGTCGGTGGGAGAAGGATTTCCCTGTGGAAGAGCGGCGCAGTTTTTACCGGATGCTTTCGTATGCGGATTTCCATTCTTATTTTGAACGCCTGCATACGGCTTATTCGGGTTATGACAGTCTGGAAGATACATTGCAGGTATATCCGGGAAAACCGATGGAGAAGCTTTGCCGGTTTTTGGAAGTTTCGTACAAAAGTCCGCAGAAGAAACTGAATATGTTCCTGCGCTGGATGATACGGAGAGGACCGGAAGTTGATTTCGGTATTTGGGACAGTTTTGATTGCCGGGAATTGATTATTCCTTTGGATACACATGTCTGTCGTGTAGCCCGTTTGCTGGAACTGACCGAGACGGAAACCTTTTCTCTAAAGAACGCACAAAGGATAACTGCCGCATTGGCGGAAGTATTTCCGGATGATCCCTGTTTCGGAGACTTCGCTTTGTTCGGGTATGGGGTGAATAATAAATAGTGGCGGGTGGTTGTCACTATAAGGTGTTCAGAGCGGGCTTCTACCATACCATCTCTTCGAAGTGTTTTTTTGAGACTTTTAATAATGCATCGCAATCATTGCCATTGAACTCCTCTGTATAGTAGATACTGCTCAAAATATTTGATAGGATATACTGGGAATATATATAAGATATGAACATCAAGGAACTACTGGGGAGTACGTTGTCGTCACCGACCTCTTTGGGCATTTTTCTCCATAAGTAGCTAAAGATAGAGCTACCTTCGAGAAAGGAGTTTATATATTCTTTATCATAGGAAATAATGCTTTTTGAATGATCGCGGTAATCTTTTTGTTGCTTGTTAATGAAGCTGATAACGAACTCTTTTAATTCATTTTTATAAGTTTCCATATCAAAGTTAGGATAGGCCTTGCATAGATACAACAACACGTTTATTTTATCTATCATGCTGTTTATATTGTGTTCAGCGAAATTATCAATCTCTTCCTCCGTCAACTGAGGATAAGAGTTCTCAATTACTGTTGGGATGTTCTCATCCGTTTTTTTTGCCTTTTCCCAGTGATTAATATCGTTCGTCCAGCCTTCGATTAAGTTTTTCCATTCCGACCAGTTCTTAGCTCTTTTCGTTCGTACCTGCATTTCATTTTCTAAGTCTTTCAGTATCTGTTGGACAGACCAACCATTATCTTCTAAAGCTTTCACATAATCTTCCAGTAGTATGGTGCCCTTTTCATCATCCCAGTAGGTAAATCTGTTTCGGGCAATTCCCCTGATATATAATATTTTCTTTCTGACGGGTGTCATTCCCATTACTGCAATAAAGTTCGGCATTTTGTCGAGGAATATTTCAACGCTTTCCTTTATGATTCCGTTTTTGTCGAAATTTACATTTTTAGTAAATGCTTCATCGATGCCATCTAAGAGTTGATGAACTGGGAACTTGTCGATAAGATTTTTTACACCACTTTCTCCTGTATCGCTGAGTGAGTAAGGAGTAATTTTGAGATTAATATATTCGATTATTAATGTCGTTACTTCGTTGAGATATTCAATTCGCTCTTTGTGGTCTTCAATAAGATCCTCTATTTGCTTTTTAAGTTCGCTGCTTGTTTTACACATGATTATATAATAGTGTCGTTTATTTTTCCAAACAATTTGTTTGAGCTTGCAAAGTTAGCTGTTTCAAGGCATTAAAACATATATTATTTGATGAAAAATCAGTAAATCTATGATATTAGAATTATCTTTGTTTCGTGTTGTAAAACTACTAATGAACGGAAGAATATGGCAAAGAAAAAAAAGGTGCCTCAACAGCAGGCTTTATCACCGGAACGATACATTAAGGAAAAGGCGCGTCTGCTTCCGATAGTTGAGTGTTGGATAACGGATGGTTGGGACAAGTGTGGTCTCGGGACGGCAATTGTAGCACGACAGCATAAAAACGGTAATTATACATTGGGCATTTATATGTTCGATACTTTCTGTTGTGGATTGACCGATTCTTTATATCACTTCAATGTGCCGGAATATGAATATAGAGAGATGTTAGAGGAAGGTTGTGCTACCTTGGAAATGAATCCGATCAGTTATGAGGAATTGCATAATCTGATTTACGGCGCTGTGGCTTTTGCTGAAGAAGCCGGACTCGGTCCGCATTCTTCTTTTAAGTTGACGCAGTATATTCTGGAGGAAGATACGGATGAGATACCTCTGATAGAGTATGAATTCGGGAAAGATGGCAAACACTTTCTGGTGGCAACGAGCCGCTTTCAAGTCAACACGTTGCTTCCGGTGATGAAGAAGAATCTGGGAGATGATTTTTCATATGTGCTAAAAAAAGAAGATGAAGAGGAGGAAGATGAATATGATGAATATGAAGAATACGATGAAGACTCCTTGGATAGTGATGCTGTCAACACTATGCTGGAAGCACTTGGCCGGATGCAAACAATGGTGGAAGAACAGCAACGGATACCTGTCACTTCTTATTCTTATGCCCATCCTGCTTATCCCGCAGTATTGGAGGTTCAGAATGCACAACTGATTACGCTATTTTATGATAGTGACAGTTGTTTGCTTGCTGATGCAACAATCCGTGATATATTGTCACTGCCTCGCGAATCTCTGATTCGTGATATAGAGCAAATGGCACTGTTTGAAGTCGGTTGCACCTGTGAAGAAATATCGGAAGAGCGTCGTGAGGAGCGTTCTCCTGATATTCTGATGCATGCATCCTTCTTCTTGGCAGAACTGGGGGCGGAAGATAGTTTGTACGTAATACTTGAAATGCTGAGACAAAGAGAGGAATTTTATGATTATTATTTCGGAGATACAGGTGCCGAGGTTTTTATTGCCACTCTTTATTTGTTGGGACAGAATCGTCTGCTGCAACTGATGGAATATATGAAGGAACCGGGACTGTACACCTTTGCCCGTTGCTACGTGCCCACGGCAGTGGCACTTATAGCCCGTTTGCAGCCCGAACGCAGGAAGGAAGTTATTGAATGGTTCCGTCAGGTTCTCCTCTTTTATACAGAAAATCTTGCTGGCAATATCTATTGCGATGGTACTTTGGTGGGAATGTTGGTTAGTGATTTGCTGGATATCAAGGCTAAGGAACTATTACCGGAGATAAAAGCCATGTATGATACCGGTCTGGTAGATCCTTACTGCTGCGGCAACTATGCGGCGGTAGAAGAAGAATTCTTTTCAAACGAGTTTATATCAGGAGATAAATATTCATTGGATATTTATGAACGCTATAAGGAATACCATAAGAGATGGGGAGACTGATAGGCTGCGGTTAAAAAGAGTGCCGCAAACGGATAGATTCTCTCAAACAATGTCCCATTTTTACTATTCCCTCCAACCCCCTTTGCCTACCTTTGCCGCAATAATCAAATCCCGTATATTTGCACTATGCAAACTTTCCGTATCGTAAAACCAGCTCCTGCATTGTCT
>OGZX01003697.1_pt1 | contig 10024 bp, 15 predicted proteins | sample 1576881 | NCBI WGS metagenome assembly OGZX01 (sample SAMEA3541542, study PRJEB24748) | human gut metagenome | biome: human gut; feature: human-associated habitat; material: faeces | place: China | collected 2012
GATTTTTTGCAGGAAACCATTTCCTTTGGGGCATCTTTATCAGAAAACAAAAAACAATGTTTTCTCAAGGAGAAGCTGTTTGGTCTGTCCCGTTTTTTTATAAAAATTCCATTTTTATTTTTCATAATGTAATATATACTTGACATTTAGAAAGATATAGTATATAAATAAAGTAAGAGATGAAAATGAAGATACAGGAAGGGGGAACATCCTTGAAAAAACTGAAGCTGAAAGCCGCCCGGGCGGCGAAAGACCTTTCCCAAGAGCAATTGGCACAACTGGTAGGCGTCACCCGGCAGACCATCGGCATGATTGAGGCCGGGAAGTACAACCCTACCCTAAACCTGTGCATTGCCATCTGCAAGGCGCTTGGAAAAACACTGGATGAATTATTCTGGAACGAGGAGGAATGAGGTATGATCAAAGACGAACGTATTGAACAGGCGAGAAACAAAATCTGGGCAGAAATGATGCAGATTCTGTATTTTATTGCGGTATTGTCCTTTGTGGTGAAAATTCTGTTCCTGCACCAGAGTTTGCAGGACTGCACTTTGGAATATGTGGTTTTGATTCTGACACCCATTTATCAGATGATTCGTGCCAGACAGATGGGCGTTGTACTGAATGTGGTAGCAAAACCCAATCCCAAACGGCTGGTGGCTTCTCTGGTGGGGGGCATGGTTGCTGTGGGCATCTGTTTTGCCATGCAGACAGAAACAAAACAGCCCGCGGAAATCTTCACCATGCTGGGCACCTTCGTAGTGGTATTTCTGGTGGTGCAGTTCGGCATGTACCGCATGGGCAAACGCAGACAGGAAAAGCTGGAAAAAGAATATGACGATGAGGATTAAAAAACCGTGGTACTTTGTACCACGGTTTTTCATTCAATCTAAATTCCACCGCCTGCAAAGGCGAATAAGAGACAGAGCAAAAATCACAAGAGACAATCCCAACAGCACTTGCAGCCAAAAAGTCTGATTTGTCAGAGAAAACGCCAAGCCGGGCACAGTCACTGCAAATCCCAGCACTGTCACCACAACGCCATAGCCCACCAGCAAAAGCCCGAAGGCATGCACAGGAATCCCTTTTCGCTTCATACCCACCAGCACATCCACCACCAGACAGACGCCAAGGGCAGAAGCACCATCCCCTAAGTTCAGTCCCCTAAAAGGAAAATCCGGGGCGAAAAGGGTCTGCGCCAGACACAGAGCAATGAAGCCGCTGAACAGGCAACCATCTTTCTGGGGGCTGCGTTTCCATCGTTTTTCAAATTCCGCTTGCAGGATTTTTTCGTCTTCTGTCATGGAACATCCCTCCTCTGCCTTTCAATCATTTATCTTCTTTTATGATACCACAGGTCTGACAAGTTTTCCTCGGACAAAAAGCTGAAAAACTGGGAGGACCGCAGTCAATCTGCACAACGCCAATTTGCAAGATCATAGAGGGCACCGCATCATTTTTTGCAAAGCACATAAATATAAATCGCCAAACTTTTTATAAGTCGTGACTATTCTCTTCTTTTTTCAAGCACAAATATCACTAATTATGACATTTTCTTTTTGTTGACTTCCACGATTCTGCTTTTTTCTGCCCGAAATTCCTTTCTTTTCCCCTTCCGCCATGCTATCCTCAACACAAAAGGAGGAGTATGACATGAAACACACAAAACGCTTGCTTGCGCTCTTGACCATCTTTACCCTGCTGTTTTCGTCTGTGGCTTATGGTCATTCCGGCAGAACCGACAGCGCCGGAGGACATCGGGACAACCGGAATGTCAGTGGTCTGGGCTACTACCATTACCACTGCGGCGGCAATCCGCCCCATCTGCATATAGGTGGTGTCTGTCCTTACAACACTTCCACTTATTCCGCGAAAACACAAACAACCAAAACACAGACAACCAAATCCACGCAGACAGCCAAACCGGCTCAGACAGCCACGCCCACGGCAAAAGAAGTGCCCACCAAAGTGGTTGTCAATGGTTCCGCCATCACCGGACCTGTACTCTGGTACAAAAACAATTACTTTGTGCCTGTAAATCAGCTTGCGGGCAAACTTTCCGCAGTGGTTGGTCCTGTCAATGACAAACTGGAACTGCCTGTAACCCAGCAGAAACAGCAGCCTGTAGTGCAGACTGTACCGGACAACAAAAGCGCCTATATGGATGCTTATGTGATTTTCATTCCCTATGGCATCAGCGACAGCCATTATCACAAAATGGATTGTTACACCGTCAAACAGAACGGTCTTTCCGGCTATCTTGCCATGGATGAAGAAGTTCTTGAAATCGGAGATTGGGATTTCCTTTCTCCCTGCCCCATCTGCATAGACTAAAAGAAAAGCTCCCGAAATTAGGAGCTTCTTCATAAGAAAACAAAAAAGCCCTGATTTTATCTGGTATGTTTTCTTCTGAAGACAGCCGTCGCAATTCCCCTTAAGAAATCCATAAAACAGAAAAACAATGTTTTTTAAAGGGAATTTGCTTTTCAGGAGCTTTTTCTTGTTTTTCCTTCCCCTTTTTCCTAAAATGAAAAGAAAAACCACAAGGAGGCAGTATGGAACCAAAAATCAAACAATCCCCCACCATCCCCATTGGGGAAAACATCCGCCGCATCCGTCTGGAAAAAGGCATGGGGCAAACAGAGCTTGTCCGGCAGATTCAGCTTCTGGGGGTGCCCTTGACCAGAGAATCTCTGGTAAAAATCGAACGGGGCATCCAGCACATCTCCGCCGTCCAGCTTCGTGCCATTCGAGATGTGCTCCAAACCACCTATGACGCCCTCCTTGCGGAAAAATCATGAAAAAATGCAAATTTTCCGAAAAAAATCCTTGCCTTTTTCTTTTGGGTATGCTATGCTGTTTTGGTATGGGCGCATACGTCCATCTAGAAGTAAATCCTTGCTCTTTCTTCGGGAAAGGGCCATTAGTCCAAAAGGAGGTGTAACCTAACATGAACAAATACGAATTGGCGTTGGTATTGAGTCCCGCACTTGACGATGAAGGCAGAGCGGCTGAAGTTGCCAAAGTACAGGCTGTCCTGGAAAGATTCGGCGCAAAAATCGAAAAAGTTGATGATTGGGGCAAAAGAAAACTCGCTTACGAAATCCAGAAAGTAAACGAAGGTTTCTACAGCTTCACAACTTTCGAAGCACCCGCTTCTGCACCTGCAGAAATCGAAGCTCGTATGCGTATTATGGAAAACGTTCTGCGTTATCTCATCATCCGCAAAGAAGCGTAAGAAAAAGGAGGGTTTTCTATGAACAAAGTGATTTTGATGGGCAGACTGACAAAGGACCCCGAAGTGCGTTATGCGCAGGGCAGTGAACCCCTTGCAGTAGCCAGATACACTTTGGCAGTAAACCGCCGTTTCAAACGACAAGGCGAGCAGGACGCTGACTTTATCGGATGCGTTGCATTCGGCAAAGCTGGCGAGTTTGCAGAAAAATATTTCAAAAAAGGTCAAATGGTCGGTGTTGTCGGCAGATTACAGGTTCGTTCCTGGGACGACAACGAAGGGAAAAGACACTGGACAACAGAAGTTGTCGTAGAAGAACAGCACTTTGCAGAAAGCAGAGCGTCCTTTGAAAGCAACAGCAGCCGTGGTGACTATGCCCCTGCTGCTCCCGCACCCGCTGCTCCCAAGCAGACAAGTGGCGGCGCTGACGGTTTCTACCCCATCGACGAAAGCATCGAAGACGACGATTTGCCCTTCTAATTCATCGAAAAGGAGGCTCGGAACATGATTCAGAAAAAACGTGGTCGCAGAAAAAAACGCGTATGCCAGTGCTGTGCAGATAAAGTGACAACAATCGATTACAAAGATGTAAGCAAACTGAGAAGATACGTTTCCGAAAGAGGTAAAATCCTTCCCAGAAGAATCACAGGCAACTGCGCAAAACATCAGAGAGCGCTGACAACAGCAATCAAGAGAGCAAGACACGTATCCCTGATGCCCTACACACAGGACTAAGATACCGCTCGATTTTTTACAAGAAAACAGGAAAGCTGAAATCCTTAACAGGATTTCAGCTTTTTTTATTTTGACTGAATGGAGGATGTATGTTTTCTTATGAAGATAGCCCTGTTTTTTTCTGCCCATTTTTCCTTCCCCTGCCCTGTCCTTTTGGACAAAAGCAGGAATAAAACCCAGTTTTTTCGCCTATATTATCTACAAAGGTCGTACATCCGGCGAAAGGAGGGGTTTTTGGATGCACAAAAGAAAAAAAGCCACCGAGGGCGAAAAAGTTCTGGCTGCCATTTACGCCATACAGTTAGAGCTGCGGCGGGCACAGGCAGGATTTCAGGATGAAACCGACGAAGCCCTCATTGACAGCTACATTTACGAGATCATCTCTCTGCATAAAAAATACGAATATTACCTGCGGCGGGCAAAAGAATTGGGGCTGGCTGCCGCAGGATGCGCGAAAATCAGCTGATACAAATAAAGGGGGAAGAAATATGAGTTCTACCACCGTTTTATCTGCCATGGTCATCACCTGTCTGGTGATTGTGGTGCTGGTGGCGCTGGCAAAGCCGCTGCAGGGGCTTTTTCGCTTTCTGCTTTCAGGGATTTTGGGCTCTGCCCTGCTGTTTCTTTTGAGCAGACTAGGCTTTGCCGTAGGCGTCAATGCTGTCACCTTTGTGGTAACAGGGCTGTTGGGGATGCCGGGGGTGGCAGGTCTTGTGGTGCTGAGCCATTTTCTTTGAGAAAATGTAGGTTTTTGTAAACTCCTGTCGAGAAGAAATGGCAGAAAAATCATTGGGGCAAATTGACAGCACGCCATGATTTGTGATATGATATCCACAGATAAGATCAGTATCGGAAACGCTGGTTTTATCGGAAACAAAGTCTTCTTTTATGATAAGAATACCCCCATTTTTCTTATCACTTGCCGAAAAGAACCATCGGGTCCCCCAATCCGATGGCTTTTTTCATTTTTCCCCATTTTTTTCAGAAAGGAGTCTTTCTATGACACCTGAACAACTGGCAACGGATCTGAAAAGCCTGCTTTTACAGAAGGACTTTCGCCTTGTACAGCAGCCCGAGGACACTCCTGCATTTGATCTGTACATACGCATTGAAAACCCTGTTTGCTGTGTGCTGGCAGTACAACCCCATGACACTGCCGAACATCGGGAAGATGTGGCTGCCTTTGTGGAAGGACTGCAAAAACAGCTTCCTCAGATCCAATGTACCCAGCTCATCTGTCTGTATCTGACCATCGGCGCGGAGTCTTTGGCGGAAGTACATCCTCTGGCAGACACAGACCGCATGGGCAATCTGCACCACATCGCTTGGCATTACGCCACGGACACACAAACCTTGCAGACAGCCGACGGCAGCCCGGACAAGCTCATGGGCATTGAAAAACTGCTGCGGATGGCAGCCACCGGCGAAGAACTGCCCAAGGACACCCTGCGGAAAGACACCGCCGGAAAACGCCCCGTGGTGACATTCACCATTTTTGCCATCTGCGCTGCCCTGCTCCTTTACGGCATGGTAACGGGACAGAACGAATTTCTCTGGGAGCGTTTCAGCGTCAGCAGAGAAACCGTATTGGGACAGGGGCAGTATTACCGCCTCATCACTGCCATGTTCTTCCACGGCAGTATCATGCACCTTGCCGCCAACAGCATTTACCTCTTTTACTTCGGCAGTCGGGCAGAACTGCTGCTGGGCAAAGTTCGCTATGTGATCCTGTATCTCATTTCCGGTATCTGCGGCGGACTATGCAGCATTTTTCTGGGGCATTATGCCTCCATTGGCGCATCTGGTGCCATCTTCGGACTTTTGGGCGCCATGCTCATCCTCACACGGGAGAAAGGTTCCCGTTATACAGGCATGAACTACGCCACCATGATATTGCTGGCATTCACAGCCCTTGCCATGGGCTTTCTGGATGTGGGTGTGGACAACTGGGCACATCTGGGAGGATTCCTCTCCGGCGCGCTGGTGTTCTTCCTCATGTTCCGTGCCAAAGAATGAGCCCTACGGACGGTTGTTCCCTCTTGACAAAGTGGGAGCCACCGTCTTTTTTTGCACAAAACCGACCACTTTTCCCCACAGGTTTTCCACGTCTTTTTTTGGGGATAACTTGCCATTTATACACAGAATAGGATACAATAAGTGGGAAAAGGTGAAAATGTAACAAAAACCACACCAAATTTTCAATATATTCCACCAAATAAATTTGAAAAAACAAGATATAGTCCACAGGCAACCCATGTTATCCACACTTTTTCTGTGGATAACCCAAAAACCATGTGGATAACCGGAAAGGAAGGATAGAAAAATGGACCATTTGACACAATTATGTGCCAGATTGCAGGAAGCCGCATCCGCTTCCCCCTACGCAGAAAAAAAACTGGTGTTCGGTGACGGCTGCCAGAATCCCCGACTGATGATGATCGGCGAAGCCCCCGGCGGCGATGAAGAAAAGCAGGGTCGTCCCTTTGTGGGCAAAGCAGGGAAAAACCTGTCTGCGTTTCTGGAAACCATCGGCTTGAAACGGGAAGAAATCTACATCTCCAATGTGGTAAAGCTGCGCCCCACCAAGGAAAGCCCCAAAACGGGAAAAGCGGTAAACCGTCCCCCTTCCAAGGATGAAATCGCCTTTTTCCTGCCCTTTTTGCAGGAGGAAATCAAAGTGGTGAATCCCCAGTGGATTGTCACATTGGGCAATGTGCCACTAAAAGCGGTGACAGGAGATGCAAAAGCAGTCATTGGCGACTGGCATGGCAAGCCTTTTACGCTGGAGGACGGCAAAATCCTGTTCCCTCTCTACCACCCCGCTGCCATCATTTACAATCGGGCATTGTCCGAAACTTATCAGCAAGACCTAATGACACTAAAAGGATTATTGGAAAAATAAGTCTGCATAAAAGAAAAAGCTGGAACCCCCGAAAGGCTCCAGCTTTTTGTTTGCTTATAAAGTTTTTTATTCTGCCAGTTTTTTCAGCAGTTTGGCGTAGGTTTCCACACCCAATGCCAAGATTTCTTCATCAAACTGGAACTGTGCACTATGAAGAGAATGGGTATAACCTTTTTCCGCGTTACCACTGCCTAAGAAAAAGAACATGCCCGGCACTTTTTGCAGATACAGGGAAAAATCCTCCGCCAGCATATAAGGGGGTGTTTCTTCGTAATTGTCCCCTGCCACTTCCTGTAAAAGTTCCACCAGTTTCGGGTCATTATCCACCACACGATACATGTGACGGAACACGACTTCTCCTTTGCAGCCATAACCAGCGGCAATACCAGAAGCCACTTCCTGGACACGTTTTGTCATGGTTTCGTAGGCTTCATCGCTGAATGCACGCATGGTACCTTCCAGCTTCACTTCCTTTGCAATGATGTTGCAGGCTTCACCGCCATGGATGGCACCGAATGTCAATACGCCGCTGTCCAGAGGGGATACATTCCGGGAAAGGATGGTGTGGAGCCCTGTGATGACTGCCCCTGCCGCAAGAACGGCATCATGCCCCAGCTGGGGCTGTGCGCCGTGAGCACTTTCTCCGTAAATATGCACATCCACTTCCCCGTTTCTTGCCATCATGGCGCCTTTGCGGCAAGCCACTTTCCCCTGAGGTACCTGAGGGAAAATATGACAGCCGATGATACAGCGAACGGGATGTTTTTCAAAAAGTCCCGCATCCACCAAAAGCTGTGCACCGCCGGGACCTTCTTCCGCTGGCTGGAAAATGAGGACAACATCGTTTTCCAGTTCGTCTTTGTGTTCCTGCAAATATTTAGCAAAGCCCAGCAATACTGTCACATGTCCATCGTGACCGCAGGCATGCATACAGCCCACATGCTCCGAAGTGAAGTCGCAGCCTGTCTGTTCTGTGACGGGCAGGGCGTCCATATCCGCGCGGAATGCCACCGCTTGTCCCTTACCTTTGCCCCGAATCACTGCCACCACGCCTGTTTCCAGCCATGTTTCCAGCTCTGTGATGCCGAAGCCCTCCAGTTTTTCCCGAATATAGGCGGAGGTTTTGTATTCCTTCAGCCCCAGTTCGGGGATTTTATGCAAATCGCGGCGCATCTGCCGCAGTTCTTCTACCATGTTTTGAAAATACGCTTCCATTGGCTTTCCTCCTTTGTTCTGATTGTTCTCATTGTATCACAGACATCTTTCTTTGGAAAGGATACAAATTCTGTGGAAAATCTGCCCATTTTCGTATATAATAAAAGGCAAATACAAAAATCAAAAGATAAAGGAGAGATTTACCCATGGATTATGATATGACCAATCCCTATGAAATTGCGAAATACATCAAGGAAGCCAAAAAGGCAACACCTGTCAAAGTATATGTAAAAGGCGACCTGAGCGGCGCATCCGCAGAAGGCGTGAAAGTATTCGGTCAGGGGGATTTCTGGATCCTCATGGGCGACCACGCTGCCGTACAGGCTCTGCTGGACAGCAAAAAAGACGCTATCGTTGACTGCGCTATGGAATACGACAGAAGAAACTCCGCTGTTCCCATGCTGGACATCACTGGCGTGGAAGCACGCATCGAACCCGGCGCATTCATCCGTGACCGGGTAAGCATCGGCAAAAACGCTGTTGTCATGATGGGCGCTGTGATCAACATCGGCGCTGAAATCGGCGAAGGCTCCATGGTTGACATGAACGCTGTTCTGGGCGCAAGAGCAACTGTAGGCAAAAACGTACACGTTGGCGCAGGCGCAGTGCTGGCAGGCGTTCTGGAACCCCCCAGCGCAACACCTGTTATTGTAGAAGACGGCGTAATGATCGGCGCTAACGCAGTGGTACTGGAAGGCGTACGCATCGGCGCTAACGCTGTTGTTGCAGCAGGCGCAGTGGTAACAGAAGACGTACCTGCTGGCGCTGTTGTAGCTGGTTCCCCTGCTAAAGTCATCAAAATGAAAGACGAAAAGACAGAAGGCAAAACACAGCTCATGGAAGACCTGAGAAAATAAGACTTTCTGGAAAGCAAAACATCCCCTCTCTCAGGGGCATCTTCATAAGAAAACAAAGAAAGCTAAAATCCTTATCATGACAAAGGATTTTAGCTTTCTTATTTTTTTTATTAAGATTTTTGTTATGTTTTCTTATGAAGACAGCCATCGCAATTCCCCTTAAGAAATCAATGAAAATAAAAATCAATGTTTTCTTAAGGGGAAGTTGCTTTAAGAGGGGATGTTTTTTGTTGGGACGGAAAAAAGGCGGCAGTTGCCTGCCGCCGAAAGAAATATTCTTGATGTGTAAAGTTTACCAAAGACTCCAGAAGGAGTAAGGCACTTGTGTATTGGGCATGGTGCCAGGTTTCATGGCATTCAGGAATGCATTGAGAGCCGTTTGCAGATCACGGTATGCATCATTGACTGTATTCTGAGCAGTAAGCGTGGACTGCCGCAAAGCACCATTTGCTGTATTTACAGCCTTTTGCAAATCATCCTTCTGCTTCTGTACCACCCAGTTTTTCATAGGAGGAATATCTGTACCGTTCTGTGCAGAAACTTCTGTTTTATCCAGCAAAGCCTGTGCTTCTGTTACTTTCGCTTTCAACGCTGTGGTATCTGCCTGCTGTACGGTTACCACACAGCTGCCGGAAATGCCGCTGCCATCCTGTGCTGTAGCTGTGATGGTGGCTGTGCCTGCTTTAAGAGCTTTTACATTGCCCTGCTGGTCTACTGTAGCAATGTCTTTGTTCTGGCTGTCCCATGTCACAGCTTTATTGCTTGCCCCATCCGGTGTGATGGTTGCTGTCAGTTTTGCAGTATCCCCCACATAAATGGATGCTACACCCTGCACCTGAATACTGCTTACCGGTACTGTTTTCGGGGTTACGGTCACTTTACATGTAGCTGTCTTGCCGCCATCTATTGTTGTTACGGTGATGGTGGCTGTGCCTTCTGCTTTCGCTGTAACTGTGCCGCCTTCTACTGCTGCAATTTCCGGTTTGTCACTTGTCCATGTTACGTCTTTGTTTGTTGCACTTTCAGGGTTTACGGTTGCTGTCAGGGTTGTGTTATCTCCTGCTTTCAGGTCCAGGCTGG
>OGZX01003698.1_pt1 | contig 10022 bp, 5 predicted proteins | sample 1576881 | NCBI WGS metagenome assembly OGZX01 (sample SAMEA3541542, study PRJEB24748) | human gut metagenome | biome: human gut; feature: human-associated habitat; material: faeces | place: China | collected 2012
ACTACGGTGGCAAAGTCAGCAACCATCTGTATCAGACCTTCTTCTTTTTCGCTCAGTTCGATACCTGCGGGAAGCTGTACCGGTATGGCAATGCCTGCTTCTGCCGCCTTGCGGAGCACGGACTGGATGCGGGCATAGGTATACTGGATGAAGGGACCCGTATTGCCGTTGAAGTCGATGGACTCCTTGGGGTTGAACGTCATGTTCTTGCGGGCATCTACCTTCAGGATGAAATATTTCAAGGCACCCAGACCAACGATACGGGCAATGTTATCCGCCTCGGCTGCCGTCAGTCCGTCGAGCTTGCCCAGCTCGTTGGAAGTTTCGCGGGCAGTGGAGATCATTTCCGCCATCAGGTCGTCGGCGTCCACCACCGTACCTTCGCGGCTCTTCATCTTGCCTTCGGGCAGTTCCACCATGCCGTAGGAGAAGTGCACCAGGCCCTTGCCCCATTCAAAGCCCAACTTGTCGAGCAGGATGGAAAGCACCTGGAAGTGATAGTTCTGCTCGTTGCCTACTACGTAGATCATCTTGTCGATGGGGTAGTCGGCAAAGCGGAGTTTGGCGGTACCGATGTCCTGAGTCATGTAGACAGACGTGCCGTCGGCACGGAGCAGCAGTTTGTGATCCTGTCCTTCGCCGGTGCGGTCTGCCCATACGGAACCGTCCTCTTTCTTATAGAAGAAGCCTTTCTCCAAGCCTTCCATCACTTTTTCCTTTCCTTCGAGGTAGGTGTTGGACTCGTAGTATATCTTATCGAAGGTGACGCCCATCATGCGGTAGGTTTCGTCGAAACCGGCATATACCCAGTCGTTCATCTGCTTCCACAAGGCGCGTACTTCGGGGTCGTTGGCTTCCCACTTCACCAGCATTTCGCGGGCTTCCTTCATCAGGGGGGATTCTGCCTCGGCTTTGGCTTTGGCTTCTTCCTCGGTCATGCCCTGGCGTTGGTATTCTGCCGCCAATTCTTTTACTTCCGCCTTGTAATGTTTGTCGAAGGCCACGTAGTAGTCGCCAATCAGGTGGTCGCCCTTCTTGCCGGACGATTCGGGTTTTTCGCCGTTGCCATACTTCTGCCATGCCAGCATGGACTTGCAGATGTGTATGCCGCGGTCGTTGACGATGTTGGTCTTCACTACCCGGTTGCCGTTGGCTGCCATAATGTTGGCAAGCGCGCATCCCAGCAGGTTGTTGCGCACATGTCCCAGGTGAAGGGGTTTGTTGGTATTGGGCGAGGAGTATTCTATCATCACCAGCGGGGAGTTTTCGGTAGCCGGTACCACGCCGTATTGCTCGTCGGCATGGATATCATTGAGCAACTCCACCCAGGTGGCGGAAGCAATCGTCAGGTTGAGGAATCCCTTGATGACGTTGAAGGCTGCCACCGAAGGCTCATTTGCCTGCAAGTATTCGCCGATCTCCTGTGCCGTCTGCTCCGGCCCTTTCCGGGACATGCGCAGGAAGGGGAAGACAACCAGCGTGAGGTGTCCTTCGAATTCTTTCTTGGTTTTCTGCAACTGCACCTGTGCGGCAGGCACATCCTGTCCGTACAGCGCTTTCAGTCCGCCAATGACGGACGTTACCAGTTTCTGTTCTATATTCATGACTTCTAATGTATTTTCGCGGGCACAAAGATAGCGCAAACGTAAATATGAATCAAAAAAAGGAGGCACTTTCTGTGTCTCCTTCCTTTTAGCTTGAGTATACTTATGCTTATTCAGCTGTCAGTTCTGCTCCCGGTTTAAACTTAACTACTTTCTTAGCCGCGATCTGAATCGGCTTTTTCGTAGAAGGATTGATACCTGTACGCGCAGCTCTTTCTGCCACGGAGAATGTTCCGAAACCTACCAATGAAACCTTATCACCAGCTTTCATTGCCTTACCTACTGATGCAGTAAATGCATCCAATGCCTTCTTAGAATCAGCTTTTGTCAAACCGGATTCAGCAGCCATAGCGTTAATAAGTTCTGCCTTATTCATAATGCTTTAATTAATTAATATGTTACACAAAAGATATAATAGTTTCCTTTCACAAACTTCCACAAAAATAGAGCAATATTTCTGAATATCAAATAAAAACATTAAAAAAAGATTGGAAATCAGCGAAAAAAGAAGATTAGGACTGGCATTTTCTGTTATGGAACAGAATTTATTCGTACTTTTGCCGGGAAAGGCAAGATAAAGTACGTTCCCGGCACAGCTTAAGCAAGTTTGCATATGCCCCCGATTTGCACTATCTTTGCCGCAAATTATAATGAAGAAATACAGATTATGAATACTATACCTACTGTCACCAAGAATATTTTAATCATCAATGTGCTGATGTTTCTGGGCACCATCGTAGCCCAAAGCTACGGCATAGACCTCGACAAATATTTAGGCTTGCATTTCTTCCTTGCCGGTGACTTCAATGCGGCACAGCTGATTACCTATATGTTCATGCACGCCGGGTTTGCACACATATTCTTTAATATGTTTGCCGTATGGATGTTCGGACGCATTCTGGAACAGGTTTGGGGGCCGAGACGGTTCCTTTTCTACTATCTGGCGTGCGGCATAGGCGCCGGACTTGTTCAGGAAGTAGTGCAATACATTCATTATGAGACGGTACTCTCGGCTTACGACAGCGTAAATACCGGGCTGTCCATCATCCCGATGAAGGAATATCTCAATATGATGACTACGGTGGGCGCCTCGGGTGCGGTGTATGCCATCCTGCTGGCATTCGGTATGCTATTCCCCAACCAGCAGATGTTCATTTTCCCGCTGCCCTTCCCTATCAAGGCCAAGTATTTTGTAATCGGGTATGCGTTGATAGAGCTATATGCCGGGTTTGCGAACAACGCGGGAGACAACGTGGCACACTTCGCACACTTGGGCGGCATGATATTCGGCTTTATCCTGATTATGTACTGGAGAAAAAAGAACAAAGGAAATGGCTACTATTATAACTGATCTGAAGGAGAAATTCCGCAAAGGGAATATATACATCCAGCTGATTTACATCAATGTGGCGGTATTTGTCCTCACCACATTGGCGGAAGTCCTGCTCCAGCTCTTTAACCGGAGCCTGGGCGATGTATTCGAATGGCTGGAGCTGCCCGCTTCCTTCTCGCGCTTCATACTGCAACCGTGGTCGCTGCTGACGTATATGTTCATGCACGCCGGATTGATGCACATACTCTTCAATATGTTGTGGCTTTATTGGTTCGGGGCGTTGTTCCTGAACTTCTTCTCGGCCAAGCATCTGCGGGGGGTGTACATTCTGGGCGGTATCTGCGGCGGTGTGCTCTATATGGCAGCCTATCATATCTTCCCGTATTTCCGCCCCATGATAGATTATTCCTTCATGCTCGGCGCGTCGGCGTCGGTACTTGCCATCGTAGCTGCTACCGCCTATCGGGAGCCTAACTACCCGATACGCCTTTTTCTTCTCGGCACCCTGCGACTGAAATACCTGGCACTGATTGTTATCGGCACGGATTTACTGTTCATCACTTCCAGTAATGCCGGCGGACACATCGCCCACTTGGGTGGAGCTTTGGCTGGTCTGTGGTTTGCCGCCGAGCTCAGTAAGGGAAGGGACATCACCGCCTGGATCAACAAACCGCTCGATGCACTGATCTCCCTGTTCAGCTTCAAGCCCCGAAAGCCGAAGATGAAGGTGCATTACGGCGAAAGCAGACAGAAAGATTACGATTACAATGCCCGCAAGAAAGCCCAGTCCGACGAAATAGACCGCATCCTCGACAAGTTGAAGAAGTCCGGATACGAAAGTCTGACCACGGAAGAGAAGAAAAGCCTGTTCGACGCGAGCAAACGTTAACCAACTATCAATTATCAACTATCAATTATCAACTATATAAGTGAAGCACCTCGGTAAATTTGTCGCCCTACTGATTCTGGCGGTCAATGCCTTGTTTACGGGCTTGCTACTTTTCACCGCTTACAGTCCGCACATCCAGCCGGCTACGCATCCGGTACAGTCGTGCCTGGGACTGGCATTCCCTATTTTCCTGGTGATAAACGGCTGCTTCCTTATCTTCTGGCTGGTGATTCAGCGCTATAAATCGGCGTTGCTGCCCCTGGTGGGGTTCCTGCTGTGCTACTCGCAGATACATACTTACCTGCCTGTCAACTTCCGTACGGACAGTCTGCCCGAAAACAGCTTCAAGATGCTTTCCTATAATATTATGGGATTCGACGGCACCGTCAAGAAAGATGGTAAGAACCCGATACTGACTTATCTGAAAGAAAGCAATGCCGACATACTTTGCCTGCAAGAGTATGCCACATTGGACTACTCCAACTTCCTTTCGCAGAAGGATGTGGAGCGGGAATTGAAAGCGTATCCCTATCATCGCATCAATGTTGTGGGCAAGGGCAAGAGTCAGACAAACAAGTTGGCGTGCTACTCGAAGTTTCCCATCCTCTCGGCCCGTGTGCTGGACTATCCCAGCGAATACAACGGCTCTGTGGTATATGAGTTGAAGATAGGGGAAGATACCGTCACAGTCATCAACAACCACCTGGAATCGAACAAGCTGACCAAAGCTGACAAGGTGGTATACGAAGATATGCTGAAATCTCCCGAGAAAGAGAAAGTGAAGAGCGGGTTGCGCCTGCTTGTGCGCAAGCTGGCAGAGGCTTCTGCCATCCGCGCCCCGCAAGCCGATGTCATTGCACACGAGATAGCTGTTTCGCCGCACTCCCATATTATTGTATGCGGCGACTTCAACGATACGCCCATCTCCTACACGCACCACACCATTGCGCAAGAGTTGGATGATGCTTTCACCCGGTCGGGGCGGGGATTGGGTGTCTCCTACAATCAGAACAAATTCTATTTTCGGATAGACAATATACTGACAAGCAAGAATCTGAAGGCTTACAACTGTACCGTAGACCGCTCCATCAAAGATTCGGACCACTATCCGATATGGTGTTTCATAGCCAAGAAAGAATGAAAGAAATCAATATCTAATACATAAAAGCATATGATTAAGAAAAGTATCCTAATTTTAGCAGCAAGTTGTATGATGTACTCCTGTGCCACCCAAACGGAAAGCAATCCGTTCTTTACCGAGTTCCAAACCCCTGACGGCGTGCCCCCGTTCGACCAGATCAAACTGGAGCATTACGAGCCTGCCTTCCTGAAAGGTATAGAGGAACAGAATGCCAATATCCAGGCTATCATTGATAACCCCGAAGCTCCCAACTTCGAGAATGTAATCCTTGCCTTCGACAACAGTTCGCCCATGCTGGACCGTGTAGGCGGTGTATTCAACAATCTGACGGAAGCCGAAACGACCGACGAACTGACTGACCTCTCCATGAAACTCGCTCCGGTACTGTCCGAACACGGAGACAATATCTCGCTCAATAAAGAGCTGTTTAAGAAGATAGACGCCGTGTATCAGCAGAAGGAAGATGCGCTGGGACTGACTTCGGAACAGCAGCGGCTCCGGGATAAAATATACAAAGACTTTGTACGCTCGGGAGCCAACCTTCCCGCCGACAAGCAAGCACGCCTGCGTGAAATCAACAAGCAGCTTTCCACACTCGGCATTACGTTCAGCAACAACGTCTTGAACGAGAACAACGCATTCCAACTCTTCGTAGACAAGGAAGAAGACCTTGCCGGCTTGCCCGAATGGTTCTGCCAAAGCGCTGCCGAAGAGGCAAAAGCTGCCGGACAAGAGGGAAAATGGCTGTTTACCCTGCACAACGCGAGCCGCCTGCCCTTCCTGCAATACTCCGCCAACCGCCCGCTGCGTGAGAAAATGTACAAAGCCTACATCAACCGCGGCAATAATAATGATAAGAACGATAATAAGAAGGTGATCACCGACATCGTAAGCCTGCGACTTGAAAAAGCAAAATTACTGGGCTTCGACTGTTATTCCAACTTTGTACTGGACAACACGATGGCAAAGAATTCCGCCACCGTAATGGATTTCCTGAATAACCTGTGGGGTTACGCCTTGCCCAAAGCAAAGGCCGAAGCTGCAGAACTGCAGAAATTGATGGATAAAGAAGGTAAAGGTGAAAAACTGGAAGCATGGGACTGGTGGTACTACACCGAGAAACTGCGCAAAGAGAAATACAACCTCGAAGAAGCCGAAATAAAGCCTTACTTCAAACTTGAAAACGTACGCGAAGGAGCCTTCGCCGTAGCTAACAAACTTTACGGCATCACGCTGACGAAGCTCGAAGGTGTTCCCGTCTATCATCCCGATGTGGAAGTGTTTGAAGTGAAAGCCGCCGATGGCTCGCAACTGGGCATCTTCTATGTAGACTACTTCCCCCGTCCCGGAAAGAGCGGCGGCGCCTGGATGAGCAACTATCGCGAACAACAAGCCGGGGTGCGCCCGTTGGTATGCAATGTATGCAGCTTTACCAAACCCGTCGGCGATACCCCTTCGCTGCTTACGATCGATGAGGTGGAAACTTTGTTCCACGAATTCGGCCATGCCCTGCACGGACTGTTGACACAATGCCAATACAAAGGTACATCGGGCACCAATGTGGTACGCGACTTTGTGGAACTCCCTTCCCAAATCAACGAGCATTGGGCTACCGAACCCGAAGTGCTGAAAATGTATGCCAAGCACTACCAGACCGGTGAAGTAATCCCCGACAGCCTCATCGAAAAGATCCTGAACCAGAAAACCTTCAACCAGGGCTTCATGACTACCGAGTTGCTGGCTGCCGCCATTCTCGACATGAATCTGCATAACCTGACAAATACCGAAGGGCTCGACGTAGTGGCTTATGAAAAAGAGGCAATGGACAAACTCGGATTGATCCCCGAAATTGCCCCACGCTATCGTACCACTTACTTCAACCACATCATCGGTGGTTACGCAGCCGGTTATTACAGCTACCTTTGGGCAAACGTACTGGACAACGATGCCTTCGAAGCCTTCAAGGAGCATGGCATCTTCGACAAACAGACAGCCGACCTTTTCCGCACCAACGTTCTGGAAAGAGGAGACAGCGAAGACCCGATGACTCTTTACAAGAAGTTCAGAGGTGCTGAGCCCCAATTAGACCCGATGTTAAAAAATCGCGGTATGAAGTAAGATTTGTGAAAAAAAAGCTATATTTGCACCCTTGTATGCAACAGAAATTAATTAAAAAAGTAATCATAATAAACTAAAGTAACATGCAAAACAAAGGATTTGTAAGGGTTTTTGCGATATTGCTCACACTGGTGTGTGTGTTCTATCTCTCCTTCTCTTTTGTGACTCGCCACTATACAAGTAAGGCAAAAGAGTTCGCAAAAGGCGATGTGAAAGTAGAGCAGGACTACCTCGATTCTCTATCTAATGAGAAGGTGTATTTCGGCAATTGGACGCTGAAACAATGTCGTGAGATGGAAATCAGTTTAGGTTTGGACTTGAAGGGTGGTATGAACGTCATCCTCGAGGTTTCAGTACCCGATGTAATCAAGGTATTGGCTGACAACAAACCGGACGAAGCGTTCAATCAAGCATTGGCAACTGCCGCCAAACAGGCTACTACAAGCCAGGATGACGTCATTACCTTGTTCATCAGAGAGTATCACAGGATAGCTCCGGGCGCCAGTCTTTCAGAACTGTTTGCAACCCAACAATTAAAAGACAAAGTAACTCAGAAATCTACCGACGCACAAGTTGAAAAAGTACTGCGCGAGGAAGTAAAAGCAGCCGTTGACAACTCATACAACGTACTCCGTACGCGTATCGACCGCTTCGGTGTGGTTCAGCCCAACATCCAGAGTCTGGAAGACAAAATGGGACGTATCATGGTGGAACTTCCGGGTATCAAAGAGCCTGAACGTGTAAGAAAATTATTACAAGGTTCTGCCAATTTGGAATTCTGGGAAACATACACCGCAAAGGAAGTTGCACCCTACCTGCAAACTGCCGATAGCAGACTGCGCGCCATTCTTTCAAGCGAAACGCCCACCGACAGCACTGCAACCGACAGCGCAGCAACCGAGGCTCCTGCCGTAGCACAAGCTACCAGCACTGCCGACAGCCTTGCCGCCGCCCTGAGAGGTGACAACAAAGCACAGGCAGCCAACCTGGCACAAATAAAGAAAGAGCATCCGTTGCTGGCAATGCTGCAAATCAACCCGAGCGGACAAGGCCCGGTAGTGGCATATGCTAATTATAAGGATACTGCTGAAATCAACAAATACCTCTCCATGCCGGAAGTTCAGGCTGAAATGCCGAAAGACTTGCGTCTGAAGTGGGGTGTTTCTCCTTACGAATATGATCCGAAAGGACAGACCTTCGAACTTTATGGTATCAAGTCTACCGAACGCAACGGCAAAGCTCCGTTGGAAGGTGACGTAGTGGTAAATGCCAAAGACGAATACGACCACTTCGGCAAACCTGCTGTAAGTATGTCTATGAATACGGACGGTGCACGCCGTTGGGCTCAGCTCACCAAGCAGAACATCAACAGAAGCATTGCCATTGTATTGGACGGTTATGTATATTCCGCACCGAATGTAAGTAATGAGATTACCGGTGGTAACTCACAAATTACCGGTCACTTCACTCCCGAACAGGCAAAAGACTTGGCGAACGTATTGAAATCCGGTAAGATGCCGGCTCCTGCTCACATCGTACAGGAAGATATCGTAGGTCCGTCATTGGGACAGGCTTCCATCAACGCCGGTATCATTTCATTCGTAGTGGCACTGATCCTGTTGATGGTTTATATGTGCTCCATGTACGGATTCATCCCGGGTATGGTTGCCAACGGCGCTTTGGTGCTGAACTTGTTCTTCACGCTGGGTATCCTTTCATCCTTCCAGGCTGCATTGACCATGTCCGGTATCGCCGGTATGGTATTGTCACTCGGTATGGCTGTGGATGCCAACGTATTGATCTATGAACGTACCAAAGAAGAGTTGCGTGCCGGCAAGGCCGTTAAGAAAGCATTGGCCGACGGTTATTCCAACGCCTTCTCTGCTATCTTCGACTCCAACTTGACCTCTATCATCACCGGTATTATCCTGTTCAACTTCGGTACTGGTCCGATCCGCGGTTTTGCCACCACGTTGATTATCGGTATCTTGATTTCGTTCTTTACAGCTGTGTTCATGACACGTCTGTTCTACGAGCACTTCATGAGCAAGGACAAACTGTTGAACCTGACATTCTCTTCCAAGATCTCCAAGAACTTGATGGCGAATGTACACTTCGACTTCATGGGTAGAAATAAATTGTGGCTGACCATTACGGGTGTTGCCGTAGTAATCTGCATCGGCTTCCTTGCCACTCGCGGATTAAGCCAGAGTATCGACTTTACCGGTGGACGTAACTTCAAGGTACAGTTTGAGAACAAGGTAGAACCGGAACAAGTACGTGAACTGATTGCCAGCAAGTTCGGTGATGCCAACGTAAGCGTTATCGCCATCGGTACCGACGGCAAGACAGTACGTATCAGTACCAACTACCGCATCGAAGAAGAAGGAAACAACGTTGACTCTGAAATCGAAGCATATCTGTACGAGACTCTGAAACCGGTATTGACTCAGAATATCACACTGGAAACCTTCATCGACCGCGAGAACCACACCGGTGGTAGTATCGTCAGCTCACAGAAGGTAGGTCCGAGTATCGCAGACGACATCAAGGTTTCTGCTATCTGGTCCGTTGTACTCGCATTGCTTGCTATCGGTATCTATATCCTGATCCGTTTCCGCAACATTGCATACAGTATCGGTTCAGTAGCTGCATTGGCTTGTGATACCATCATCATTCTGGGTGCTTACTCCATCTGCTGGGGTTGGATGCCGTTCTCTCTGGAAATTGACCAGACGTTTATCGGTGCCATCCTGACGGCTATCGGTTACTCTATCAACGATAAGGTGGTAATCTTCGACCGTGTGCGCGAGTTCTTCCACCTCTATCCGAAGCGTCCTAAGTTCCAGTTGTTCAACGACTCTCTGAACACGACGCTGGCACGTACCATCAATACTTCACTGAGTACCTTGATCGTGTTGCTGTGTATCTTCATCC
>OGZX01003699.1_pt1 | contig 10013 bp, 7 predicted proteins | sample 1576881 | NCBI WGS metagenome assembly OGZX01 (sample SAMEA3541542, study PRJEB24748) | human gut metagenome | biome: human gut; feature: human-associated habitat; material: faeces | place: China | collected 2012
CAGGATCGGCATGGGGGCTGTCTTCCATCGGGCCTAAGATGCTGGGCGGTCTGGAGAAAGTGAAAGCCGCTTGCAGAGAACTGGAAGCCAGAATGGGCAACTCCCTTGCCGACGAGCCCGGATTTATGCCGGCAGCCCGTCCCGTCACCTTCCGCGCCTACCGGGTGGAAAACGAATGGTTCAAGAAGGGGAAGAGAATTATCGACCTCGAAGTCTATTTCCAGCGAAATGGTAAGCGGCTCTTTGTAGAACGCCTTCGCAAAGCGGGAGTCATCACCGAAGTCGGACCCAACATAGTGATAGAGACAGGAGACGAAGTAGTGCTGAGCGGACGACGCGAATACGTCATCGGTGAAGAAGACTGGATTGGCCCCGAAGTGCTGGACGCACAGTTACTCGATTTCCCCGCAGAAAGGCTGCCCGTGATGGTAACCCGCAAGACTTTTGCCGGAAAGACGGTTGCCGCCATCCGGCGGGAAAGGTTCATGCACGGAGTCAGCATCCGAAGCATCAAGCGGGCGGGAATAGACATTCCCGTACTGGCACAGACGGTGGTCGACGCCGGCGACGTGGTAGAAGTCGTAGGAACCCGACAGGAAGTAGAAACAGCCGCCCGGCGACTGGGTTACATAGACCGTCCCACCAACCAAACGGATATGATATTCGTGGGACTGGGCATCCTCGTCGGGGGACTGTTCGGAGCATTGGCCCTCCATATCGGCGGCGTTCCCATCAGCCTGAGCACAAGCGGCGGCGCACTGATTGCCGGATTGGTATTCGGCTGGCTACGCAGCAAGCATCCCACATTCGGACGCATCCCGGAAGCGTCGCAATGGGTGCTGAATAACGTGGGACTGAATATGTTCATTGCCGTAGTGGGTATCTCGGCAGGACCAAGCTTTGTACAAGGTTTCCGCGATGTCGGCCTCAGCCTGTTTCTGGTAGGGGCGGTAGCTACCACCCTGCCACTGATTATCGGGCTGCTGCTGGCAAGGTATGTATTCAAATTCCATCCCGCCATAGCCCTGGGAGTCTGTGCAGGGGCACGTACCACAACTGCCGCATTGGGCGCGATACAGGATGCGGTGGAAAGCGAAACGCCTGCGTTGGGATATACGGTAACGTACGCCGTAGGCAATACCTTATTAATAATATGGGGAGTAGTCATCGTGTTGCTGATTTAAAAGAAACTGATACCCAAAAGGAAAGAAACTGACCAGCAAAAAGCAAGAAATAAAAAGTAGGATCGAATTACCTAAACCTTAACATAATGGATACAAAACTTTTAGAAAAGAAGATGGAGAGCATCAGTCCCTTTGAACTGAAGAACCGCCTCATCGACCTGGCAGACGAAAGTCTGAAAAAGACCGCCCGCACCCTGCTGAATGCGGGACGCGGTAACCCGAACTGGATAGCCACCACCCCGCGCGAAGCCTTCTTCCTGCTGGGACAGTTCGGACTGGAAGAGTGCCGCCGCACCATGAACCTGCCCGAAGGCATCGCCGGCATCCCCGATAAAGAAGGCATCGCATCGCGCTTCGAAGCCTTTTTGAAGAAAAACGCCGCCGCTTCCGGCTCCAAACTGCTGGAACAGACCTACAGCTATTTGCTGATGCAGCATGCCGCCGACCCGGATACTTTGGTGCACGAATGGGCAGAAGGTGTCATCGGCGACCAGTATCCCGTTCCCGACCGCATCCTGCATTTCACCGAATTGCTGGTACAGGACTATCTCAGTCAAGAGATGTGCGACAGCCGCCCGCCACGCGGCACCTTCGACCTCTTTGCCACCGAAGGCGGAACCGCCGCCATGTGCTACCTTTTCGACTCACTGCAAGAAAACTTCCTATTGAACCGGGGCGACGGCATTGCACTCATGGTTCCCGCCTTTACGCCCTACATCGAAATTCCACAACTGGACCGCTACCAGTTCCATGTAACCAAGCTCCATGCCAACCGCATGAGCCCGGACGGGCTACACCTGTGGCAATACAGCGACGAAGACATTGACCGGCTGAAGAGCCCCGCTATCAAAGCCCTTTTCGTCACCAATCCCAGCAATCCGCCCAGCTACGCCCTCAGCCCCGAAACGATGGCGCGCATCGTCGACATCGTGAAGGAAGACAACCCGAATCTGATGATTATCACGGACGAGGTTTACGGTACTTTCAGTCCGCACTTCCGTTCGTTCATGGCAGAGTTGCCTTATAATACGCTTTGCGTCTACTCCTTCTCCAAATACTTCGGTGCCACAGGCTGGCGCAATGCCGTTATCGCCTTGCACGAATTCAACATCTTCGACCGGCAAATATTCCGCCTGCCCAAAGAAAAGCGTGAGATTCTGAACCGCCGCTACTCCAGCCTCACCCTACACCCGGAGAAGCTGAAATTCATCGACCGCATGGTAGCGGACAGCCGCCAAGTAGCCTTGAACCACACCGCCGGACTTTCTCTGCCCCAACAGATACAAATGAGCCTTTTCGCCTCCTTTGCCTTACTGGACAAAGAGAACCGATATAAACAAAAGATGCAGGAAATTATCCGCCACCGACTGCATGCCCTTTGGGATAACACTGGTTTCACCTTGGCGGAAGACCCTCTTCGGGTAGGTTATTACACTGAAATTGATATGCTGGTTTGGGCAAAGAAGTTCTATGGGGACGACTTTGTAGAATATCTGACACGTACCTACAGTCCGCTGAATGTTGTCTTCCGTCTTGCCAAAGAGACCTCCCTGGTACTGCTGAACGGTGGCGGTTTCGACGGCCCCGAATGGAGCATACGCGCCTCACTCGCCAACCTGAACGAAAAGGACTACGTCGTTATCGGACAAGGAATCAAGAGAATATTGGATGAATACGCAAAAGATTTTTATGGAAATAGTATGCGGAAGCGAGTCAACCCATCGTTGTAAGTACGCAGGGAGAACGTACAACCATGCCGGCTCAGCACTTCCCGAATGAACACCAGGCCGATTCCCTGCCCGTTCGGTTTGGTGGAAAAGAAGGGGCTGAAGAGTTTAGCTTCGGCCTCTTTGCTTATTCCGGGACCATTGTCAACGACTTCGACAGAAGCGGGGGCAGTGGTCCTTACTATTACTTCACCCTGTTTATCGGTTTCCCCGGCACCCTCTATACTCTCGGCTGCATTCTTGATGATATTCACCAGTACCTGCTCAAAGAGAGAAGGGTCGAGCTGTACGATTCCAACAGCCGGATCGCACTCCAGAACGAGGTTGATATTACGGTCGTTGCACATTCCTTCCATGAAGCGCTTGCACATGGACACCAAGTCATTCAGCTGAACAGGCGACAGCGTAGGTTCGGGTATCTTCACCACATCGGCAAAGCGGGTGATGAAACGGCTCATAGAGAAACAACGTTCCGTGCAGACGCGCATTACCTCGCAGATATCTTCCATGTCGTCTTCGGTGGAAAGAGCCTGCTCCACGGTGTCGAGCGTGGAAGTAATGCCTGCTGTCGTATTGTTCACCTCATGGGCTATCATACGGATCACTTTCTCGTAGGCACGTTTTTCCGCCTTCATCACTTCTTCCGTCATGCGTTCTATCAAGAAGAAGGGATGCTTAAAGCCCCGGTCGATAAAGGAAGAATGGGTACACTTATATATATTCGCATCATTGAGGCGGACTACAGAGGTCTCATCCTTAGGAATGGTTGCCAGTTCCGCAGCAAGCGGAGAATCTATTTGTTCCAACTGCTTGTTCAGCGCCTCTTCCAGACGGACACCGAGCATTTTTATCGCCATCGGATTCAGCTGAGACAGTTCACCGTCCAAAGTGGTGATAATAACCCCCATCGGGGACGCCTCTATCAGCAGATCCAGGAAGTGGTTCTGCTCGCGCATGCGCAACCGCTCATTCTTGAGTTGTTCCATCATACGGTTGAAGATGTTCACGATACGGTCGGCTTCATACTGTCCCACCTGGCTGAGCCGACTGCTGAAGTCCTGTTCGCGCAACAGTTCCATACCGCTACCGATCGTGTTCATTGGCTTTACTATCTTATTATAGAACACGACCAGATATATAAGGATAAAGAGAATGACTCCCTCCAATATATACAAATACATAGGCCTCATTCCTCCCAGCAAGTGAATGAGTGCTCCACTCAAACCGAGCAGAAAGAGGGCGAGTATGAAAAAGAAGAATTTGATGCGCACGATTTTCAGTTATTAGTCATTCACCGTTATGTTGTATTTCTCCAGACGGCGGTAAAGGGCAGCGCGGCTGATACCCAGCGATACTGCTACTTGGCTGAGATTCCCTTTGTGCTGTTCCAATGCTTGCAGAATAGTCTGTCGTTCTATTTCGTCGAGGGTCATGCCTGAGAATGAAGTGCCTTCGGCCGCTTTTACAGGTTCGTCGTGACGCAGGTATTGGGCATCGAAGTCGGTTGCATCCAGTACCGGCTTACCGCTGACAAGAATAGTACGTTCTACCAGATTCTTCAGTTCGCGGATATTACCCGGATAGGGCAATCGCGAAAGGAAGTTCAAGGCATCTGCTGAGAATTCCGTACGGGGCAAGCCGTTTACTTCGGCCTGGCGGTCGGCGAAGTGACGCGCCAGCAAAGGAATGTCTTCGCGGCGCTCGCGCAAGGCGGGAAGTTTTACGGTTATCAGATTGATACGATAGAAAAGGTCTTCGCGGAAAGTGCGTTCGGAAACCATCTTGCGCAAATCGGCATTGGTAGCCGAAACAACGCGCACATCGACTTTGCGGGGACGGCTGTCACCCAACACTTCGAAGGTCTGGTCTTGCAGCACGCGCAACAGCTTTACCTGACAGGACGGATCGAGGTCACCGATTTCATCCAGAAAGATAGTTCCTTTGTTTGCCATTTCAAAACGGCCTATGCGGTCGGCACTGGCATCGGTAAATGCCCCTTTCTTATGACCGAACATTTCACTCTCGAACAAACTCTGCGAAATACCGCCGAGATTGACTTTTACGAAAGGTTGTTTCAGACGCTGGCTGTTGATGTGGATGGCTTCGGCAATCAGCTCCTTACCGGTTCCGCTCTCACCCGTAATCAGCACGGAAGCATTGGTACGGGCTATGCGCGCCACGGTATTCAGCACCTCCATCAATCTCTGGGATTTACCGATAATATGGCTGCGGTTCAAGGTAGTAGCCTGTTCTTCCGGCACATCTTTCGGGGCGGCGGTCAGTTCAAGGGCAGTTTCGATGCGCTGCAAGAGGGCGGCGTTGTTCCAGGGGTTGGTAATGAAATCGAATGCTCCCGCCTGCATACCTTGCACGGCAAGCTGGATACTTCCCCACGCTGTCATCAGGATAACGGGCACATCGGGACGAAATACCTTGACTTGCTTCAATAAGGTGAGTCCTTCTTCTCCGGTAGTGGAAAGGGTGAAGTTCATATCCATCAATATCAGTGCAGGAGCCTCTGCACGAACTATATCCATAGCTTCACGAGGGCCGGGAGCTGTTTTCACTTCGTACCCGGCACGTTTCAGCATAAAACTAAGGGAAGAGCGCACAGCGCTATCGTCGTCTATTATCAGTATCATAAGATTTGCAGTTATGTTTCCCGCAAAAATAATGATTTCACCACAGATTACACTGATTAACACAGATTATTTTTCTTTCGAAGGAGAAGTAACTAAGGGATTATTTAGAATACCTTGAATATTTTTACTCAACTGGAGAAAAATATTTCCCCAGTTGGGAAAAAATATTTTCCCAACTGCCCATTAATTTATCCTCTTATGATATCTTCAAAATCGGCTTCCAATTCTGTATTCTGTTCAAAATCCCAAAGCGTCAGGCTGCGGAGCTGATAGAAATAGTACCAGAAGTAGTAAAGTTCGGAAATATGTTTCTGGCGGGCCTCGTCTTTGGAGTTCTGCGCATCGTTCAAATCCAATGTGCTGATTTTACCGATCATAAACGTCTCGACACTGGTCTGATAGCGCTTTTCGGCAATAACATCGGCTTCTTCGGCAATGCCCAGCTGCTGTGCCTGATTATTGAAATTAGCAACCAGCAGGAAGATGTCCTGGTTGAAGTCCATCTGTTCCTGGCGGAGTTTGGACAGCACCACTTCGCGGTTGCTCTTGGCTACCCGTACCTTTCCACGGCGTTTTCCCCAGTCGAGGATAGGAATTTTGACACCAATCTCCACAATCTGATTATCGAGCAAGTCTTTATAGGCAGATGAGAACTCATGGTTTTGCCCCGAATAACCGACACTGGCAAAAAGGTCGACACTCCGTAGGTTACCCCGTGCCGTAGCTACTTCATAGTCGGCTTCCAACTGGCGGCGACGGACGTTCTGCGCAAATGAATTGCGTTCCAGTGCTTTGTTCAATACGCGGTCATATTCCATTTTGATATTGGGGACAGAGGCGGGTAATACCGGATTCAGCGTCTCTTGCTCGGACACTCCCAGGAAAGAACGAAGCTGGAACATTCTGGCGTTCAGGTTACTTTCTGCTTCCGTCACGTCGGCCTTGCCTTGCAGGGAGTTCAGTTTCAACTGCAACAAGTCGTTTTCCGAAATCTGCCCCATCTTCCGCTTGGCTATCGCCACTTCGTAGAGACGATCGGCATTCACTTTGTTCTGTTGCGCCGTGGCAAGGGCTTCTTTGGCAAGCAAGAGGTTGAAGAAATAAGTAATGGTCTTCATGGTCACCTCCTCCGTAGCCGAGATAAAGGCGGCTTTGGCTTCGGCATAGCGCACCGGCTCGATACGGCGGTTCCACTTCAAGTTGTTCACACCAAATATAGGTTGCGTCAACTCGAGGCTCACGGGGACGGACATAAACTGTTTGTCTCCTCCCGAACCCAGTTGCTTGATAAAATCGAGTGAAGAGGTCAACGACAATTTACCTCCTGTAACCCAGATATTCTGATCGACAGAAAGCTGGCCGGACAACTCCATCGTATTGTTACGGACAAAGCTATAAGAACCGTCGGAGTTCTGATAGGTGCTGTACGACTTCCTATAATTAGGCAATGTACCGGTAAAGTTCACCTCCGGCAACAAGTCGGCACGGAAGGTACGGTATTCCCAATAGGCTGTTTTCAGCTCATTCAGCGCCACGGCGGCATCTACGGACTGTGTACGCGCCAAAGCCACGGCTTCTGCCAAAGTAATGTTGCGTTCATGCCCTAAAGTATCATTCTGTGCCATAGTTGCCAACGGCATCAAAAAACAAGCTGCAAGTAAAATATTCTTTTTCATGTTCGGTCTTTAAAATTGTCGGTAACAGAAAAGCAAAGACCGTGCCAACTGACTGGAGAGGTACTACAAGGGGGGAAGTGTTCATTTTCGGACAGTCGTAATGTTCGTTAGCGGACGATGTATCTATCAAAAGTCTAAAAAAAGCTTTCCAAAGTCCAATTAAGCATTAATTAATTGACGAAAAATTTCTTTATTTTAGAAGAAATCTCTTTCTTTGCGCTACTTTATACCCTTAAAAAAGGAATCAATACCAACATTAATTTATATAGTTATGAAGATTTCACACATTGAGCATCTGGGCATCGCCGTTAAAAGCATCGAAGAAGCCCTTCCGTATTATGAAAACGTTTTAGGTCTGAAGTGCTACAACATCGAAACTGTAGAAGATCAGAAAGTTAGAACTGCCTTCCTGAAAGTAGGTGACGTAAAGATCGAATTGCTGGAACCGACTTCTCCCGAAAGTACGATTGCCAAGTTCATCGAAAAGAACAATGGCAACGGTGGTATGCACCATCTTGCATTCGCAGTTGAAGACGGAGTAGCTAACGCACTCGCCACAGTTGAAGAAAAAGGCATCCGCCTCATCGACAAAGCTCCCCGCAAAGGCGCAGAAGGTCTGAACATCGCATTCCTGCACCCGAAATCAACCCTCGGTGTATTGACTGAACTTTGCGAAAAACCGTAAATCCTAAAATCCCCATCCAAAAATCAAAAATTATAAATCATAAATTTAAGTAAGATGAGTAATCAACTTGAAAAGATTAAAGAGCTTATAGACCGCCGTACCGCCGCACGTCTTGGTGGTGGTGAAAAAGCAATTGCCAAGCAACACGAGAAGGGTAAATATACAGCTCGCGAGCGCATAGCCATGCTCCTCGATGAAGGTAGTTTCGAAGAAATGGATATGTTCGTAGAACACAGATGCACGAACTTCGGCATGGAGAAGAAACACTATCCCGGTGATGGTGTGGTAACCGGTTGCGGTACCATCGAAGGCCGTCTGGTTTATATCTTTGCACAAGACTTTACGGTTTCTGCAGGTTCACTGTCCGAAACCATGTCTTTGAAAATTTGTAAGATTATGGACCAAGCCATGAAGATGGGTGCTCCCTGTATCGGTATCAACGACTCGGGTGGTGCCCGTATCCAGGAAGGTATCAACGCCTTGGCAGGTTATGCCGAAATCTTCCAACGTAACATCCTTGCTTCCGGTGTTATTCCGCAAATCTCAGGTATCTTCGGTCCTTGTGCCGGTGGTGCTGTTTACTCTCCCGCTTTGACGGACTTCACGCTGATGATGGAAGGTACTTCTTATATGTTCCTTACCGGTCCGAAAGTAGTAAAGACCGTAACCGGTGAAGACGTCAGCCAGGAAAACCTGGGTGGCGCAAGCGTTCACTCTACCAAGTCCGGTGTTACTCACTTCACTGCCAAGACAGAAGAAGAAGGTTTGGCTTTGATTCGCAGACTGTTGGGTTATATCCCGCAAAACAATCTGGAAGAAGCTCCTTATGTAGATTGCGCAGATCCTATCGACCGCCTGGAAGACTCTTTGAACGAGATTATTCCTGATAACCCGAACAAGCCGTACGATATGTACGAAGTAATCGGCGCTATCGTAGATAACGGCGAGTTCCTCGAAATCCAGAAAGACTATTCCAAGAATATCATCATCGGTTTTGCCCGTTTCAACGGCCAGTCCGTAGGTATCGTTGCCAACCAGCCCAAATATCTGGCAGGTGTACTCGACAGCAACGCATCTCGCAAGGGTGCACGCTTCGTTCGTTTCTGCGATGCCTTCAATATTCCTTTGGTATCATTGGTAGACGTACCGGGATTCCTTCCGGGAACAGGCCAGGAATACAACGGTGTAATCCTGCACGGTGCCAAGTTGCTGTATGCTTACGGTGAAGCTACCGTACCTAAAGTAACGATTACCCTGCGTAAGTCTTACGGTGGTTCACACATCGTAATGAGCTGTAAGCAACTCCGTGGCGATATGAACTACGCATGGCCTACTGCCGAAATCGCAGTAATGGGTGGTGCAGGCGCCGTAGAAGTATTGTATGCCCGCGAAGCCAAAGAACAGGAGAATCCGGCACAATTCCTCGCAGAAAAAGAAGCCGAATACACTAAGTTGTTTGCTAATCCTTATAATGCAGCCAAGTATGGTTACATCGACGATGTTATCGAACCGCGCAACACACGTTTCCGTATCATCCGCGCCCTGCAACAGTTGCAAACTAAGAAATTGACTAACCCGGCTAAGAAGCATGGTAATATTCCTTTGTAATCAGGCTTTTTACATTAAAACAAGAACGATTATGAATAAAACAAAAATCGGAATATTCCTTTCATTGATGCTGGTGTTAGGCTTCTGTTCTTCCTGTAAAGAGCAGAGATCAAACAACAAGTTGTTGCTGAATGAAGTGCTGATTGAAAATGAAAGCAACTTTCAGGATGACTACGGCTTGCACAGCGCATGGATCGAAATATTCAACAGATCATTCGGTAGCGCCGACCTTGCGGGCTACTATCTGAAACACAGCAGCCAGCCGGGTGATACAACCAGTTATTTTATCCCTAAAGGTGACGTTCTGACCCTGGTGAAACCTCGTCAGCATGCATTGTTCTGGGCTGATGGAGAACCAAGAAGAGGTACGTTCCACACCAGCTTCAAGCTGGATGCCCAAAATTCAAACTGGATCGGTTTATACGACTCCGGCAAGAAACTGTTGCGAAGGCAGGAAGTGTGACAGCACCGGGAAGCAGCCGGAAGATTAT
>OGZX01003700.1_pt1 | contig 10004 bp, 9 predicted proteins | sample 1576881 | NCBI WGS metagenome assembly OGZX01 (sample SAMEA3541542, study PRJEB24748) | human gut metagenome | biome: human gut; feature: human-associated habitat; material: faeces | place: China | collected 2012
CATGCTTAGTTACAGGTTCATTTGCCGTTGGTTTTAACCAACGGATTAGTAAATGCTCTCTCTCTTTGGACTTTAGTCCCATTTAAGCAGTCTCTCTATTGAAGAGAAATGTGGCTGAAGCCAATAAAGAGAGAAAACTTGTAAACCGTCAGTTAAAACTGACGGCAAATAGACCTGTAATAGCTAAGTCACTTTGATAAGGGGGATAGCTCGAAATTGATAATAATTGAAATAAATGAATTCTACCAGCAGGTTAATACATTATTATATCTTTTGCAGCTGATCTGCTCTATATCATTCAAAAGACTTTGTCTAATTGCTTTTTTTGTACTTTGCTTGTTAACTTTATGTATCTGAATTGTTTATGATGGGATTTTGATATTAACAATAGTCTGTATAGAGATAAAAAACTATTTCTACAAAGAAGGGGAAAGATATGTTAACAAAGGGTGTATTAATGGTATCTTGAAGTATGAAAAACAAGAGAATGAAACGTTAATTCCTATGACGAAAATAATCGGTCGTTTTTTCTAGTCACTACAAAGCTAGTCAATATCTTTAATAAACAAAGGCTTTTTTGAAAAAAATATCATTGAAATTCAGATTTTTACTTGTTGATTTTTCGTGTTAGTTAAAAAAATGGATTTGATGAAAACCATGACTAGAAAAAACGACCGTTTTAGCTAGTCATTCTTTTAACAGAATAATATTGATATATTAACAATCTGCTCTTTAGGAGTAACCTACATGGTCGATTTAAGAAAAACACAACAACCAATATTCCTTGCACTTGACGATTTAATCGCAATACAAAGAAACTTTCCGCCGCGGCACTACGACGAAAAACAATCGATTGGGGAAATTTCACCGACCAGATACGAAACGACAAAAACGATAAGAAAACAATCTCCGACCATGTACGGAGAAATAAAAATCACACTTTTATTCGTTCTTACGCACATTAATACTATCGCTAAGAATGTATTGTACTTCAAATGGCATATGAAACATGTTGAGAAACACTTTTTGCTGTTCCGTACATGGTCGGTAGATGTTTTCCTATTGTTTTCGTCATTCTGTAGTACTACGGAAAAACAAAACGATCCATTTTTATTAAACTTAAAAAGAATACCATTATGGCAAAGATTCAAACTTTCCCAAAATCGCGGTTAAGAAACGGTGAATTATTAGATGCTACAAAAGCAATCATCCAAAAAATGAATAGTCTTGACGGTGTCATTACTTCTGTCAAGTCTTGTTACGATGTTTTCTCAGATAACGTCGACAAATATGAATATAGTATTGTAAAACGTTCTAAAAACGAATTTGTCCTTGAGGTGAATCAGGTAAAAAATGAAAACCTTAATAACCGGAGTACGATTTTCAAAATTGTCGATGGATATAAAAAATCGCGGATCAAAGAAAAAAGATTGGCAGCGATTTCTTTGGTAGCCGCTATCAGCGGATTTAGGAAAGTCCGTAACCTGTCACTGGAAAACTTGATACAGGATACGGTCCAATTTATCAAATTGTTGGAATCCGATCTTTACAAAGACAAAATAACAACCCTCGGACTCACCGAACAGGTAGCTTCCATTAAAACGATCAATAACGAATGTATAGAATTGATCAATAAAAAACTGTCTGTCTATGTCAGCCGTAAACGCCCGGTGAATACAGAAAATGCACGTATATGGGTAAACAAGTCGTACGACGAACTGGTGGACGAACTGAACGCCTACACTCGCTACAACGGTAACGACAAGTACTTTGAATTATTCACCTGGTGGAACGCCATGATCGACGAATATCGCTCCAAGATTTCCGACCGTTATGGCAGCAAGGCTGGCGGTAAGTTGGATAACGGTGTCAGCAACACGCCCTTCCCGGATAGTGGCAGCGGCGGCGACCGTCCTGAAATTGAATAATAACCCGCAAAAACAGTGGGTATAATAACAAATAACAACTACTCTATGGATGACGAATTTTTACAACCCAGGATAGACCTTGAGTATAACATGCTTACAAAGCTTATGGGGGTCAGTATCAGCAAGCATTTGCTGGACGAACATTTAACGCTTCTTTGGGCAAACGATGCTTATTATGAACTGATCGAATATGAAAAAGAAGAATACGAGGCTCTTTTTCATAATCGACCGGATTTATATATGGCCTCCTGTCCTGAATCTGCACAAATGATAAATAATAAAATATATGAAGCTCTCGAAAATCAGCAGAACGGTTATGAGATAGTAGTCCAGATGCCTGTGAAAAGCGGTTTGAAATGGGTTAAGTTGGCGACTACATTTACCGACCAGCTGGTAGATGGGAGAAGTATCGCTTATACTGTTATGACCAATGTCGATGAAAGCATGCAGGAACAACTCGTTAAAAAGATTACCTATAAGCATTTTCCCGGCTTTGTCACGAAACAAAAGATCTGCCGGGACGGAAATTTCATCCTGTTGGAAGCCAATAAGAAATTTATAGAATTTACAGGTATCGATGAGAAGTCGTTTGTCAGCGGCTTGCAGTTTTTTTATCTGGATGAGGAAAACGAGGTCTTGTTCGATAAATACCTTCCTGCCATGCAGAAAGGTGATCCGATCCATTTAACTTTCCACACGAACGACAAGGATGGTAACGATACCTATATGCAGTTGAACGGTACGTGCATCAAATGGGAAAATGATGAACCGATCTATCTCTTTGTCTATATTGACATTACTGAACAATATGAATTACAGAAGCAACTGAAAAAGCAATCTGTCGAATTGCAGAAGGCTTTGCAATTAGCTGAAAAGGCAAATAATGCGAAATCTGATTTTCTTGCCAGTATGAGCCACGATATCCGTACGCCTATGAATGCGATCATAGGTATGAGTTTTCTCGCCAAAGCGAATATAGGTAATGACGAGAAGGTGCTCGATTGCATAAATAAAATCGAAAGCTCGTCAAATATGCTTCTGGGGTTGATCAACGAAGTTCTGGACATGTCGAAGATCGAAAGCGGCAAGCTGCTTTTATCGAAAGACGAGATCAACATAGGTGTCTTGCTGGAAGAACTGGTCTTGATGATGCAACCCGAAATAAAAAAGAAAAAGCATACTTTACATATTCATATCACGAAAATGCAACATGAGAATGTTGTAGGAGACGCACAACGTATCAAACAGGTTTTTATGAATCTGTTGTCCAATGCCATTAAATATACACCCGAAAAGGGTCAGATCAATGTCACGATAGAAGAAAAAGACATCCAGAACAATACAGGAATGTACAAGTTTGTATTTGAAGATAACGGGCGGGGTATGAAACCTGAATTTCTTGAAAAAATATTTCTCCCTTTTGAACGCGCCAAAGATACAGCAGTTTCAACGATTCAGGGAACCGGACTCGGCATGTCGATCAGTTACAAAATAATCGAAATGATGGGCGGTACGATCCGTGTGGAAAGCGAATACGGCAAGGGGTCGTGCTTCACGGTCATACTCCCGATGATATACAGGGAACAGGCTCCCGTTGAAGATATAGACACCAACGAACGTCCGATCCTGGTGGTAGATAACGATGAGCTTTCCTGCCTGAGCGTCTGCCATCATCTAACGGAACTGGGTATCGCCAATAAACATGTCCCTTCGGGGTATGAAGCCTTGAGGGAGGTACAAAAATACAAGAAGGAAGATAAATATTATTTTGCCATCATACTTGATTTGAAAATGCCGGGTATAGATGGATTAAGAACTGCCGACGGAATAAGAATGATCGTGGGCGAGGATATACCGATCATTATCTTATCGGCTTACGACATCGAAGAATATGAGGAAGAAGCCCGGAAAGCGAAAGTCGATGCTTGCATGACCAAGCCGGTGTACCGATCGAAACTGGTCAATACCCTGAAATCTTTTGTGAAAACGGAAGAAAAAGAGGTGAAGAAAGAGGTTCGGCCTAGTTTTTTTAACAACGATTATTCCGGCAAGCGCATCCTGGTGGTCGAAGACAACGAACTGAACCGTGAGATAGCCATCAGTATCCTAAGCATGAGCGGAGTTAGCGTAGAAGCTGCCGTTGATGGGCAGGATGCGATAAATATTGTGTCATGTTCGGAGGAAGGTTATTATGATTTGATCCTGATGGATGTTCAGATGCCTGTGCTGAACGGGTATGATGCGACGCGAAGGATCAGGTTGCTCCCGCGTTTGGATGTGTTGCGAATGCCGATTATTGCGATGACGGCAAATGCTTTTACAGAAGATATAAAGCTTGCGCTTCAGTCGGGGATGAACGCGCATCTGGCTAAACCGATCGATATTAAGGCATTGTCCGGTGTTTTAAATAAATATTTACGTCAATAGATCGGTATCGGGGGTGTACCGTCAGTCCGTTTTGTCATGTCGGACGCGGTGCACCCTTTTGCGTTTTCTGCAAGCCTTGTTCCGTGGTGGGTTGGGGCGTTATTGAAGAAACTGATCCGTTAGTTGTAAATATTGCTCATTATCAGCACTTTTAAGTATAAATATATTAAGATGGCGCCTTATTTATTAATGTATGCCAACGAATGAAAATCGTATTGTTAAGTTTCTTATATTTGTATCATATTTAACGCTGATTAATAGCGGATAATCGTTTTAATTACACAAAAAAATAATGATATGAATACACTCCAATTCCAACAAAAATTAGTAGGCTTGCAAGAGAACATGCTGAACTTTGCACTTATGCTTACTGCCGACCGGGACGATGCCCAGGATTTGTTGCAGGATACAACACTGAAAGTGTTGAATAATCAGGAAAAGTTCGTTGATAACGTCAACTTCAAGGGGTGGGTTTTAACTGTAATGCGCAATATTTTCATCAATAACTACCACAAAGTTGTACGTACGCAGACAATCGTCGATTCGAGTGCCGACCTGTATAATTTGAATGTAACAAGCGATTCAGGTTTCGACTCTCCCGATTCTTCCTACCAGATACAGGAAATATCCAAGGCGATCGAGCAACTGAACGATGATTTAAGAGTTCCGTTCTCTATGTTCGTAAGCGGTTACAAGTACCACGAAATAGCTGAAAAACTGAATCTCCCGTTAGGCACTATCAAGAGCCGTATCTTTTTTGCCCGCCAGGAGTTACAGAAGGTTCTGAAAGATTTCAGATTTATGTAAACGACTGTCTCTTCCATGACAATAAAGCCGTCGCAGGCTTCCGTAACAGGAAACGCAGACGGCGCAAAGTACGCAGGGTCTTACAGATTTATTCTTTTAATGAGTAATATGGTCTGGATTTCCCTGCGTATTTTGTGTTGTCTGCGTTCTTTTTTGCAGACTTTCGCGGCTGCCTTATTTTTTTATATTTATATATATTATTGTAACATCTGGTACAGCTTGTCCAGCTTCGGAGCCATGATGATCTCCGTACGGCGGTTCTTGCTGCGTCCTTCGGCCGATTCGTTGTCGGCTACCGGCATATATTCGCCGCGTCCGCTGGGCTGGATCTGCAACGGGTTCACGCCATAATCTTTGGTCAGGATGCGGACTACCGATGTAGCACGTATCACGCTCAAATCCCAGTTGTCCTTGAACTGTGCCGTATTGATCGGCTTGCTGTCGGTGTGCCCTTCGATATATACGTCTATATCCGACTGTTTGTTGAGGACTTCCGCCAGCTTTGCCAACGCTTCTTTTCCTCGTTTGTCCACGCGCGCGCTGCCCGATTCGAATAACAGCTTGTCGGACATGGCGACATACACTTTGCCGTCTTTTTCAGTCACCGTCAGTTCGTCGCTGCTGAAGCCCAGCAGGGCATCCTTCACGCTGTTCAGCAGGTTGCGGACTTTCTCGTTCTGGGCGTTGATCATGTCCTGCAGTTCGTTGATCGTCCGTTCACGTTCGTTCAGCTCTTCCATCTTCTGGCTGAGGAGGCTGTTCAGTTTCTCCTGTTGTGTCATGTTCGAACTGAGCATCGTCTGGTAATTGCGGATATTGCTGCCCATGCGTGTCGTGTCGCGCTGGAGGGCGGCGAGGCGCTCGTTCAGCTTGTCGCCGGTATCCCGGCAATCTACCAGTTGTTCCTGTAGCGCGTTGCCACGGCCGATGGCTTCGAGACGCCCGTTTTCAGCTTCCAGGTATTTCTTTTTCGTTACACATGAAGTGCACATCAGCAGTGCGGAGACTGCTATGAATAAAACTTTTCTCATTTCTTCTATAATTTTCGTGCAATGTAATATTTATTACATTTTACTTGTATCCGAATTAAGATATTTGTAATCAATTAAACTTTAATTAAGGCTGTATGAAGATAAAAGAGATCATAAACACGATTCTGCCTACCCGGCGCAGCAAGTTATTTGCGCTTGTGGCGAGTGGGGCGATCTGTGGTCTGGGCTTTTATACATTTTATGTATCGAGGGCCTGGAGTTACTTGTCGGATGAGCCGTCGACCTGTGTGAACTGCCATATCATGGGGCCTTATTATGCCACCTGGAAACATAGTTCGCACAGCAGGAACGCCACCTGCAACGACTGCCATGTGCCACACGAAAACGCCGCGAAGAAATGGTTCTTCAAAGGAATGGACGGCATGCGTCATGCCACTGTATTTATGATGCGCGGGGAGCCGCAGGTGATCCAGGCTATCGACGAGAGTGCCGAAGTCATTATGAACAACTGTATCCGCTGCCATACGCAATTGAATACGGAATTTGTCAATGCGGGCCGGATCGACCACGAAATGGCTATGGCAGGAGAGGGGAAGGCCTGCTGGGACTGCCATCGCGAAGTGCCTCACGGAGGATCGAACAGCCTTTCGTCGACACCGTCGGCCATCGTTCCTTACCCGAAAACCAATACGCCTGATTGGCTGAAAGAGATGCTTAAGTAAAACGAATAAAATAAAAATCAACGAATATGGAAAAGAAACTTAAATCATGGCAGGGCTGGTTGTTGTTTATCGGAACAATGGCTGTCGTTTTTGTACTGGGTGTACTGGCCGCTTCTATCAACGAGAGACGGGCTGAAATTGCCAGCGTTATGAATAACAAGAAGGTCGAAATCAAAGGGATTGAAGCGGTGAACGAAAAGTTCGCCCCGAACTATCCGCGCGAATATGAAACATGGACGCAGACTGCCGATACCAGCTTCCGGAGCCAGTTCAACGGCAACCAGATGGTCGATGTACTCGAAGCGCGTCCCGAAATGGTGATCCTTTGGGCGGGATATGCTTTCTCGAAAGATTATTCAACTCCGCGTGGTCACATGCATGCGATCGAGGATATGCGCCATACCTTGCGTGTCGGTTCCCCGATGACACCGGACGAAGGCCCGCAACCGGCAACTTGCTGGACTTGTAAAAGTCCGGATGTCCCGCGTATGATGCAGGCTATCGGTGTCGATAATTTCTATAAAGGAAAATGGGCTTCTATGGGCACGGAGATCGTGAACCCCATCGGTTGTGCCGATTGCCATGAGTCGGAGAATATGAATCTTCATATCAGCCGTCCGGCTTTGATAGAAGCCTTCCAGCGCCAGGGACGCGATATCAATAAAGCGACCCAACAGGAGATGCGCTCGCTGGTCTGCGCACAATGCCATGTGGAATACTATTTCAAAGGGGACGGCAAATATCTGACTTTCCCCTGGGATAAAGGTTTTACGGTTGAGGATATGGAGGCTTACTACGATGAGGAAGGTTTTGCAGATTATACGCATAAATTAAGCCGCACACCGATACTGAAAGCGCAGCATCCGGACTATGAACTCTCCATGATGGGTATCCACGCACAGCGCGGTGTTTCGTGTGCCGACTGCCACATGCCTTACAAGAGCGAAGGCGGTGTGAAATATAGCGACCATCATATTATGAGTCCGCTGGCTATGATCGACCGTACCTGCCAGGTTTGCCACCGCGAAAGCGAAGAGACGCTCCGCAACAACGTTTATGAACGCCAGAATAAGGCGAACGAAATGCGTAACCGCCTCGAAACGGAACTGGCAAAGGCTCATATAGAAGCTAAATTTGCCTGGGATAAGGGCGCTACGGAAGATCAGATGGCTCCGATATTGAAACTGCTTCGTCAGGCACAATGGCGCTGGGACTTCGGTGTTGCTTCCCACGGCGGTGCATTCCATGCTCCCCAGGAGATACAGCGTATTTTGGGCAATGGTCTGGATAAGACTATGCAGGCTCGCCTGGCGGTATCGAAGGTGTTGTCGAAATTAGGTTACACGGACGATGTGCCGATGCCGGATATCTCTACAAAAGACAAAGCACAACAATATATCGGCCTGGATATGGCTGCCGAACGTCAGGCTAAGGAAAAGTTCATGAACACGATCGTTCCGGAATGGATCAAAGAGGCGAAGGCAAACAAACGTCTGGCTGATAAGATTTAAAGATATGTGGAGACAACCCTGGGGATATAAGGAAGGATGGGCAATCTGTATCGGCCTGTTCATTACCGGAGCGGTTCTGCAACTGACGGCCGGAAAGGTTGATCCGACGCTTTTCCGGTATCCCCTGAATGCTATAACGGGAGGTTTGCTCCTGTTTTTCTTGATACTGGTATATATCGCGAGCCGTAAAGCTGCTGCTTTGCAGTGGTTTTACAGCCTCACGGCGAGTATTACGTCTTTAACTGCATGGATGGTTTTGGTTATCATCATGGGACTGACCCGACAGGTGGCTCCCTCCGTAACGGTTACTCACGGAGGACTACTGTCTGGGTTGGGTTTCATGCAGATGACGCTCTCGTGGCCTTTTATGTTGTTGTTCCTTTACTTTCTTTCGGTATTAGGATTAGTGACTATTCGTAAAGTAGCTCATTTCAGAAAAAAAGATATCCCTTTTATCCTGAATCATGCAGGATTGTTCATCACTCTGCTGGCGGCTATCCTGGGAAACGGCGATTTGCAGCGCATGCGTATGACGGTTCCTTTAGAGCAACCCGAATGGCGGGCGACGGATGAGACCGGGGAAATGAAAGAACTACCTTTGGCGATTGAATTGAAATCTTTTACGATTGATGAATATCCTCCGAAACTGCTGGTTATCGATAACACGACTGGAAATGCGTTACCGGAAAATAATCCTGAAAACATGTTGGTGGAAGAGACGCCTTTATCAGGTTCTTTATTGGATTGGGAGGTGGAAGTGATCCGCTCGCTTCCGATGGCTGCCTGTGTTCATGGGAAAGATACGGTAAACTTTGTCGAGTTTCATTCCGAAGGTGCCACTTCCGCTGTCTTTGTCAGGGTACGCAATAAGAAAGATGGTGTGGAGAAGAGCGGTTGGGTGAGTTGCGGCAGTTTCATGTTCCCGTACGTCTCCTTGCAACTGAACGACGAGATCAGCCTGGTGATGCCGGGTCGGGAGCCGAAACGCTTTGCTTCTGAAGTTTCCGTCTATACGCAGGACAAGAAGCAGGCCGATGCGCTTATCGAAGTCAACAAGCCTTTCAGCATAGCCGGATGGAAAATTTATCAGCTGAGCTATGACGAGACGAAGGGGAAGTGGAGCACTGTCAGCGTCTTTGAATTGGTTCGCGATCCGTGGCTTCCGGTGGTATACGCCGGCATCCTGATGCTGTTGCTCGGCTCTGTATGCCTGTTCATTCAGGCTCCGGGAAATAAGGAGGAGGAAGCGGCCGCTAACGACACAAAAACAGAATAATATGGATTGGAGTCATTTTATATATTTCGCTTTGCCGTCCGTTATCTGCTGGACGATAGGTGCGGCGATGGCCTACCGGACGAATAAGCCGGGGCAGGTCATCGGGTGGACGGTTGCCGGACTGGCGATATTCATGGCTTTCATTGTGGGCATGTGGATGTCGTTGGAACGTCCGCCGCTCCGGACGATGGGCGAGACGCGCTTGTGGTACTCGTTCTTCCTGCCGGTTGCGGGGATCATTACTTATATCCGCTGGCGGTATAAATGGATATTGTCGTTCAGTACGGTGCTGTCTTTTGTCTTTATCTGCATTAATCTGTTCAAGCCGGAGATACATAATA
>OGZX01003702.1_pt1 | contig 10000 bp, 7 predicted proteins | sample 1576881 | NCBI WGS metagenome assembly OGZX01 (sample SAMEA3541542, study PRJEB24748) | human gut metagenome | biome: human gut; feature: human-associated habitat; material: faeces | place: China | collected 2012
ATGCCAAAGCACGCGGTGCTAAGATTTATGCGGAAGTTGCCGGCGTAGGTATGTCTGCCGACGCTCACCACCTGACAGCCTCTCATCCCGAAGGTTTGGGAGCCAAGTTAGTGATGATGAATGCGTTGGAAGATGCTGAAATGAACCCCAACGAAGTAGACTATATCAATGTTCACGGTACATCTACTCCGGTAGGTGATATCTCGGAAGCCAAAGCTATTAAAGAGGTATTCGGTCAGCACGCTTATGAACTGAACATCAGTTCTACGAAGTCCATGACCGGCCACTTGCTGGGCGCTGCCGGTGCGGTAGAATCCATTGCAAGTATCCTTGCTATCAAGAATGGCATTGTTCCTCCGACTATCAACCACGAAGAGGGTGATAATGACGAGAACATCGACTATGACCTGAACTTCACGTTCAACAAGGCGCAGAAGCGCGAAGTGAACGTAGCCCTGTCCAACACGTTTGGATTCGGTGGTCATAACGCATGTGTTATTTTCAAGAAATACGCAGAATAATAGTCGTGTTACGCAATCAAATAGACAAGATAAGGCTCTTATTCCATAAGGATAGAGAGTCTTATCTTTGTTTTTATAAGATACTCGGCTTTTTTCCACGCGATATTCGGGTTTATCAGCAGGCACTGCTGCACAAATCCACTTCCCTGCGTTCTGAGAAAGGACGCCCCATCAACAACGAACGACTGGAATTCCTGGGTGACGCCATACTCGACGCCATCGTGGGAGACATCGTATTCAAGCATTTCGAAGGCCGCCGCGAAGGTTTCCTCACCAATACACGCTCCAAAATCGTACAGCGCGAAACGCTGAACAAACTGGCGGTACAAATCGGCCTCGACAAACTGGTGAAATACTCCACCCGCTCCTCTTCGCACAACAGTTATATGTACGGCAATGCTTTCGAAGCATTTATCGGCGCCATCTACCTGGACCAGGGTTACGACCGTTGCATGGAGTTTATGGTGAAGAAGATTTTCAAGAACTACATTGACCTCGACAAGATGTCGCGCAAAGAGGTCAACTTCAAGTCAAAGCTCATCGAGTGGAGCCAGAAGAATAAGATGAAGGTGTCTTTTGAACTTATCGAGCAGTTCCTGGACGCCGATTATAATCCGATGTTCCATACCGAGGTACATGTCGAAGGCATTTCGGCAGGCACCGGCACGGGGTATTCCAAAAAGGAGTCACAACAGAACGCTGCCCAAATGGCATTGAAGAAAATCAAAAGCGACGATGCTTTCAAGGCAGAGATACAGGCAGCCAAGGAACGCAACCATCCCACAGAAATTCCCGCAGAAGAAGATACCCCTACGGACGAAAATCCGGTGGAACAAGAGAATCTTACAGAACAGGAATCAGCCGAAGCAGATTCCCATCCTACGGCCTTGAACGACTAAATCAGTATCTTCGGTCACCAACTTCAGTTTACCCGCAACTTCCGCCAAGGGTATGGAAGAAATCTCATCCCCCTTCAGTGTAACCATACGTCCGAACTGTCCGGTCGCAATCAACTCTGTGGCATGGCCACCCATACGGGTAGACAGGTTACGGTCGAAAGGTGTGGGCGAACCACCGCGCTGAATGTATCCCAACACCGTTTCGCGGGTTTCGATGCCTGTCTCGTATTCTATTTCCTGTGCTATGTACTCGGCTGCACGTTTCCGCCCGTCCGTCAGGATGCCTTCGGCAACCACTACAATGGAATAGGGTTTTCCTTTTTTCAAACGATTCAGGATGGTTTCGCCGATGTTATGGATATTATAAGGAATTTCGGGTATCAGAATGACGTCACCGCCGCCCGCCATGCCGGAGTACAGGGCAATCCATCCGGCTTTATGCCCCATGACCTCAATCACCATCACCCGTTTGTGCGAACTGGCGGTAGAGTGCAGGCGGTCGATGGCATCCGTGGCAATGCTGACGGCAGAATCGAAGCCGAAGGAGATATCGGTCCCCCAAATATCGTTATCAATAGTTTTGGGTACGGAAACGACATTCAGTCCCATGGCAGCCAGTTTTGCCGCAGTCTTTTGCGTGCCGTTGCCGCCGATGCAGACGATACAGTCCAGTCCAAGTTCCTTTACATTCTGTTCTATCAACGCCGGCTTATTGACATCGGATATTACCCCGTTCTTCTTGAACGGCTTTTCGCGCGAAGTGCCCAGCATGGTACCTCCGAGATTCAATAATCCCGACAAAGACTTATCGGTAAAAGACTCCACATCTTTGGTCAGCAATCCCTGGAAACCGCTGTGAATACCAATCACTTCCATTCCATAATGGTTAATGGCTGTTTTGCACACGCCACGAATCGTAGCGTTGATGCCGGGACAGTCGCCTCCTGAAGTCAAGATACCTATTCTCATGGCAAATATGTTTAAATGGCGTTTCTTTTTACTTATACGGACGTAAAGATAGAAAAAAAACAGAAAAAAGATAGAGATGCCAATAAATAAGATTATTTTTGCGCTTTAAATTAGATTTCAACAAGAACGATGAATATTACAAAGTTTCTGAATAAGGTATATTTTACCCCCCGTCTGAAAGAAATCGAACAATACACCAGCCGTGCCGGTGAATTGCAGCAGCGTGTATTGCAGCGTCTCCTCCGTATGGCGGCAGGCACTGAATGGGGAAAGAAATATGATTATGCCTCTATCCGTACTTACGAAGATTTCAAGAATCGTCTCCCTATACAAACCTACGAAGAAATCAAGCCCTACGTAACCCGTCTCCGCACCGGCGAGCAGAACCTGCTATGGCCTTCGGAGATACGCTGGTTTGCCAAGTCGTCGGGCACTACCAATGATAAAAGCAAGTTCCTGCCTGTCAGCAAAGAATCCTTGCACGACACGCATTACAAGGGGGGCAGGGATGCCGTTGCCGTCTACTTGGCACAGAACCCCGAAAGCCGCTTCTTCTCCGGCAAGGGACTCATCCTGGGGGGTAGCCACGCGCCCAACCTCAATACCAACCACAGTCTTGTAGGCGACCTTTCCGCCATCCTGATAGAAAACATCAACCCGCTGGTAAACTTTGCCCGCGTACCGAGCAAGCAAACCGCCCTGATGGAACACTTCGAGCCGAAGATGGAAGCCATTGCGCGGGAAACCATCCACAGCAACGTCAGCAGCCTTTCCGGCGTGCCGTCCTGGATGCTCGTACTCATCAAGCACATACTCGAAAAGACGGGCAAACAAAGCTTGGACGAGGTATGGCCCAACCTGGAAGTATTCTTCCACGGCGGTGTAGCCTTCACGCCCTACCGCGAACAGTATAAGGAAGTCATCCTCAGCAACAATATGCACTATGTGGAGACTTACAATGCCTCCGAGGGTTATTTCGGCACGCAGAACGACCCGAACGACCCGTCCATGCTGCTGATGATAGACTACGGCATCTTCTACGAATTCATCCCGATGGAAGACATCGACAAAGAGAATCCCCGCACCTACTGCCTCGAAGAAGTGGAACTGAACAAGAATTATGCAATGGTCATCTCCACCTCTGCCGGTCTGTGGCGATACATGATTGGAGATACGGTAAGATTCACCCATAAAGACCCCTACAAGTTCGTCATCACAGGACGCACCAAGCATTACATCAATGCCTTCGGCGAAGAGCTGATTGTGGACAATGCCGAGAAAGGGCTTGCCAAAGCATGCGCCGAGACCGGTGCGCAGATTGTAGATTACTCTGCCGCCCCCGTCTTCATGGACAAGCACGCCAAGTGCCGCCACCAATGGCTGATAGAGTTTGCGCAGATGCCGGACAGCCTGGAGCGCTTTGCCCGGATACTGGACGACACCTTGAAGGAAGTCAACTCCGACTACGAAGCCAAGCGCCAGAACAACCTGGCATTGCAACCGCTCGAAGTCATCGTTGCCCGCAAAGACCTGTTCCACAACTGGCTGGACAGCAAGGGCAAACTGGGCGGACAGCACAAGGTGCCACGCCTCAGCAATACAAGAAAGTACATCGAAGAGATGCTGAAACTGAATAAGTAGTTTCAGCCCCAAGCCACGGGGGAAGATTATACGATAATTCCCCCGCCCAACAGCAGTCCGTTCTCATTGTAGAAAGCCGCCGCCTGCCCCGGCGCAATAGATTCCAAAGGCTCTATCAACCGCACGTGCAGCAACCCTTCCGCCGTAAGCGCTACCCGGCAACGGTTCGCCTGCTTGCGATAGCGGATTTTCACGATTACCTCGTCAGCACCCAGCACACGGCTATCCTCTACCAGATTCCATGCCTTCAAATACATCTCCTCTTTATATAAGGAAGAAAGCGGGGCCAACACCACTTCGTTTCTTTCGACGGAGACTTCTTTCACAAAGACAGCTTTGTTCAGTTGGATACCCAGCCCCCTACGCTGGCCGATAGTATAGAAGGGATAACCTTCGTGCCAGCCCAGGAACTCCCCGTTTTCATCGAGGAACTTCCCCTTTCCGGGCAGTTGCCCTGCCGGTACTTCACGTTTTAGGAAAAAGCGATAGTCCAGGGGGCAGAAGCATACGCCTATACTGTCTTTCTTTGTTGCCACGCGCTCAAAGCCACGGGCGGCGGCATAGGCACGGGCATCGTTCTTGGTGAGTTCGCCCATCGGGAGAAGCATACGCCGCAGAATGTCCTGCCGCAATCCCCACAGAAAGAAAGTCTGGTCCTTGTCCCTATCAGTGGCAGGAGCTATATAGTATTTATCTTCCGACAGGACTTTACGCACATAGTGCCCGGTCGAAATCCAGTAAATCCCCTTTTCATCGGCAATCTTTGCCAGCAACGCCCACTTCAGTTCATTGTTGCAAAGCGTGCAGGGCACGGGGGTATGCCCCGCCAGGTATTCATCCAGAAAGTAGCGGATAATGCGCGAACGGAACACCTCCCGTGCATCGTAAGTGATATGTTCTATCCCCAACCTTGTAGCCAGCGCACGCGCATCTTCCAGATACTCCGTCCGCCCTTCCGCTTCATAGAAACGGAAAGTCACGCCGATGACTTCATAGCCCGCCTCCTGCAACTTCATGGCAGCCACGGAGCTGTCCGTACCACCGCTCATGCCCAATACTACACGTTCTTTTGCTTTCATAGATACAAAAGTAACGATTGTATGATTACTATTAGAAATAATTACTACTTTTGTTGAAACATAAAACAAAGTACATACATGAAAGACACACTATTTTTGCTATTCTTGCTATTTTGCAGTAATAGCCTTCTTGCCCAAACAGCAGAGACCCTCACTCCCAATCCGAAGTTTGGCAAACCCACCATGGAAGAACTTACAATGACAACCTATGCTCCTGACTCCAGTGCGGAAGCTGTTGTATTGTACAAGCAAACAACAGTAGATTACGACTACATTGCAGAAAGCTTTCGTATCACCTACAGCTACAAGACACGCATCAAAATTTTGAAAGATGAAGGTACTTCATACGCCAATGTCACCATTCCATACTATGAAAAGAAAGGGAACCGTACTGAAAAAGAAGCCATCAGTAGTCTGAGTGCCTGTGCCTACAACATAGAAGAAGGCAAAATGGTACGCACCAAGATGAAGAAAGAGCAAGTATTCGAAGAACGGTTAAACGACTCTTATCAACAGGTGAAATTTTCCATACCGCAAGTCAAGGCAGGAACAGTCATCGAATACGAATACAAGATATTATCCGATCTGTACTATCGCATCCGCGACTGGCAAGCACAAGAAGAGATACCGACCCTCTATACTGAATTTGAGGTAACCATCCCCGAATATTTCAAGTTCAACATCGAAACGCACGGCATGGAACATCTGGAAGCGAAAGAAGAGTCAGCAACCATGAATTTCAACATCGGCATGAAACCACTACAATGCTCTGCCTCGCACAAGATCTTTAAAGGACACCAACTATCCGCCATAAAAAATGATGCCTTCGTGTGGTGCCCGGAAGACTATGCTGCCCAAGTCAACCTGGAACTACAAGGTTATGCTTTCCCGGGGGTGCTCTACAAGGATTTCACACAAACCTGGGAACAAATAGACCAACTCTTGCTGGAAGACAAGGATTTCGGTGGACGGATGAGAATGAGTAACCCGCTTAAAGAAGAAACGGCGGCCTTGCATTTGGAGCAAACCGGCAATATAGAGCAGAAAGTTACAGCAATTTACACCCTGCTGAAGAGCAAAGTGAAGTGGAATGAGAAATACTCCTTCTACGGCAACAGTGCCCGCCAAACCTTGAAAGAAGGTACCGGCAGCAACGCCGACATCAACGTGATTCTAATCAGCATGCTAAGAGATGCAGGTATCGAAGCCTATCCGGTGTTAATGAACCGACGCGACCAACTCATGATACCCTATGCACACCCCAGTCTACAAAAACTGAGTACCTTCATTGTAGGCATCGCCAACACAGACAGTACGTTTGTTTACCTGGATGCATCCGTGCGCGATGGCTACATCAGCGTATTGCCCCCTGTATTGATGACCAACCGTGCCCGCCTGCTAATACCCCAACGAAGCCAGTGGGTAGATTTGCAAAACATCTGCAAGAACTCCATACGCACCAACATTCAGGCACTCATTACCCCGGAAGGCAAATTGACCGGAAAGCGAATGACAAACTACAACGGACAGAACGCTGCCGATCTGCGAAAAGAATTCCGCACGTCCAAAGACAGCTTGGACTTCATCCAGAAAATCAACGACCGTGAGAACATACAAGTAATGAACTATACAGCTAAAGGGTTACACGATTTCTCACCTACAGTACAGGAAGTAATGGAATTTGAGAAGCAAGCCACTGTCAACGATGCCTACATCTACGTCAATCCGCTTGTCTTCCTGCATACATCAGAGTCCCCCTTCAAGCAATCCGAACGGAAATTACCAATCGAATTCACCCATCCCGATGTACTGAATATCTACGTACACCTCACCATCCCCGAGGGATATACCATCGACGAACTACCGGAAAGCAACAAGTTGGTCACTTCGGATGGGAAACTCTCTGCACTTTACTATATTGCACAGCAAGGCAACCAGGTTAGTATCCAGTATTCCTTCCACCTGAGCCAACTATTGTATGCTCCCGGCAGCTATCCCGAACTGAAAATGTTCTGGGAGCAACTGGCAGAAAGGAATAAGGCAATGATGGTACTGAAAAAGCTATAAAGAACCGGAACCAAAAACATAGGAAACCATGAACCGATATATAAGGATAGGAACCACCTGCCTGATAATGCTACTGGAAGGAATCTATATTCAGGCAGGTGCGCAAACAGACCCTTCTCACGGTGTCTACTCCATTGTGAGGAACACAGAAACCGAAGTAACCTATAATTCACCCACGGATGCAGTATGCCGGCATAAGCGTACAGTGACAGTACTCAACGAAAAGGGCAAAGATGCCGCCGCCTTCTATAGCGCATACAACGAAAAGAATTCCTCCCTGCGCAAGTTCTCAGGAACCGTGACCGACGCCGACAACAAGGTTATTCGCAAAATAAAGAAGAGTGACCTCCAAAGCAGTGAATACTCCACCGAACTGGCAAGTGACACATACCGCTACTACTACGATTATGCTCCTTCACAATACCCCTTCACCATCACTTACGAATGGGAAGAGAAATATACGGATGCACTGATAGGGCTTCCCACCTTCCTGCCGCAACAAGAATACAACCAGTTTGTTGAACAGGCTTCCTATCGCCTGCTAACACCCGCCAATCTCCCTTGCCGCCACCATGCCTTAAACTGCCAGCCCGACATCAGTCGGCAGCCCGCCGAAAATGGCAATCTGCTGACTCAGGTAGTTCTGACTGCGCTACCGGCCATCAACCGTGAGCCTTTCAGCCCTGGACTTTACGAACTGCTCCCACGTGTATATTTCGTTCCCGAAGCATTTACCTTTGGCAAGACTTCCGGCAGGATGGATAGCTGGAAAAGTTATGGTTTATGGCAATACAGCCTATTGGAAGGCAGAGACGATCTGCCTCAAGAATTTATCCAGAAACTGAAAGAGATGACCGCAGCCTGCAAGACCAACCGCGAACGAGTACAAACCGTTTACGATTATTTAGCTTCTACTACCCGCTACGTCAGCATACAACTGGGCATCGGGGGGCTTCAACCGGCTACCGCCTCCAATGTACACCGTACGGGGTTCGGTGACTGTAAAGGACTATCCAACTATACCCGTGCCATGCTTTCGGCACTTGGCATCCCTTCTTTCTACACCGTTATCAGTACCGACAACGAACACTTCCTTCCCGACTTTGCCAGCGGTAATCAGGCAAATCACGTCATCCTGCAAGTTCCTCTTCCCGGAGACACACTATGGTTGGAGTGTACCAACCCCAAACTGCCACTGGGCTATGTGCACCATTCCATTGCCGGGCACGATGCACTCCTCATTAAGCCCGAAGGTGGGATCCTCCATCGGTTGCCCACCTATGCCGATTCTCTCAATACGCAAGTGAATCGCGCTACAATAATTCTGAGCCCCGACGGAAAGGCCGATATCGACGTCCGCCAGCACTCGTGCCTATTCCAATACGAAGATTGTTCAGGACTAAATGAAATACCGCTTAATAAGCAAAAAGATTATCTTCGCTCTTCCATCAGCCTTGTGCAAGCAGAAATAGACAACATCCGCTACTGCGAACAGAAGCAACCAATGCCTTCCATAGACATCCGTTACAACATCAACAGCAACCAGTACGGAACCTTAACCGGAAAGCGCATGTTCCTACCTGCCAACATCTTCCATCGCAGTTTTTATGCATCTGCCCAAAGTGTGGAACGCACACAAGACATCCGGATGGAATATGGCTATACCGACATTGACTCCATACAAATCCAACTGCCCGAAGGATATACCATAGAATCAACCCCTAAAACAGACCGGCAAGATACTCCCTTCGGGACTTTCTGCTCCACCCTGTACGCAGATGGAAGAAGCATATACATCACCCACCGATTATTTATAAAACGAGGGAAATACCCCAAAGAAGAATACGGCAAATTCCTCGAATTCAGGAAGAAAATAGCCGAACAATACGGAGCAAAGATTATTATTAAAAAAAATTAGAAATAAAGCCATTATGAGCAATAACTTTGATTACACCCGGGTGCCTTTCCACTATGTCCACTGTCTCAACCAAGATTGCCCGCGCGGCGGAAGCTGCCTGCGCCGGCTGGTGGCGCTGCACATCCCCAAAGAGGTGCCCGCCGTCATGACTGTGAACCCAACTCTTTATCCGAAAGATGCCAACCGCTGCCGCTACTTCAGAAGCAGTGAAAAAAGACGGTATGCATGGGGGATAAGTACACTTTTCGACGATATACCCTACAAACAGGCACTGATGCTGAAAAGAGAGATACGCGACGTCTATCCCAAAACGACTTACTACCGCATTCTGCACCAGGAACGCCCCCTCTCGCCGGAAGAGCAGGCAGGCATTGCCCATATCTTTACAAAGAACGGCGTTGCAACAGCACCCGCATTCAACTGCTATACCGAAGAGTACGACTGGGACGAGTAACGCATTGCTCAACAAAATGGGCTTGTAATGTGTTTATTACCAGGCACATCGTAGTCCCACTACTTTCCACTATGGTGGGACTATCGTTCAGTCGTATTGGGAAGGTAGTTCAGTCGTAGAGGGAAGGTGCTTCTGTCGTAGAGGGAAGATACTTCAGTCATAGAGGGAGCACGTCTCCTTTAAAAATCCTTACCGGGAGAGGTATCTTCACAGATTTATTATACCTTTGTGCTTTTAAAAGAATTAATATTCAAACGTTATGGAACATCAACTGACGATTTACAACACCTTAGATAGAAGAAAGGAGTTATTCGTGCCTCTGCACGCTCCGCATGTAGGCATGTATGTTTGCGGACCGACTGTTTACGGCGACCCGCACTTGGGGCATGCACGTCCTGCCATTACTTTTGATTTGCTTTTCCGCTACCTTACCCAGTTGGGATATAAGGTGC
>OGZX01003704.1_pt1 | contig 9993 bp, 13 predicted proteins | sample 1576881 | NCBI WGS metagenome assembly OGZX01 (sample SAMEA3541542, study PRJEB24748) | human gut metagenome | biome: human gut; feature: human-associated habitat; material: faeces | place: China | collected 2012
TATATACGCGGCATAATTTTTTTCAAAACGACTATTTTCAACACCCTGTAAATACCATCCAGAATCTACAACCCTGTTAACAGCCTCATGTATTTCATCTGAATACTTTTGAGTTATTTTTTGAAGATCAAGAAATTTCACCATAATTCCAGCAATTAATAGGTTTGATGCCCATACTTGACTACCCAGAACTCGAACTCATCAACCAATTTTACCACCACGCCGGAAACCGGTCTTTTATTATTTATGACATATTCCTCAATCTCCTCATGATATTGATTGAAACCATATTTTTCTATCGCATATTTATTTACCGATAAAGGTTTACCTGGAATATATCTTGAAAATGGTTTTACATTTTTCATACATGCTGCATTCGTAGCAACAATCGAATATTGTCCAATGACAGTGTATTGATTAATAGTACAAGCCATGGCAATATTTGCCCCTTCGAGAACTTTTACGATTCCGGCTAAAACAGATGTATTGGTAAGTACAGCCCTGTTATTTATATGCACATCATGTGAAATATGTACACCTTGCATTATAAACACATCATTCCCGATAATTGTACACTCCTCGTAGCAAGGAGATTCGATCAATGAAAACTCTCTGATCTCATTATTATCGCCTATTGTGATTCGAGGATTATTATAATTATAATCAACACGCTTTGTATCTGTAGCCGGACATCCGATAACTACATGCGGACCAATAACATTATTATCTCCGATTTCAACATTACCTTCTATTATTGTATAAGGTTTTATAATATTACTGTCCCCGATTTTCACATCCGGGCCAATAATCGCTGTGGGGTGGATATTATTCATTTTCTTTGTATATCATATATTCATCGTAATCTCTAATATAATCCGCTTCATCGTATCTCTCTGAAGCCAAGACTAAACAAACCGAACCGGAAGAAAAATTATTCAAATCCCTCCAAATTCCCGGCACGATCAACAATCCCTGATAAGGTCTGTTCAAAGTAAACGTTCTCTTAACATTCCCGTCATCAAGAGTAACATCAAAACAACCACTCGCAGCCACTATTAATTGTTGCAATTCTTTATGTGCATGAGATCCTCGGGAACCACCACCAGGAACATCATACAAATAGTAAGTTCTTTTTACTTGAAAAGGAATTGTTTTACTATTTTCTACGACAGTAATATTACCCTTGTCATCACTATGATGTTTATCCATCTCGATCAAAGTACAGTCAAACACCGTGCTATTTCTCATATATCATAGTCTTAAATTCATGAAAATCATAGATATAATCATTTTCATCAAAACCTGTTGATGAAAGTACCAACGCTAATGAATTCGTGGAGAAATTTTCCATTTTCCTCCAAATCATCTTAGGTACTAATAAGCCATAATAAGACCTGTTCAAATTATAACGTACCTCCTCGCTCCCACTATGTAAAACCACATCAAAACTTCCAGAAAGAGCGATAATAAACTCCATATTTTCTCTATATGCGTGACCTCCTCGCTCCGTACCTCCCGGTACATCATAGATCCAATAAACACGTTTAATCTCAAAAGGAATTTGACCAAATTGCTCTGCAAAAGACAAATTTCCTCTTCTGTCAAGAAATTTAGGCAGATCAATTATCTTCATTTTATTCTTTACCATATGTATATCAAATATTTTACAGATTTACATGAAAGTCACAAACATGACACCTCATTATTAGCATCAATCCTCATATTTTTCCTTAACGTAATGATTCTTAACGAAAGACGTAAGAAGAGATAATAATGCTCCCCTAACCAAGTTGTTTTAGTATGTTGTTTAAAATATAAATACTTGTATAAAGCTCCAACTTTATCAATCTGTTTCAAATAAGGGTAACGGTATTTTTTAAATGACAATAAAACAGACTTTTTAAAATTATCTTTCTTGCGTTTATTCTTGTTCCCAAAAGAAATACCACCACTATGTATTCGATATCTTACGGTATATTTATCCATAAAATACATCTTGTAGCCTTCACGGGTAGCCTTTACCCACATAGGATAATCCTCATATAATGGAATACTTTCATCAAATCCCCCCAACAAATTAAAAGTAAACCGATCAATAAACTGAGTACAGGCACCTATACAACATTCTTTAATGATAAGATCCCAAAATTGTTTCTCAACGGGAAGATCATAAAAGTATTGACGGGATGCTCGACTTTCTTGTACAACTTTAATTTCCTCCGCATCATTTCCGAATTCCTCTCTTTTCGAAAATAAAAATTTAACTTCTGGATATTCTTGAACATACCGCACGTTATCTTCAATGCAAGTTGGTAATAACAGATCATCTCCTGCAATACTTTTTACCCATTCTCCTTTTGCTTTGAAAAAACCTCTATTACAATTAGCAGGTATTCCGGTATTAACAGGGGACGCAATAAGAGTAACATTTACAAATTGTTCCTTATTATCTTCTATCCATGCTTTACACAAGGGAACCGTGTCATCAGAAGAACAATCATCACTTATTATCAATTCTATATTACGATACGTTTGCCCCTTTATACTTTCAAGCGTCTCTATAACATATTTTTCCGAATTATATGTAACTACACATATAGAAACCAATGGTGTCAATTTCATAAGTTATCAAAATCTATATTTTCAGATGATAGAGGTGTACCTTTTAAAAGATCATATTTAAATATTTTACCTACTAAAGAATCCCAACACTTCGGTTCCAATCCAAATCCCGGCCTATAGGAACCAATATTCTCTGGAGAAATAACCTCTCCTTTCTTTACATCCTTTTTTACATACAAGGCCCGTCTTTTTTGCTTACTGGCAACCGAAACATCATACGTTATTGATCCTAAAGCTTTCTCCACAATCCTGACCTCATCCACCATTTTCTTGAATTCCTCAGGCTCCATAGAAAATGCTGAATCTGCCCCCCCCAAAGACCTTGACAGGATAAAATGTTTTTCAATGATTTCTGCTCCAAGAGCCACTGATGCAACGGCCACGGCCGTCCCCATAGTATGATCAGAAATGCCTATTGGTAATTCAAATTTTCTTTTCATATCAGGTATCGTAAGCAAATTAGCCTGTTCATAAGGGGCGGGGTACTCTGACGTACATTTCAATAGAAACACATTAAAATTTCCAACCTCATTACAGGTTTTTACTGCTAATTGTATATCATCGAAATCACCTACTCCCGTAGATATTATAACAGGTTTTCCTTTCCGCGCAACATGCCTGATTAAAGGAATATCATTAATTTCAAATGAAGCAATTTTATAAATCGGGACATCCAGCGATGCTAAAAAATCTGCCCCGGCAAGAAGAAAAAAATACAAGACCAAGATCTTCTGCAACCTTCTGAAGCCTGGGATGCCACTCGTAAGGAGTACACGCACTCTTGTATAAATCATATCTTTTAATACCCTTCCACAGTCCGGACTTTATTGGGCCGAAATACTCGTTATCAACGTCAAGAACTAAAGAATCCGGTGTATACGTTTGTATCTTTACCGCATCAGCTCCAGCCTCTGCCATTGCCTTAATAGTTCTCACCGCCAAATCAAAATCTTGATTATGGTTCGCAGAGAGTTCTGCAATAATAAATGTTTTATTTTCACACCCTAGCATGTTCTTCCAATATTTTATCCCAATCAATGGTATTATACTTGCAATATTTTACAAATTGGAGCAACACACCTTTTTGTTCCACGGAATTAAACTTATCTCGTGGAGCCAATAATCTAACATATTGCTTATTATCTATACAAATTATATCCTGTATCTCCGCACCAAAAAATAAAGACATTTGCATCGTTCGTGTATTACCAAACAGGACATATCCGGTTAACATTTCAACTTCCAGATAATTATAAACGAATTGTTTATAATTATTGTGTAACCCAAAACCTTCTCCACTATTCAATAACTCCGGAGCAAGATAGTAACCCGCTTCAGCTTTATTATTCTCCCTATCGATTTTCGTCAGATTAAAAGAGCCTATCGGTACATTCTTCTTGAAAACCAACCAATAGTAAACATCATTCCTACCTTTCAAACTTTCAACATACGCAATATGCTTCTCGTATGGAATTATATCAGGATTGGACATCCATTTACGAATCTCCGAATCATTCCGCCATTTCCAAACAAGTCTTATTTCTGCGTCCGTCAATTGAATGTAATTTTTATAAGAATAATCACCTACATGATATTCAGTGCCTCTATCTATTTTCATAAGCATTTGAATTGAGCTATATACCTTTCTTTCACACCACGGATATCTAAAGGATTACACTGTAACTTTCCTCCCATAAAACTTTCGACAACCTCTATAAATTTTTTTTCAAAATGAACCTCCAACATATTCCCAATTCCCATCACGTACGAATGCCGATTCAAAAAATAATAGAACTCAATTTGATTATCTACATAATATCCGGCGACTACCGGTATTCCACATGAAATAGCCTCTTGAGCCACGGTACTTGCTGAAACAATCGCTAATCCACAATTATTGAAAAGGGTGGCAACTTCACTTGCATTAGCATTAACATGAACAAGTACACCTTGTTGTTTAAGCTCCTGAAGCCTTTGCTCATAAAATGCGTCAGTAGCAATAACATGAATTTTCCGGTGCGGATCAATTTCCCGTAACAAAGTCACGGTCTTCTCCGTCAAGAAAAACTGATCTGTGCCACCATAACATATAACCAGATCATGATTACGTTCCCGCCTAAATTCCCCCACCTGAAACGGTTTTCTCAACAAACACCATTCTAAGCCCACGCAAAAAGTAGTATACATTTCTGCTGAAAACTCACTGGCATCTTTAAAATAATTCACAACAACATCAGAATAATAATGCCTGTCGTTAGAGCCAATACATACAAGCTTACAGCCTAAATCCTTGATTTGTTTCTGGTATTCTGACGTAAAATAATAATTATCGAGCCATACAATTTCTTCCCCGGTCAACCGGGTAAGAAAATCATCGTACTTCGTTTCTTCCTCAAGTGAAACGTATTTACAGACTTCCCCCATTTCTTGAATTTGATATCCAGTAGGGGATACCGTAAAGAAAGTACAGTCAAAATCATATTTAAGCATATCTGCTAAAGCCAAACTCCGAACGAAATGACCGTAACCGATAGTAGCATTTGCATCCGCTCTAAAATAAATCTTCTTCCTTACTTCATTCATGATCGCCGTTCAACAACCTGTACTTCATCTCCGCTAATTTCCAATCAATCTCCGTATCAATATCTTGTACTTCTGTTTCCGGCATGATAATCCCTCCCCTCTTATAGATTCCTTTTCGCCACATATCAACATTATGCCAATAAAAAGTTCCGGCATCATGATACATCACCTCCAGATCTTGACTTCGTGTTGTCATATATTCCGGCCAGTGCATTGACACGACTCCCTCTGTGTCCATCTGCAAGCACCTCTGTATCGGGTACGAAAATGCAACAACAGGATAAACGGACATTAATTCAGTAGAAGAAATCAATTTGTTATATCCATCAATCAAATGTTTAGTCCCGGTTAAAGGTGCCGTTGCCAAAATACAACACACATTATCAAACTTTCGACCTAAATCAGCGTATTTACCTAATACTTCATTGAGAACATCTGCCAATATTGCATAATCGTTAGCTGTCTCATTTGAACGCATAAATGGGACTTGAGCTCCATATTCTTTTGCAATTCGAGCAATTTCTTCCTCGTCGGTAGAAACCATGACCTCATCAAACAAATGAGATTCCAACGCTACTTGAATAGAATAGCTTATGATAGGTTTTCCTAAAAAAGGTCTGATATTTTTCCGGGGGATACGTTTACTCCCTCCTCGCGCCGGTATAATGGCCAAATTCTTTGGCATAATCATCAATCTATTTTTTGCCAACAAATTCTAATACCCGATCTATAACGTACTGTTGCTCTTCATCCGTTAAAGTAGGATACATCGGTAGACTCAAACAATGTTCGTAATATCTTTCCGCTACAGGCATGTCACCTTTCTGATATCCTATCTGTCTATAGTAAGGCTGTAAATGAACCGGAACATAATGTACTTGAGCAAATATCTTACATGATCGTAAATAATCATAAAGACCCAAACGATCATTCACAAGAATAACATACAAATGATAGGCATGATATACATTTTCACGAACTTTAGGGATCACAATACCTTCTGTTTCACGAAAAGCATCATCATATTTCCTTGCAATTTTTTGACGCCGTTTTAAACCGTCACCTGCTCTTCTTAATTGGGATATACCCAATGCAGCTTGAAAATCGGTCATCCGATAATTGAATCCTAACTCCTGCATCTCATAATACCATCCTCCATGATCTTCATGCAACAATGCTTGGTCTTTCGTAATCCCGTGTGTACGATATAAACAAAGTTTTTTATACAACTCGTCATCATTCGTCGTTACCATTCCTCCTTCCCCCGTGGCGATATGCTTCACCGGATGAAAAGAAAATACACTAACATCTGCATACAAACCGTTTCCACAACATTGTCGCTTCCCCTTACTATCCACAAAATAAGCACCGGGAGCATGGCAAGCATCTTCAAGAATCCACAATCCGTATTCGTCGGCTATTTTCCGAAATTCTTCCAAATCCTGAGGATAACCGGCAAAGTCAACCGGAACAATTCCTTTAAAGGTCCCGGGAGGATTATCAGACAACAACTCACGTAATTTCGTGGTATCCATCAAATAAGTATCCTTATCTATATCACAAAACACGACATCTCCCCCGCAATAACGTATACAATTAGCACTAGCCGCAAACGTCATCGGAGTCACGATCACTTTATCTCCGGGCCCTACTCCGAGAGAGCAAGCTGCCAAATGCAGTCCGGCCGTTGCATTATTCACCGCAACAGCATATTTAGCACCAACATATTCAGCAAACACACGTTCAAACTCTCCAATTTTCGGCCCTTGTGTCAGATAATCCGACTGCAAAGTTTCCACGACAGCCAGAATATCTTCCTCTGTTATATGTTGGCGGCCATAGGGAATGGCTTTATCTATCATTTCGTTTGAAAATTAGGATCAACATACTCTCTTATCTTTTCCTGCATACTCTCCACGGTCTCCCATTCCGTATTTTTATCAGACCTGTAATAGAAAGTCGCATCCACGGGAACCGCATGATGATGATTTATATACTCTTCCCGGTTGTGATTAAAAGACACAGAAGGTAATATCGCATAATATTTTCCCAAATCAATCGTATTCAATGCATCTGTACTAGTGATCATCTCTTCGTGTAATTTCTCTCCCGGACGAATTCCAATAATCTCTAATTTAGCATTCGGAGCGATAGCCTTAGCCACATCTATAACACGATAAGAAGGTATTTTCGGAATGAAAATCTCCCCACCTAAATGGTGACCAATAGCAAACATAACCAAATCAACTCCAGCCTGTAAAGAAATATTAAAACGAGTCATTTCTTCATGTGTAATAGGTAACATCCCATTCTCTCGCCTGTTCAGGAAAAAAGGAATCACTGATCCGCGCGACCCCATCACGTTACCGTAACGAACAACTGAAAAACGTAAATCGCGTCCACCCTTTATATTATTAGCGGCAACAAATAATTTATCAGAACATAACTTTGTCGCACCATACAAGTTTATCGGTGCACAAGCTTTATCTGTAGACAAAGCTACCACATGCCTTACACTCGTTGCCAACGCCGCGTTTATAACATTCTGAGCCCCATGCACGTTCGTTTTTATACACTCTTCCGGGTTATATTCCGCTGTATCCACTTGCTTTATAGCCGCGGCATGAATAATCACGTCTATACCTTCACAGGCTCGCCGTAAACGTCCTTCATCCCCAACATCTCCCATGAAAAAACGCAACTGAGGATATTTTTCATAAGGATATTTTTGCTTCAATTCAAATTGCTTCAATTCATCCCGTGAATAGATCACAATTCGTTTCACACTGGGATAATCTCTTAAAATTGTTTCAACAAATTTCTTACCAAAAGATCCTGTTCCTCCGGTAATCAATACGGACTTATTGTTCAACATAACTTGTATATTATTTTTCTATAATTTATTAATGGTAACAAGAGGATTCTCTCCGATACAATATATTATTCAGTTTCTTTGATAGATAATATAGCAAAATGTAAGGTCAACTTATTTTGATCAAGCAAATTAACCTCTATTCTTTCCAGTTCTTTACCTTCTAAAAAAGATTCTCTTCGATTACAATACTCTCCATCAATCGTATTCTCATAAAAATCCTCGGCGAGACACCATTTCCATTTCTCCTCAACACCCTCGTTTCTCACCTTCCCTTCACTCACGTTCACTCTTCGCTCCTTCAAAATCTCCCCTGCTAACACCATGCACTCTTCCTCGTTCGTGAAATAATAGCAACTACACAACATCCTACACATTTCCGGAGTACGACAAGCCTCCTTCTCCTTCTCCTTCTCCTTCTCCTTCCCGTTATTTTCCAAGGACAAAATCTCATAAGCCGCATCCAAAGCCGTATTGACGTATTTCATATCGGAATACACCAGATAACAATCCATCAGATCGGCCACGTACCCAACCCGTTCTTCCACATGAATAGAGGGATCTTTCACGAGATTACTCAACACTCTTCCGATTTCCCGGATACGGTCATAAATCTCTCCAAGAGTATTATATTCTTCTTCCAACCAAGGGTTGACCCGTACCATCGAGTAGATCGAAAGATAACCATGCAATAAACCGGATAAAGCCGCGGGAGGAAAATCAGTTACCCGCATACTCCATATCCTTTTATACAAAACATTAAAAATATTTGTCTCCATCACTATCCTATTTTTTCCAAGAAAGTTCCCGGTATATATGAAGTTGCTATAGAAATTACACCTTCCAATCTCACGATCACCCTTTTATGTCCCTTAACCCGTAACAATTCTCCTTCCAGTCCCATCAAGGGCCCCTTGATAATTCGAACCCGATCGCCACTTTTCAACTCTTTGTTGAGAACTTCAACCGTACCCTCCGAAAAGTCGAGTAGAAACATAAAATCTTGCATTTGCCTATCAGGAACCACTAAAGAGTGACGAGTCTCACTATCTTTCAGATATACAATATTCAACCCATGTTCATTAATCAACGAAAAAGACGTCAACTGATCCGTCCTGATAAATATCAAGTGCGGAATCAATATCACCCGAACTTTTTTTCGCCCGTCAGGGGTTTCCCGAAGTTCTTCCCGCATTGCCAGATAGTTCTCCACCCCCAAGGCGTCCAATCTTTTTTTAATGATTAATTCTTGATTAATTTTCGTATATGCAGCGTACCAGTATAATCTAGTCTCTTTATCAAGCATATTTAGGTATATAAATCAGAAAAGGCTCTCATGGTTATTTCATAGTTCATATTAATCCGTTGTTATCGTCCGGATGCGCTTCGCGCACTAACCTTTTTATCAGGAACTAATATTTTTTTCCATGTGTTTCACACGCCATCCTTAAACAGGTACAACTTGTGAAAACTGTCTTTGAGGGAGAGCTGTCCCCAATTAATCTCTTATGAAACAAATTCGCACTACACGTTTTCTAGACACACACGATCTAAAAAGCCCTATTCCACATTGTTTTTAGCGCTACAAAAGTATCTTGAGAAGCCTGTAAAACAGTGACTTTTAAAGAGTATTTACCTTTTTGGAGATTTCTAAAAACACAATTATTAACAAATCACATCTTTATTTGGACATTTCCACAAGCACTATTCTATTGATTTGTATATATCACAAATAAAAAGCAAGACAATATACGAGATTCATAATTCAACTCATCTTATCTACCCGAAATCGCCACCACCAAATCTCGTCCTCCCCCTGAGAACAAAAAAAAGGAGTGGCAAAAGCTTACAATACTTTTACCACTCCCACAAAACCCTTTTAAATTCTAAATTTTAAACTTCCCTTTCCATTTCTG
>OGZX01003715.1_pt1 | contig 9967 bp, 7 predicted proteins | sample 1576881 | NCBI WGS metagenome assembly OGZX01 (sample SAMEA3541542, study PRJEB24748) | human gut metagenome | biome: human gut; feature: human-associated habitat; material: faeces | place: China | collected 2012
TCAAAGTAATGAAAAAAAAATGGTATTTACTTCTTTTTCCGAGTCATCGGAATAGAAAAATTTTAGGGATTATGAGATGGAATATCGTATTGATCCTTGTCTGTGTGTTACAAGTGACAGCCATCGGGGCTACGGCGCAAGAGAAGGTATCTTTGAATCTGAAAGATGTTTCCGCGGAACAAGTGTTTCGGGAAATTAAACGTCAAACGAAATTTGATTTCGTGTATAATGAAGAGCAATGCAGGAATTTGGGGAAAATGAGCGTGAACGTGAAGGATGAACCCGTGGACAAGGTGTTGAATATGCTACTTTTAGATAAAGGATTTTCATGGGACTTGCTTGAAGGGGGGATTATTCTGATTAAGGTGCAAAGTAAATCCCCGGAAAAAAAGCAGGAATTTAAAATTACAGGGAAAGTGACGGATGAGAATGGAGGGCCTTTACCGGGTGTTGCCGTCTTGATTAAAGGTACGACAATAGGAGTGGCCACGGATGCTGACGGTGTGTTCTCCTTGGTACTTCCTAAGGATTCGGTTGTTTTAGTGTTTTCTTTTATCGGGATGGAGACGCAACAGGTGACAGTTCCTAAGTTTAAAGCTGGTGAATATCATAAAGAACTGAAGATTACGATGCATGAAGAGAAGGTTGCGTTGGAAGATGTCGTGGTTACCGGAATTTTTACTCGTAAAAAGGAAAGTTTTACGGGATCGGCTTCAACCTACACGGCTGCAGAATTGAAGACTATGGGGACGCAAAATGTCTTGCAAAGTTTGAAGACACTTGATCCCGCTTTCGCGATTATAGAGGATAATCAATTCGGGTCGGATCCCAATCGTTTGCCAAACATGGAGATCCGGGGAAAGTCAAGTGTGTTGGGATTACGTGACGAGTTGGATGCCGATCCTAATCAACCTTTGTTCATTCTGGACGGGTTCGAATCATCATTGGCTGTAATTAATGATTTGGATATTAATCGTATAGAATCTATTACGATATTAAAGGATGCGGCTTCAACTGCTATTTACGGATCGAAAGCTGCTAACGGGGTTGTTGTGGTAGAAACGGTGAAACCTAAATCGGGAGAACTTCAGGTGAGTTATAACGGGAATCTTAATCTTTCCATGCCGGATTTGAGCAGTTATAATTTGATGAATGCGAGAGAGAAATTAGAATTCGAGAGATTGGCGGGAGGATATTCTCCGGCGAATTGGAGTGCGGAAAAAGAAATTGAATTGAATGAATTGTATAACAAGAAATTGGAAGCTATCGAGAGTGGGGTAAACACTTACTGGTTGGCCGAACCGTTACGCACGGGAGTAAATCAAAAACATTCTTTGTACGTGCAAGGTGGTGAAGGCCGTTTTCTTTTTGGTTTAGGTGTCGGGTATAACGGTATTTCCGGGGTGATGAAAGAGTCTTTGCGTGAAATCATCAGCGGTAATATTGATTTGATCTATCGGATGGAAAAGTTTCAATTTTCTAACAAGTTTTCGATTAACGTGACGGATATAGAGAATCCTGTTGTACCTTTTCAATCTTACGCGGAAGCGAATCCTTATTTCAAGAAACGGAATAAGGATGGAATTGTCGAGAAATGGTTGGAGAAAAATGATTATTTTGAAGCGTCCAACCCGCTGTGGAATGACAATTTGAATAGTCGCAATGAGGGAAAGAACGTTTCATTGAGCAATTATTTCGTGGCAGAATATTTTCCCACGACAGAATGGCGTGTACGTGCCCGGTTGGGAATAACATACGGGAACAATGATACAGAGGTATTTTATTCCCCGGAGGACACGCGTTTTGAAGATACGGAAGCCTTGAAGAAGGGGGAATATACTTCAACGAATACCCGGTTGAATCAAGCGGAAGGGGAACTTAGCGTGACCTGGGCTAAAGTGTTGGGAGTCCATCGGATCAATTTGGTCGCCGGGGGAAATTTCAATGCAAGCAAGTCTTTGGTTCAGGGGTATTCGGCACAAGGTTTCCCTGATGGGGATTTTACCTATCCTTCTTTCTCGAACGGATACCCGGAACACGGAATTCCCACGTTTTACGAGAGTGTTTCTCGCTCTTTGAACGGTTATTTTAACGTTGGGTATTCATTTGACGATCGTTATCTGATGGATTTTAGTTTGCGTAGCAGCGGGTCTTCCGTGTTCGGATCTTCTAAAAAATACAACACGACCTGGTCTGTCGGTTTGGGATGGAATCTGCACAAGGAGAAATTTATCATGAATAACTTTAATTGGATTAATTTGTTGAAATTGAGGGCTTCTATCGGTAATCCCGGAAATCAAAATTACGACTCGGCCCAAACATTGTTGACTTATGTATTCCAATATGGTTCGATGAATTATTTCGGGTTAGGTGCTATCTTGAATCAGGTGGGTAATCCTGATTTGAAGTGGCAAACCACGTTGGATAAAAATTTTGGTATTGACATTACTTTGTTGAACAGGCGTTTAAATATCACGGTTGACTATTTTCATAAAGTGACGGACCCGCTTCTGATACGGATTGGGATGCCGTTGTCTTCTGGAACACCAACTTATATGACGAATGCCGGAGAACAAACCTCTCAAGGAGTGACGGCTACTGCTTCTTACTATATTATTCAGAATTTTGATAAACGTTTTTCGTGGTTGGTACGTGCCAACCTGCGTACGCAGAAAACACGAATCGACAAGATTGGGGACAAATTGTCGTTGCTCAACGCGAGCGGAAAGGGAGCCAATACGGTTCGGTATTATGACGGGGCGGACCCGGATGATATTTGGGCTGTAAAATCGGTGGGTATTGACCCGGCGAATGGTAAAGAGTTATTTTACGATGAAAATGGAAATTACACGTATGATTTCTCATATGATGATGAGGTTATTTGCGGTAATACTCGTCCGAAAATAGAGGGGGTAGTGGGAACGTCTTTGAATTGGAAAGGATTGTCGCTCAGTTTGAATTTCCGTTATCAATTGGGAGCGGATGTGTTTAATGAAGCTTTGTTCAATAAAGTTGAGAATATCTCAACCGAGGGATTGAATAAAAATCAGGATAAACGAGCACTTTACGAACGTTGGCAAAAAGCGGGTGATATTGTGCGTTTTAAAAACATCGCTAATGCCGCATCCACTCCAATGTCTTCCCGGTTCGTGCAAGAGGAGAACGTGTTGACGTTGGAGTCTGTGTATCTTGGTTACGAGTTTTATGACGGTTGGATTCAGAAGCTCGGTTTAAGTAATCTAAAACTGCAGGTTTCTATGCGTGATGTATTTAGAGCATCTTCTATTAAGTCTGAGAGAGGTATTTCTTATCCTTTTGCTCGGAGTTTGGAAGCAGGATTATCGTTTAATTTTTAAAAAACAAGTGGTATGAAATTACATGTTATCATATATTTAAGCCTGTTGTTGTTCGCGGGAAGCGGGTGTTCGGACTTTTTGGATGTGCAGCCCAAGGATAAACAGTCCGAGGAACAACTTTTTGCTACGCGTGGCGGTTTCTATACAGCCGTAAACGGGATATATAATAAATTAGCCGGTTCAACACTTTACGGCAAGAATCTTACTTACGAGATGATTGATATCCTCGCTTTTCGTTACACGCCGCTATCCGTGAATAAATATTATACGGCTTTAGTGAAACCGGATTACACGGATGAAACTGTTGAGGCTAATTTGTCGAGTATTTGGTCGTCAGCTTACGCCACGATCTTAAATTGTAACGTGTTGCTTAAAAACTTGGAGATTAGTACCGGGGTATTAAACGAGCAGGAAAAGAAGGTGTTGACGGGAGAGGCTTTGGCCTTGCGCGCTTTCTTGCATTTGGATATGTTGCGCTTGTTTGGTCCCGTGTATGTGAAAAATCCGTCTGCGGAGGCAATCCCTTATAATGAATCGGATAAAGTTTCGGCGTTACCTATATTGGCGGCCGATACGGTAATGGGACGAGTGTTGCGGGATATTAATGCCGCAGAACAACTGCTTAAGGGGAATGATCCCGTGATCGAACAGGGGGCTATGGCTTCACTGGAAGAAGATCAGGAAGTGTACTTGCGCTATCGTCAATTGCGATTCAATTATTATGCTGTTTTGGCATTAAAAGCCCGGGCGTATTTGTATGCAGGGGATAAAGCAAATGCATTAACGGCAGCTCGCCAGTTGTTGGCAGATGAAAATGTGGCTAAACATTTTCCCGCAGTGGATCCGAATAAATTGTTAGCTAACCAAAGAACTCCCGATCGGGTTTTCTCTACCGAGGTATTGATGGGGTTCTATGATAAAGCCCGGGCAGATATTTACACGTATTATTTTGATGACGAGACAGCCGGGAATAATTTCTTACAGCCTAAACCCAATTTCGTGTTGAGTAGTCTTTTTGGCAACGAGAGTCAGGATTATCGTTATCAAACACATTGGAAAACCGCTACTAGCGTGGGGGTACAGGGAGATATTTTTATAAAGTATAAAAAGATTGATAAACCTAAAGACGAGAAGAATCCCGATAAGCCGGACAAGGATTTGGAATATTTTCATGCCGTGTTGATGCCATTAATCCGTTTGAGTGAGGTATACTACATCGCGGCCGAATGTGAACCGCTTCTAGCAGATGGATACGAGTGGTTGAGTCAAATACGGGCCAAACGCGGATTACCTGCTTTGCCCGTGAAAAATGAAAGAGATTTGCGAACGAAATTGAATAACGAATATGCACGTGAATTCTGGGGAGAAGGACAAACTTTCTTCTTACACAAGAGGTTAAATACGGATTACTTGTGGATTGATGAAGCGGGATATAATTATAATGGAGCGAATTATTTTGAGTTTACCATTCCGTTACCGGCGGGAGAAATTGAAAATCGTTAAAAACAAGAATTATGAAATTGAGAATAATATTATTTGCGCTAATATCATTTCCCTTTTTGTGGAGTTGCGATAAAAAAGAAATTCCAGTGTTCGCTAGCGATGATGCAGGAATTTATTTCCAGAGATTGACGAATGCTGTTTATGGTAGTACAACGGAATATTATGGTGATTCGACCGATTTTTCTTTTGCCGGAACGAATGCTTATTATACGAGTCACGTACTGTACGCTCCTGTTTTGACCATGGGGAAAGTGGTCGATTATGACCGGCCGTTTAAGGTTGTCGTTGATATGGAAGAAACGACAGCTGTTGAAGGAAAAGATTTCGAGATCGAGTTAGACTCGCTGGTAATTAAGGCCGGAACAAGTAAAGCGGAGGTGCCGGTTCGTATCATACGCACGGAGACTTTATTAGAGAAAACGTTGAAAATAGTGCTTCGTTTGCAAGAGAATGAACATTTTAAATGTTATCTGGAAACCTATAAAAACACGAATCTTTACACGGCAAAAGGAGAGCAAATTAGTGGTGTTCGTTATGTTTTCACATTTAACGAGATGTATACGCAACCCAATTTCTGGAAAAATTACGCGGAAAAGGACTATTTTGGAGAATGGACGGCAAAGAAGTATCAGGTGGTAAATCAAGTGTGCGGGTTAACCCCGATAGATTGGCAATATGCTAACTATTACGGGTATAAAATGCAATCTGCACGACTTCCCTTCTTCGCTCGAACCGTGCGAATTTATTTACAAGAGCAGGCTGATGCGGGAAATCCTGTAACGGATTCGGATGGGAAGTATATGCAATTGGCCCCGAACTACGAGGTGGATTATTCTGATTATCAATAATTGTTTAAAGAATTGTCAATATGAAAATAAAAAATGTAATATTACTCTCGTTCATTCTCTTTTTGATGTCGTGCTATGACGACAAGGGGAATTATGATTATAGCGAGATGGCAGAAATTAAAATAGAGAACTTGCCCGAAACGCTTGAAATTCTTGGAGGTATAGAGCATATTGTTGCCCAACCGAAGGTGATTTCTTCATTGGAAGGAGAGATTAAGGATGGAAATCCTAATTTCGAGTTTTCTTATAAGCTGGAGTTAAAGGGAGGAAGCCAATTATATAATGAAGCATGGGTAGATTTGAATCCGTCTAAATCGTTAAATTTGGATACGTTAATTTCAATCCCATCGGGGAATTATGTCGTGTGGTTTGCGGTAAAAGATAAACGTTCCTCTATCGAGTATTCTACGACTTTTGACGTGAAAGTGACTTCTTCCACGTACGAAGGTTGGTTGGTATTGTGTAACGAGGGTGAAGAAGAACGTGTGAGGATGGATATGATTTCCGTTATTTCAGCAGATCGGATTGAACCCGCTTATGATTTGTTGTCTTTGTTAGGACTTCCCGATCTGAAAAAAGCAACGAAGATCGGATTCTATCCGGCACCTGTTGCCACGGGGGATGTTATTTATCTCATGTCGGAAGAAGGTGCTTACAAACTTAACCAGAATACCTTCGAGACGAGTGATATGTATAACATTTACACGACAGACTTTATTGTAGCACCAAGCGATCCGGATGAAAGCATCGTTGAATATATGCCCTTGGCAAACATGGGCCCTCCTACTGCACGTGCTATTTTTGCCGTTTCAAATAAAGGGAATGTTTATGCATTAGTAACGGCTGCGGGAGCGGCTTTTGAAATGCCAATCAATACTTCTGTTCGCGGGAAGTCCCCCGAATACCGTGTCGCCCCGTATGTTGGTATAAGTATGGTTCGTTACCCGGGAAACAGTACGGCCGCCTTGTTCTATGATATAGATAATAAACGTTTTGTGGGTTGGAGCTTCAAGAGCCCGACAAGTAATGACGTTAACCAGATATTGACACCTGTTCCTAATCCGGAAGTCGGAGGATTGTTTGACTTTAAAACCGGAATGGATCTAGTTTACATGGAAGGAACTCGTTATTCGAATGGCTTGGTGTACGCCATATTGCAAAACGCTTCTGGGAAACGAGTTATATATGGAATTAATATGAGCGGAACGGGATTCGTGCAAGAGAGTAAATACGAAAATTTGAACGCCCCAGATTTCGATAAAGCTACAGTCTTTGCTTTCCATTCTCAGTTCCCTTATATGTTCTACGGTGTGGGAAACAAAGTGTATTTGCATAATTTGGGAACCAATATGACTTATGAAATGAAAAATATCAATTTGGGAGCCAACGAAGAAGTGACCATGTTGAAATTTAATTTGTATCATAATAATTATTGGTGGCCGGAACCCTCGGAAGAATTTATGGCCCGTCAATTCGAATTGATGGTGGGTACTTATGATAATAGTGTTAGTGGTGTGAACGGAGGAAAGTTGGGATTCTATAAAGTGGATGGCGTGAATAATTCGATAACAAAACGAGTGGAATATTCCGGCTTCGCCCGGATAAAAGATGTCCGGTACAGGGAAAGACGTTAAGTGATAAATTTAATTGTACTTTGGAAAGGTACAATTTAGGATGTATTAAAATGTTTTGAAGATCGTGGCGAATTTTGGGAGCGGAAGGATCATGGGTTCTTCCGCTTCTTTCTTGTCATAATTTTTTCTAATGCATCCATGCTTAGTGTTGAATCGGGAATGTATTTGACCGGGAGGCACTTATCTTAAGAGGTGTTTTTTCTAGTGGTTTTATGTGTTTCGTTGTTGTGTTTAAACTCAAAAAATATACAGATTTTCCGGTTGATCCTATAAATCGCATTTTTCATATGTGCTGTTCTTGATATAATTGCGTAAATTTTATATCAATATAGAGTCGTGTGAATACTTGGAATTTATTTTTATTGTATATTTGAGGCGAACGAATAAGATGAGACATGAAGGTAAATGAACAAGAACTTTTGATTGAATTAAGTCGGGGAAGCAATCAAGCCTTTCACGAACTTTTTGATGTCTACTACAAAGATCTTGTTTTGTTTGCCGGGACTTATATTAAAGACGTGGAAACCTGCGAAGACATCGTACAACAGCAATTTGTGAATTTGTGGGAGCGTTACCCGGAAACTTGTAGAATCGTATCGTTAAAAGCCTTTTTGTTGAAATCTGTGCAGAATGCCTGCTTGTGCGAATTGCGTCATCGGGGAATCAAAAATAAATATGCAGAATTGACTTCCGTGGCTCCTGCCATTTTTTCCAGAGAAACGGAGGAATATATTCTTTATTCCGAATTGCAGGAATATTTACAAAAAGCCTTGGAACAATTGACGCCGCTCCAACGAAAATGTTTCGAGATGAACAAACTTCAAGGTATTAAGCAGCAACAGATAGCTTCGGAATTAAATATCTCATTGAGAACGGTTGAATTGCGTGTGGCTGAGGCATTGAAAATATTACGTCTCTACTTGGGGCGATATTTTGCCATTATCTTTTTTCTTCTCCGGGTTTGATGGTCGGAATACCATGTATATTCGTTTTTCTTTTTTTTTTAACACCCAAAGTAAAACGCTGGCTAAAAGTCAAGCACATGATTTGAGATTGGCGATAGTCCTCTTTTTAATGATTAGAAAACTGATTAATATGAATTACTATATAGTTGGTCTTTAATTGCAGGTATTTTTCACTTCGAGAATAATTATTGATCTTGAGGCTATAGTAGGATTAAATCAAGGAGTTAAAGTTTGGGTGGTATACCTTGAATTTTAATTTTTTCGAACAGAATAAAAAAAAATCCCTTTTTTCTTTGCGGTTTTTTCTTTTTGAGGTGTCTTTCTGTAAAATGCGATACAATGGAAACAGAAGAGATACATGTCGATGAATTGATTGAACGTTATTTGTCTTCGCAGGCCACGATAGAAGAAATAAGTAAACTGAAAGGCTGGTTGGGAGAAGACGAGGAACATCTTCGCTATTTTTTGCGTCGGCAGAGCTTGTTCGAGGGTGAGCATCCTGCATTTGATCCTCAGGCGATTGATAAGGAACGGGCATTCCGCGAGATACAAACCCGTTTACACCCCGTGCACCGAATATTCCCTTGGGGACGTATTGTAGCGGCTATTGCTTTGATCGCTCTGGTTATCGGAGGTTCCTTGCTTTTCAGCACAAAGAATACTACTGTAATCGATCAACCACAGGTACAGAATGTTGTTCCGATTGCTTCTGCTGTTCGTTTGACTTTGCCCTCTGGGAAGGAAGTCGTGTTAGATGGTAAACTGACAGGAGACATCGTTGCTGATAGTGGGGTTGTTGCCAGAGGGGACCGGAAACAATTGACTTATGCTTCTTGTGAAAATACAGAAGATTCCGTGATTTATCACGAATTAAGCGTACCCCGCGGAGGTGAATTTTTCTTGGAGCTTAGCGATAAAACCAAGATATGGATTAACGCAGAAACCACAGTCCGCTATCCAATACGTTTTCCCCGGGAAGAACGGAAAATATTCATAAATGGAGAAGCTTATTTGGAAGTGCATAAAGATACCACAGCCCCGTTCACGGTTGTTATGACACATAATGAAGTGACCGTGTTAGGGACTTCATTTAATATCAACTCTTATCCTGATACCCCAGGAGACCAGATCACGTTAGTTTCCGGAAAAGTGTGCGTGCGTTCAGGAAAAAATGGAGATCTGGTCACATTAAATCCTGGGGAACAGGCAACGATTGATCGAGAAAGAGGACAGATCGTGAAGCGGGACGTGGATATTGATATTTATTGCGGCTGGAAAAACGGAGTGCTTATTTTCCAGGATAATACCCTGGAAGAAATCCTGCGTACCGTAGCTCGCCTGTATAACGTGGAAATCTATTGGCATGATACAACGTTAAAGCAACATAAATTTTCGGGTGAATTGAAGCGATATGAACGGATTGATGAATTACTGAAATTGATCAGATATACCGATGAGGTAAAACTCATCATGCATGATAATAAAATCATAGTAGCAAAACCATAAAAAAAGAGAATCGGGATGGTGGCACATCCCAAATTCTCAATTTGTTATTCAAATTATAATATACAAAATTATGACAAAAATGACACATTTCAATCCTCCTCTGTGGAACGAGTTGTTAAAAATTATTAATCTGCAATGTATTTTGCTAATTTTGT
>OGZX01003720.1_pt1 | contig 9960 bp, 9 predicted proteins | sample 1576881 | NCBI WGS metagenome assembly OGZX01 (sample SAMEA3541542, study PRJEB24748) | human gut metagenome | biome: human gut; feature: human-associated habitat; material: faeces | place: China | collected 2012
GTGGTGCGGATGGTTTCCAGAATCAGGGCGTTCAGGGCCTTGGTGCTGACGGTGTGGGAAAAACACATCTGGGTTTCACGCTCAAAGGTCAGGGTGTAGGTAGAGCAGTTATAGAAGTCGGTTCCATACTCCCGCCCGTCCTTTTTGCGCTTGCCCCGGTGATTATACATCTTGGCTCCACAGTCGGCACAGAACACAAGGCCGGTCAGGGGATTGGCGACGCCAGTGGTATCTGTCCGGCGCACCGTCCGCTTCACCTGCTGGGCCAGCTGCCAGGTTTCCGGGTCAACAATGGCCTCGTGGGTGTTCTCAAAAATCAGCCAGTCGGACGGGTCATTTTTTACCCGCTTATCCCGGTAAGACTTCTTGGAAGAACGGAAATTGACGGTGTGCCCCATATACTCCGGCTTAGTCAGCATGGAGCTGACCGTAAAACCGTACCAGTCATAGGGGCGGCTGGTGTCCACGGTGTTTTTCCGGCTGCCTCTGCCGTTGCGGGCCAGATAATAGGCGGGGCACTCCACCTTTTCCTGTGTGAGTATCTTGGCGATCTCATGGGGGCCGTGCCCCTCCACCGCAAGCCGGAAGATCCGCCGCACCACGGCAGCGGCTTCCTCGTCCACCAGCCAGTGGTCCTTGTCCTCCGGGTCTTTTTTGTAGCCATAGATGGCGTTGTTGGTGGTGGGCTTGCCCGCCTTGCCCTTGACACGGTATGCTGCCGAAACCTTTTTGGACTGGTCACGCAGATACCATTCGTTCATGATATTGAGAAAGGGTGCAAACTCGCCGCTGTCCTGTTCCTCGCTGTCAATGTTATTGGCGACAGCAACAAAATGAACCCCATTCTGTCGGAACATTACCTCGGTGTAAAAGCCGGTTTGCAAGTAGTTTCTGCCAATCCGACTTAGGTCCTTACACAGCAGATGGGCCACCTTTCCCGCCTCGATGTCCGCCACAAGGCGCTTCCATGCGGGACGGTCAAAGTTGCCGCCGGACCACCCATCGTCTGTGTAGTGGACGATATTGGTGTAGCCCCGCTGTGCTGCATAGCTTTCAAGATAACGTTTCTGGTTCAGAATGGAGTTCGAGTCGCCCGTGAGGTCATCGTCACGGGACAGGCGCTCATAGAGCGCAGTGATTTTTTCTTCCGTCTGTCTGTTTGCCATATCAGGCGCTCCTTTCAGACGGACGGCTCATTTGTGGCAGTTCCATTATACCACATTCCGGCTGGTTTGCCAGCCCGTCATTGCGGATCAGCCGCAGAATTTTATCTTCCATCGTTTCCTCGGCGGTTTCGCTGAGGTAGACACGAACTTTATAGGTGGTGTTGCCAATGTGCCGGGTCAGAAACACGGCGTTTTTATCTGCCATAGAACCTCTCTTTCTTGCGCTTTCGGCGCATCCGGTGTATACTGTTGTTATAGTTCCGTTGTTTGTAACCTGCGATTGTGTTACTTCTTTTTTGTATCAAGCCTGAACATGGTGAAAGCCCCCTTTCTCCTGCGTGAACGAGCCGATGTAACCCAAGTAACTTATTTTCAGATTACTCTTTCACTAATAGGAGAAATCCGGGGTGCAAAACGGAACCATTTTTGAAAAATCGCAAAATATTTTTTGAAAAGAGGTGGGGTCATGGCGTATCTGTCTGATGACGAGCTTCTGGATACCGAGGGTGGCTTCACCGGATGGGACGATGGGACAGGCACTGGTGCGGCGGAGGAAACGCTGGAACAGGCGCTTGCGGAAGAACGTCTGGCCGAGCTGGAAAATGAGCTGGAGCAGGACGAGCATCCCATCGACTATGAAGCGGAGCTGGAGGACGAGGAAGAAGAAGCCGCCCCGGTCAGCGATAAGCGGCTGAAACGGGAGATGCGGGCCGAGGCCATACGGCGGCTGGAGGAAGCCGCCCGCACGGAGAAGGATTTCCGGGTCGTGGTGGAGGAATGGAACAAGCTGGACCGGAACCGGGAGCGCCGGGAACGGGACCACGAAAACCTCCGTGGTGATGTGCCGCTGGAATATCAGGCAGTGCCGGAACCCAAACTTATTCCCCGCTGGATGAACAATCCCGCATACCGGCAGCTGATGGCCGGAAACTTTCTGGACATCCTGTTTGACTGCCCCTATGAGATGCACAATCTGACCGCTGACACCTTTATATCCCGAATGGTGGAGGAATTAAGCGAGGAACATAAGGAAGTTCTGTATTTCCTCTCTTTGAGGCTGTACAGCACCACCCGTCTTGCCGCTGTCCGTGGGCAGTCTGACCGCAACATCCGCAAGCTGCGGAAAACTATCCACAAAAAATTGCAGCGCCAGATGTATGACCATCTGTGCGGTAAGCAGGAGCATGGCGGCAGCCTGACCTTGCGGGAACGCCAGTTTTTGGAGGAATACTCGAAAATCGCAAGAAAACAGGGCAAGGACGCCGTGATCCGGCGGGAGAATAAGACCAAGCGCAGAAAAAAGAAAAACCGCCCCTGATAATTGGGACGATTAAGGAGAAAGGGCGTGTATGATGAAAAATTTGTTTGAACAGTCCCGTTCCCATTGGGTTCGGTACGATCACTATGAGATGAAAACAGCGGAAGATGGCAAACAGTACATCACCCCCGGCAAGAGTGCAAAGCCGGATGTCTACAATCCGCTGAAAGAGGTCCCCAACATTGTGCTGGATGCCCTGAATGTAGGGATGCTGATGATGGGACGCAAGCCGGAAGCAGAAGTGGAAAAGGCAGTGATGGAGTTTGTCACCCGGTACGGCCTGCTGGGGCTGATGACCGCCCTGCCCACCACGCCGTCTTTTATGGACTATGAGGCGGTGTACCTGCCGAAAAACCATTTTATCAAGGAAGAAACCATGGCGACGGACCAATATCTGTCCCTGTTTTACCCCTTTGACCAGCTGGATTTGGTGAAAAAAGGCATTGAATCCACATGGAATGTGTCCGGTGACCGGACGATGGTTGCCCTGACCATGACTTTCATGGACGAGCCGATGGCGAAGAACATGAGCTTCCAGCGAGAGTATGCGGAACCCTACGACTGGGTTGCCCAGCAGTTCAAGGACTGGGCCTTTACGCTGACCACAGCTATTTTGTACTACAATGACTATGATTCCATCGACGAGGATGCACGGGGGCTGTACCGCAAGGCCATGGCCGCATTTGGTGGGATCGCCCCCAGCTACCACATCGAGCTGTTGGATAAGCCCACCATCTATTGGGATTTCCATTCGCTGCTGCTGGGCATCCAGATGATGTTCAGCTTCATGTTGGTAGACGGTGACCAGCCCCTGCGCCTGTGCAAGCACTGCCAGAAGGTGTTCCTGGGCAGCCGGTCCAACGCCGCCTTTTGCAGCCCACGGTGCAAGAACCAGTATAATGTCTACAAGAGCCGGGGAAAGAACCGGACGGATGGAGGTGACGAGGAATGAGCGAGGAACAGGGGCTGACCCCGTATGAAACCAGAGAAATCCTCTTTTACAAGACCGAAAACGGAGAGGTGCGGGTGGAAATCCTGCTCTTTCAGGAAAATCTCTGGCTGACGCAGGCAAAAATGGCAGAGCTGTTCGAGGTGCAGAAAGCGGCCATTTCCAAGCATCTGAAAAAAATCTTTGAATCCGGCGAACTGAGCGAGGATTCAGTTGTTTCCAAAATGGAAACAACTGCGGCGGACGGGAAACGGTATCAGACCAATTATTATAATCTGGACGCCATCATCGCTGTGGGGTATCGAGTGAACTCCAAAAAGGCGACCATGTTCCGCATTTGGGCAAACCGGGTGTTGAAAGAGTTCATCATCAAGGGTTATGTGATGGATGACGCACGGCTGCGGGAGCCGGAAAACTTTTTCGGCAAGGATTATTTCGAGGAACAACTGGAGCGTATCCGGGACATCCGGGCCAGCGAGAGAAGGTTCTACCAGAAAATCACGGACATCTATTCCCAGTGCAGCGCTGACTACGATGTGGAAAGCCCCATCACAAAGGAGTTTTTCGCAACGGTGCAGAATAAGCTCCACTATGCGGTCACCCATCATACCGCCGCTGAGATCGTATACGGCCGTGCCGACAGCACCAAGCCCAACATGGGGCTGACCACATGGAAAAACGCCCCCAAAGGCCGCATCCGCAAATCGGATGTCACCGTTGCTAAAAACTATCTGAACGAAACGGAAATGCGTAACCTGAACGAGATTGTCACCATGTACCTGGACTATGCGGAACGGCAGGCCCGCCGTGGAAATGTCATGTATATGGCCGATTGGGTCAAGCGGCTTGACGCATTTTTACAGTTCAACGAGGAAGATATTCTGCATGATAAGGGCAAGGTGACCGCCGCCATTGCCAAAGCCTTTGCCGAGAAAGAGTTTGAAAAGTTCCGGGTTTTGCAGGATCGGACCTATCAGAGCGACTTTGACCGGCTGCTTGCGGAAACTTCGGATGCCCTGACAGAATAACCATATACACAGAAAGCCCACGCCTCCGGTTCTCTTTCCGGCTGCGTGGGCTTTTTCGGCCATCGCCTATTTCTTGTTTTGCAGCTGTTCATGGGCTTCCTGCTGGACGATCAGCCCCGCTGAAAAGCCATACTTGAAATGGCTCTCACTTTCCTCACACTGGGCGATAGCGTTCTGCGCCCGAAGCTCCTCCACCAGAGCATAGTCCTCTTTACTGAGCCGATGGGATAGCTGCTCCATCAACGCCGCACAGGTTTGGATCGCCTTGCGGTATTCCGGGGACGTGGGCACTACCGTTTCACAGGGATAAAACTCCCCGTTATACATGGCTTCCAAAATCATTGCGTTCCCTCCCTCAACAGTAGACCAACTCCGCCAGGACGATTTCCTCGGCCCTGTTGTGGATGGAGTTCATGGAGCGCACCCATGCCATCTGGTCGGCAGATTTCAGGGCTTCTGTGACGCCCTCTTGCTGCATCATGGCTTTTTCGATAATTTCCAGCCGCTCCCGGCAGGCGGTGTCGATTTCCTCCAAATGGGGAAACAGCTTTTCAGTGACAATAAGATCGGTATACAGAATGGGCCGGTGTTCTTTTAAGTAGGCACGGCGCAACCGGCCATATTTCCCGATATGATACTCTTTGGTGTCCGATAACACAAGATCGGGGATGAAATAGTCGCCGCATTGGGTATAAGTCAGTTCCATACAAAGCTCCTTTCGAGGGAATGTGATTGACAGTTATGGTAGGTTTGAGGGCATCCCTCCTTTATCATAACTGTCTTTTCATTCGCCACAAATGAGCCGCCAGTCATGATGTAATGTTTTTTGGTGTATTCCACCCTCTATACATTACATCATGATTTGATATACTGTACGACTCTCCAAGGTTCTCATCCTCTCGGCTTAATCGCTCGTATAATACAATAATCTTTTCACTACTCATGTTCTGCTCCTTTCCTCTGTATTTGAGCCAAAAATAATAAGCTCAAAGAGAACTTTTAATCTAAGGTACTAAAAATACTCTTTCAACTTACTACACCCGCAGCCAGCTTGTACTTTTTGTACTGACGGACGGCGAAGTGGTTGGGCTTCTCTGCCTCCAGCGCGTCAAACATCAGGTCCACGGGGTTCTTGAACTCCTCGTCATCCTCCCGGACCTCCATCGCGTTGATGAACTCGATGAGGGTGGAGAAATTCTGTTCCTCCACCGGGGCCTCGTAGTGGATATACCCAATGAGGGCGCAGTACAAAAGCGTCTCGGCCTTAACCCAAAAATCGTCCCCGGCCTTGCCCTCGCCCTTGGTGTTGGCGATCAGCGTCGTGACCAGTTTCAAGATGTCCTTTTCGGAGTGGATGTAGGCAAAGGGATTATAGTGCATGGACTTCTTGAAGTTGATGGTATTGAGGACTTTGATCCGATAAGGCTCATAGATGTCCTTGCCGTGCTTATCCTTCATGGGCTTGCCGTCCTTGCCCAGCTTGGGTGTGCCGCGCTGAAGCATTTTGCCGCACTCCACCAGGATGGTGCCTTTTGGGTCTGTCACCACATAGGAGCTGTGCATCTGCATCAGGTTCGGTTTCAGCCAGAAGCGGGTCTTGCCGGAACCGGAGCCACCGATCACCAGCACATTTTTGTTTCTGGCGGTCTTGGGGTCCTTGGGGCGGCTGTTCATGGTCAGGCTCTCGGTTTTAGTCAGAATCACATTGTTCTGGAACACCGGGTCGATGTAGGGTGCGATGTCCTCATGGGTGCCCCATGAAGCGTTTTGTCAAGTGCTTTTTTGAGTTATTGACGCAAATTATCGTGAAAGTGCGAAAGTGCAAAGTGCAAAGGGTCTGCGTTTTGCACTTTCAGCTTGCGGGTTCGGGCGGCTGCTTCTTCTTGATGAAGTTATACCATTGACCGCCGACACGCCTTGCGCCTAAAATGCCGCCCATGTTGCGCTTGGCGTTCTGTACCGTCCTCTCGGATATTCCGGCTTCGGCTGCGGCCTTTACAATGTCCTCGCTGGCAAGTTCTTTCCCGTCTGCAAGCAGGTCAAGTATCAGCTTCTCGGCTTGCTCGGTCTTGGTGGCGGTGTTCCCGCCCGCGCCGGATAGCAGCTCGTCGGCGGTTATGTCGTATTCGCCTATCCATGAAAAGCCTGTTTCCGGGTCAAGGCAAAAGGCAACGGGCTTGCCCTCCGGCGCAAGGGAAGATTTGTCATGGACGATAACACGCACATTCGGCTCCCGCTTCACGCGCCCGATCAGCAGGACGCTCCTTGCTGCGGCGCGGAAGTCGATAGAACCTAAGCCCCGGTATGCGCTCTGCCCTCCGGCAGCTTTGTTCAGGTGTCCGATAAGGATAACAGCGCACCCGGTACGCTCGGCAACATCGGCAAGGCGGCGGAACATGGGGCGCACTTCGTTTGCCCTGTTCATGTCGGTCTTTTCGCCCATGTACGCCTGTATGGGGTCAAGGATAATCAACCGCGCCCCGTTCTGCGTGATTGCCTTTTCTATGCGCTCGTCGGAGAGGGTAAGCTCCCGCTTGGCTTCATCAATCACAAGCACGCGGTCAAGGTCGGCTTCGGCTTCTATCAAGCGGGGCTTGACGGTATCGCCCAGCCCGTCCTCGGCGGTCTGGTAAATCACTTGGAATGGCGGCAAGGGCTTCATTCCCGGCAGCGTTCCCCCGGTGGTGCAGGCGGCGGCAAGGCGTAGGGCAAAGGTGGTCTTGCCCTCGCCGGGGTTGCCTTGCACAATGGTTACTTTCCCGAAAGGGATATACGGCTCCCATAGCCATTCAACGGTCTGCGTGTCAACCTCGCTCATGCGGATAATCTCGACGGTTTCTTCCTGCGGCGGCTCTTTCAAGCCGTAAACCGCTTCCCGGATATACTTCCCGTCTGTGATTTCTGCCCGGTGCTGCAATACCTCGTTCCAGTCCTTGTAAAGCGGCACAAGGCGGTGGACGGTCAAGCCCTCCGGCACAAGCTCCGCAAGGCGGCTGCAAGCGTCGTTTCCCGCTTGGTCGCTGTCAAGGCAGAGGTAGACGGTCTTGATGTTCGGACGGTCAGAGAGGAAACGCAACAGGGCTTTTTCTCCCACGCCGCCCAATGACAAATAGCTCTGCTTCTGCCATGCCTTTTTGAACAGGCAGAGGAAAGAGAGCAGGTCAACGGGGGCTTCAAAGACAAAAAGCCTGTCACCCTCGCCCCGGTAGCAGAAATTAAAGGCTTTGTCGCTGCCTTTCACATCAAGCCGGAAGTTTCCCGCCGTTCCCTTGCTGTGGGCGTAGCGCGGTATTCCGTCCTCGTCCCGCCCCACAAATACGGCGTTGTGGTGGGCTGCGTCCTCGTAAATATCGCCGCGGGCAAAGAAAAAGCCCGTCACATCTTCATCAATGCGGCGGGCTGCTGTGAGGTAGTTCCTCGCTGTTCGGTTGTCGCTGTTTGGGGGCGGTAGCCGGAAGTCGGATAGGGACGCGGGGCAAGGTCTGTCCGGCGGCGGTGCGGCTCCCTTTTCTCCTGTGAGAAGTTCCACGGCTTCGGTGAAGCTCTTGCCGAAAAACTCCATGACAAAATCAACGGGGCCGCCGCCCTTGCTCTGGCTGTGCCTGTACCATTTGTTTCCCCGGACGGTCAAGCTGTCGTGCCGTTTCCAGCGGTATTCATTCCCGGCGCGGGTAAGCTGCTCGCCCTGTGATTGCAGGAAAGAAACAAGGTCGGCTTGGTTCGCCCGGTCTATCTGTTCTTGGGTGTAGTACAAAAATCTCAACTCCTTTCATCGTTCTAAGTCGTGCCGCTTGGCGCGGGTCTGCTCCGGCTGGTCTGCTTTCAGGGCAATATCAACGCACTTGCGGATATTGTGCAGCTCGGCAACCTCGGCGCGGGTTTCTTTCAGCTTGGTATATTCCGCTGTTCTCTGCCCGCTGAGGGTGGCGTACTCTTTTTCCCATTCAGCGATAGGCAAGCTCTTTGTCCCTTTCGGCAGATTTGCATGGAGATAGCGGCTCGCTGCGTTCCATAGGGTAAGCTCGGCGCGGTGGGTTTCCTCGTACTTGTCGCGCTTGCTCGTCCAGCCATTTTTCAGCTTTTTCAGCTCGTCGTGAATGGGCTTGTACTCGTTGTAGTTCTTCCCGTATTCAATCAGCTTTTGCAATTCTTTCATGCGCTTCTCGGCGGTTTTCATGCCCTCCCGGATAGCGTCGGCTTGGTCGCTGACAGAGGAAAGGGCAGCGTCCAGCTCCGCAAGGGTGGAAATGCTATGCTCGGAAAGATAGTTGACCGCCTTTGCAACGGTTTTCAGTTCATCGGCGGCGTGCTGCCTTTGCCAACTCTGCGAATACTTCCGGCTCTTTTCTCTCTGAACGCTTAAATACTTCATCAGCAGATTTGCAAGGCCGGGGGATTGCGGGGGCTGCTCCGGGGCGGTTTCCCGCGCCTTGAACAGTTCGCCAATCCATTCTTTGAGCTTTCCTATCTGCGCCCGGATTTCCCGGATAAGGCGGTTTGCCTTTTGGATATTCCGGTTCAGCTCGCCTTTCTCGGTGGCTATGCCTTTCTTCTCCATTTGACAAGCCGCCACGCCCATGTGGACGGTGGGCAGCTCGTCAATGCCGCGCTCGGCGTTGCTGCGGTAGTCGATACGCTCCGGGTGTCCGGCGCGTTCAAGGTAGGCGTTTGAAATATCCGCCCATGCCTTGCGCCATAAAAGCGCGTTGCCCTTGTCGTTCCAGCCTGTGAGGTCAACTTTGTGTGTCTTGTATCTGCCGCTTGGTAAGCGTATGCGCTCGCCGTTCTCGTCAAGGTCATATTCCTTTTTGGACTTCGCCGCCCATGCGCCGCGCTCGTCAAGGGGGCGCATGGTAAGCATGATATAACAGTGGGGATTGCCTTTGTTGGTGTCGTGAATGGCAAAGTCCACGCACATTCCCTTAGAAACAAATTGAGAGGAACAGTATTCCCGGACAAGCCGTATCTGTTCCTCTCTGGATAATTCTATGGGGAGTGCCGCGTCAATCTCCCACGTAAGCTGCGCGTTCCCGGCTTTCTCGTAAAGCTCCACGCTGTTCCACAAGGCAGAATGGTCAGAGAAAGAGGGCGGGGCATGGAGCGGCAGCATGATTTCCGTATGGACGCCGCCGCCCTTGCGGGTGGTATTATAACTTAGTATCCCTCGTTCACAACTTCCCATGTTCCATTATTCAGTTGTAAAGTGATTGTGCGATTAGGCTCTTGAATGACTCCATCCTTGCTTGCACAAACAGAAAAAATAATTTTATTTTCTGTCTGGCTCTTTAATTCCAAAGAAACAACTTCAAAGACTGTATTCTCATAATAGGCTCTGGCTGCTTCATCTGCTATTTTCAACTCATCATTGGGTGCTGCTTTTGTAATAGAAATTAAATTGCCAATCGGGGGAGTCGATTCTTGAAAAATGTCCGAGCAGACTATTTGTACCCGCGTACCAATTTTTAATTCCCAATCTTTTTGTTCCTCTGTCAATTCAAA
>OGZX01003729.1_pt1 | contig 9943 bp, 7 predicted proteins | sample 1576881 | NCBI WGS metagenome assembly OGZX01 (sample SAMEA3541542, study PRJEB24748) | human gut metagenome | biome: human gut; feature: human-associated habitat; material: faeces | place: China | collected 2012
AAATGCTGATAGATACTGTGTTTTAGCGGATAATCAGATTTTTATTGTGTTTTTCTTTATAAATATGCAGGAATTCCTAAGCCGCAGTAAGACAGTAGAGAAAATGGTACTGCGATTAAACCGGATTCTGATGCGTGACCTGAAACAGGAATATCCTGATGTGGACTATTTTGATGAAGAAGATCTTGCTGAAAGTATGCAGGATGTATATCAGCAGACAGGATGTCCGTTTGTGATTATTATAGATGAGTGGGATTGTATTTTCAGAGAATACAAGTCAGATAAAGAAGCACAGGAGCAGTATCTTGATTTTCTGCGGGATTTTCTTAAGGATAAATCTTATATTCATCTTGCTTATATGACAGGAATCCTGCCGGTAAAGAAATATGGAACACATTCTGCCCTGAATATGTTTGATGAATTTTCTATGATTTATGCAGGACCTCTGGCGAAGTTTGTGGGTTTTACAGAGACAGAAGTCAGAGAATTATGTGAGAAATATCATATGGATATGAGGGAAATCAGAGAATGGTATGACGGGTACAGGTTTGAAAACTGTGAGCCGGTTTGTAATCCAAGGTCTGTGGTAAACGGCATGCTCTTTGGTTCTATCAGAAACTACTGGAATATGACAGAATCTTTTGAAGCACTGCAGACTTATATAGATATGAATTTTGAGGGGTTAAAGGATGATATTCTCTGTATGCTGGCAGGAGAGCATATTCCTGTTAATACCGGAAATTTTACAAATGATATGACGACATTCCGGGATGAGAATGATGTTTTGACCTTATTGATCCATCTGGGATATCTGACATATGATTCTACAGAACATTGTGTGTATATTCCTAATAATGAAATCCGGAATGAGTATGCAAATGCTGTTTCTGTATCAGACTGGGGTGAAGTGTCAAAAGCTTTAAAAAATTCGGCAGATGTCCTGAATGCAATCTGGAATCAGAATGAGCAGATGGTTGCACAGGGAATGCAAAGAGCACACTTTGAGACCTCGCATCTTCAGTATAATGATGAAAATGCATTAAGTTATACTATTTCACTGGCTCTGTATGCGGCTAGAAACTATTATAGCGTATATCGTGAACTGCCAACAGGAAAGGGATTTGCGGATATGGTCTTTATTCCGAGAAAAAAATTTCCTGATAAACCTGCTCTGGTAGTGGAATTAAAATGGGATAAAAGTGCCAAAGGAGCTATTTCTCAGATTAAACAGAAGCAATATTGTAAAAGTCTGGAGAAATATGCAGGAAATATTCTTTTGGCAGGGATTAACTATTCCAAAAAGGATAAAGAGCATCAGTGCATCATTGAGAAGATAGTGAAATAATAACATTATATATGATTTGCTGTAAATAGATGAAAAATATCAGAGAGTGTGTAGATTGGAAAATTTCTACACACTCTCTGATGTATTTATGATATAAAGTTAAATGATATAGGTTATTCGAAACGAGGAATTGTAATAACTTCTCCACCCTTCATAGCGGATTCGTGCGCACAGATTCCTGTACCTGTCCAGTAAGCACCCATGATGTCGTCAATAGCAGGTTTACGTTCTTCCAGAATGGAACGAATGAATTCATGTACAAGGTGTGGATGGGAACCACCGTGACCCCCACCCTGGGTAAAGGAGAGATGGGTGTTCTCATTGTTATATACTGTGTTGGTGGTGAAGGATGCGATTTCCTTCGGAAGAAGGTGTGCATAATCCGGGATCTGGATTCTTTTTTCCACAATCTCTGATCCACGACTGGATTTTTCGCTGTCTTCATCCAGAATGTCCACTTTCTCCAGTTCTCCTGTACGGGTAAAGAGAACAGGATCTTCATCAGCAAGCTGCTGCCATTCGAAGCTCTCGTTTTCACCGTATACTCGGAAGCATTCGGAATAGCTTCTGGCTACACCGTAGAGGAAACGTTCCATTTCAATAGTTACATCGCTATCCTGAAGAGAAATAAATGCGGATTCGAATGCAAACGGGCAGCCGTATTTGTCAGCCAGTTCTTTGCGGATTTTTCCGGAACCTCTTGCGTAAACCTTGTCTGGAAGATGGCCTGCGAGCATCAGACAAGGAGCAACTGCATGTGTCGGATGCATCAGTGGCGGGAAGCCTTCCCAGTATTCCGGCCATCCTTCCATATCCTGGTAATGTGCACAGGTCATGTACTGGAGGCGTCCAAGTTCGCCCTTCTTATAAAGCTCCTGGATATAGAGGAACTCTCTCTGGAAAATCGTTGTTTCCATAAACATATAATTTTTGCCGGAGGCCTTGCGGGCTGCAATGATGTCATTTAATTCCTGGATGCTCATTCCCATAGGAATTGTACAGCCACAATGTTTACCTGCATTTAAGACGCGTACAGAAAACGGAGCATGTGTTGCTGGCGGTGTTACAAGATGAACTGCATCAATTTCAGGAATATCCAGTACATCCTGCAGATCTGTGAAACAGCGTTCATCAGGAATGCTGTATCGTTCTTTTGCAATATTCAGAAGTTTCTCATTTTTATCTACGATATACACCTTATCAATATCAGGATGTTTACAGTAGATAGCAACGAATTCAAGCCCGAAGCTTAAGCCTACTAAAGCAACATTCAGTTTTTTCATGATGGAAAACCCTCCTTAAAAATAGTAGAAAAAATAGTAAAAAGTTAGTTAGGAATAAAATCCACAGGATGTCAGGAATCCTGCATCTGTCTTTTATGCTTGTGATTATACGTGATGAGAAGAGAAATGAGAATAAAGATAATTTAGATGTTTGACCCCAAAAAGATAAAAATAATACCAGTTCCGGAAAGCTCTACTTTTTTTAGAAAAGATGGAAAAAGAAAGAATAATATCGTTATTCAAAAATCAGGGATTTCATGTTTTAATAAGTGCATAGCAGAACAATCGATTGGAAAGCAGATCAGTAACATAGAGATTAAGAGAGAAGATGAGAAGGAGGAACTATATAATGAAGAAAAGAGCATTAGCTGTTATGTTGGCAGGGGCTTTGACTTTGGGCGCACAGACAGGTGTGTGGGCTGCATCCGATACTTCAGATCAGAAAGAAGGAGAACTGACACTTCTGATGTTAAATAACTGGATCGATGAGACAGAAGCAAAAGGGAAAGAGCTTGCGAAAGTGATCAAACAATATGAAGAAGAGAATCCAGGGGTGGAGATCACATTGCAGGGAGCTTCCCAGCAGGATATTAAGGAATCTTTCCAGACAGCAGCTCTGGCAGGAGGCGGAGCAGACATTGTAGTGATGGACAATTCCGGACATGCCATTGACCTTGCAGCAATGGGACTTCTGTATCCACTGGAAGATATTACCACAGCCGATGAGCTTACTGCGCAGTATCAGGAAGGACCACTCAATTCCGGCAAATTTGAGGGTAAATATTATTCCGTGCCATGGTATATGGACTGTACGGGTCTCTATTATAATAAAGAACGTCTGGAGGAACTGGGAATCGATGTTCCTACAACATGGGAAGAACTTTCTGATGCAGTAGATAAAGCAAAAGAAGCCGGATATGGCGGTATTATTACTTATCAGAGTGCATATGCTTTTTATTCATTTTTCTATCAGAATGAATGCCCAGTCATTGATACAAGTGGAGATATCCCGCAGGTAGTGATCGACAATGAGGAGGGAAAAGAGGCATGGAATTATATTTGTGATCTGATCTCCAAAGGCGGTTTGGTAGAGTCTTTTAAAGAAGCAACTACATGGGACAAAGTATATGAAAGTTTTGCAAATGGAGAAGCAACCTTCCTGTTGGGCGGAGACTGGTGCTCCAGCGAAGTAGAAAATATTAATCCGGATTTGGATTACGGCATTGCTCCGATGGTAAAAGGAAAAACAGAAGCAACTGTACTGGGAGGATGGACCTGGAATATTAATACCAACTGCAAAGATCCGGAACTTGCTTATGACCTGATTCAGTATCTGAATTCAGAAAAAGGAGATTCTCTTCTTGGCGTAGAAGGAAAGATTTCAGCACGTAAAGACTTCGACTATGACAAAGCACTGGAAGGAAATGACAAACTGAAAGTCTTTACAGAAGAATTTCCGTATACAGAAGCAAGACCTGCTGTTATCAATGAGAAATCCATCGATGAACTGATCACCAATGCCATCCTGGAAGTAGACTACGGACAGTCATCAGCTGAAGATGCGCTGACTTCTCTTACCCAGAAGCTCAATGAAAACATTGCATCTAATTATCAGTAAAAATATCCGGGAAACAAACATGAAATAATAACAGAGGCGCTGGCGTGAAATGGCGGCAGCGCTTCTTCATTGAGAAGGGAGGAAGATCATGTCCAAAATACGTAGAAAAGAAGGCCTGGAACTGAAAAAAAATCTTCCAGGATATCTTTTGATGGCACCAGCAGTAATTGCGGTACTGGCACTTTCTGTGTATCCTCTTTTCAGAGGTATTTATCTGAGTTTCTTAAATTATAACCTTGTACGCTCAAATGATCCTACATTTAATACCTTTGCAGGTTTACAGAATTATATTGATATTTTTAAAGACAAAGTGTTCCTACAGTCTATTGGAAATACAGTGAAGTGGACGGTGGTGAATCTTGTGGTACAGCTTGTGGCAGCCATGCTTCTTGCACTTGCACTGAACCAGAAACTGAAAGGAAGATCTGTATATAGAACGCTGATTCTGGTTCCATGGGCAGTTCCCCATGCCATAGCAGCTATGACCTTTACTTTTTTATTCAATGCAAATGTAGGTATCATTAATATACTGGCAGTGAAGCTGGGAATGATTACAGAATCTGTATCCTGGCTTGGAAATGTGGGATCAGCGTTCTGGTGTGTGGTTCTGGTAGCAATATGGAAGGGAATTCCTTTTCAGATGATCTTTATTCTGGCAGCACTGCAGGGAATTTCCGGGGATGTGTATGAGAGTGCGGAAATAGATGGTGCCAGTCGTTGGCAGTGTTTTTGGAAAATCACACTTCCGATTATCAAAGAGCCTCTGGCTATTTCAACCATTCTGAATCTGATCGGTATTGTGTCCTGTTTTAACACCATCTGGCTGATGACCAAAGGTGGCCCGCTGTACAGCACAGAGATTATTTATACCTATGCATACAGAAGAGCATTTATTGACCATAATTTTGGAACTGCAGCAGCTGCATCCGTGGTATTGTTTATATTTATGGCTGTTTTCTCTGGAGTTTACCTGAAGATGGTAAGTGAGAAAGAATAGGGAGGAGGAAACTATATGCATACAAAACAACGAAATGAAGCTATAAGGCATGTGGTAGCCTATATATTCACAATAGTCATGGTTTTTCTTGCAGTGACCCCGTTTATCTATGTGGTATTGACTGCCCTGAAAACAAAGGAACAGATATATGATCTATCTCAGATCATACCGACTCATATCACATTTGACAATTTCAGACAGGTACTGTTTCAGTCGAATTTCGTAAGATATTTTATGAACAGTATTTTCATTACACTGGTCACAACACTGATTTGTATGATATTATCAGTAATGGCAGCATATGGACTTACCAGATATAGAATCGTAGGTGCCGGGAAAATTAAGATGGCGGTTCTTATGACAAGAATGTTTCCGGGAATCCTGTTGTGTATTCCTTACTATATTATTATGAAACAGTTGAACCTGATTGACAGTTATATAGGACTGATTCTGATGTACTGCTCTTTTACCCTGCCTTTTGCCATATGGAATACCTGTGCATTTTTTATTTCCATCCCATGGGAGTTGGAGGAAGCTGCCAGGATTGATGGCTGTAGCAGGTTGAAATCTTTTTTCCATGTGATTATTCATGTGGCTAAGCCGGGACTTTTTGTTACAGCCTTGTTCTGTTTTATGACATCCTGGGATGAATATATGTATGCTTCTATTTTTATTAATACAACTTTAAAGAAAACCATTCAGGTTGGTATGCAGGACTTTGTAGGACAGTATTCTGTAGATTGGGGACTGCTGATGTCAGCAGTGGTGATTAGTCTGATACCAATTCTGATTTTCTTTGCATTGGTGCAGAAGAATCTGGTACAGGGACTTTCGGCCGGTGCAGTGAAAGGATAAATACAGGTCAGATGTAGAAAGAGGAAATTTGCGTATGAGTTTCAAACGTAAAAATCCGGGTAACCAGAGCATAAGAAGGCAGCTCACATTTTATATGGGACTTTTTGTGGTGCTGCCGTTGTGCCTGGCTTTGATGCTTCTGAATTTCTATCTTCAGAAAGTTACCACGGAAAATAAGATTAACAATGAGACAGATTTGCTATCCCAGATCAGGGATAACACAGATCAGATGATTGAAGTGACCAATTATGCTACAAGCATGTTGATGACAAATAAAAATACACTGAAGAACCTGCGAATTTTAGAGCAAGACGGGGATTCCTACGAGATCTATCAGGCGAAAAGAGAACTTTCTAATGATATTTCGGATGTAGAGAGCTCCGTCTTAAATGCCGTTGGCGGAAAAGTAGCTATACTTACGAAAAAAGGATATATGATTGGTTCTTACACATTAAGCAGAACAGAAACGAATTATGAGAAGGAACAGTGGTATCAGGAGATTTTGGAAAATGGAAGAAAGACAACTTACAGTACAGGCATAGAAACCATGTTCCAGGAAATGACAATACATGACAATATACAGAAATATTTTTATATGGGACGGGAAATTCTAGATTATCCCGGCAAAAATCTGGGAGTCATGCTGATTCGGCTTTCTGAGAAAAAAATCTGGGGAAAACTGGCAGCAGGTATGGTGACAGAGGAAGGCGGTGCCCTTTATATCCTGGACAGAAACAATGATATATTGATGGAGTATAATGAGAAATATCAGAAACAGCTGAAAGAACTGAGAGAACAGGAAACTGTAAAGGAGATTTCTGAGAATGAAATTACGACAGGTAATCTGAAAGATGATTTTTATTATATGGAAGGCGAACTGGAGAATGATTCCAATAAACTGGTCTACCTTGTTCCCCAGGAAATTTTCCTAAAAGAAAACAGAAAGATTCTCCAGAGAATTCTGGAAATGTTACTTCTGGTGATTGGATTCACTGTCTGCACCATGTTATATTTTTCTAAAAGAATCGCCAAACCTTTGGTTGAAGTGGCACAGACTCTGGAAAAAGCTCCCAATGGAATGGCAGTTCTGGAGGAACCCAGAGGTTCTTTCAAGGAGATGAGCAAATTTGTATCCTGCTATAACCAGGCTGGGAAAAAGATCGAAGAGCTTCTGGAAAAAGTAGAAAGAGAGAGCAGATTAAAAGAAAAAGCCCATTATGAGATGCTCATGTCGCAGATTTCCCCTCATTTTATCTTTAACACGGTTAATTCCATAAGGATCATGGCCATAAAAGAAGGACAGGACCGTGCAGGGGGGAATGAAAACACGGAGAAAGCACTGGAAGCACTGGGAGATATTTTGCATGCAGTTTACAGTAACAAAAACGGCATGACTACTGTGGGACAGGAAACGGCACTTCTGAAAGCATATGTAGATATCATGCAGATGCGGTTTGGAAGTTCGTTTCAGTATTATAATGTAATTCCAACAGAACTATTCTATTATGAAATCCCTGCATTTACCATGCAGCCGATTGTAGAAAATGCGATTCTGCACGGAGTAAAAGGTGTGACAGCAGGGCAGATTATAGTCTCTGCAATAGAGTATGAGAATGATTTTGTCATATCTGTATTCAATAATGGAAATTCTGCGGATAAAAAGAAGATTGAAGATCTTCTGAAGGGAGAGAAGAACCAGAGAGCTGTGACGGGGATCGGGCTTTACAATGTAAATTCCAGACTGAAGCTGTTGTACGGCGAATCTTATGGACTGATCTATAATGAAAAGGTCAGAAATGGTTTCGAAATATGGGTTCGTCTTCCAAAAAAAATTACAGAATCAGAAGAAAGGTGATAAAATAGGATAAAAAGATAGCAATTATTATCCGGATGAAGGGAAGAACATTCTATGAAAAAGGTATTGATCGTAGAGGATGAAATTCTGGCAAGACTTGGACTGCGTCAGCTTGTAGACTGGAAGAAACTGGATCTGGAACTGCTGCCGGATGCAACAGATGGAGAAGAAGCATTGGAAATGATCCGGAACAGCCGTCCGGATATCATTCTTCTTGATCTGAATATCCCCAGAGTCAGCGGGCTAGAAATTCTGGAATTTTTGAAGAAAGAAGAAATGCAAACCAGAGTAATCGTGGTAAGCTGCCAGGAAGAATTCGATGTTGTAAAGAAGGCAATGAAGTTGGGGGCGTATGATTATCTGCGAAAACTGAATCTGGATGCCAACCAAGGGAAATACCAGCGTAGCGAGGCGCATACCTTCCACGGAGAGGGCGATCAGGCCCGCGTCGTCGGTGAACATCCGGGACACGATTTCCGGAGCGAACTGCCCGGCAAGGAACCCCGCCGTCGTGATCAGCCCGCCCGTGATGACGCCGTACTTCAGCGTCTGCTTTACCCGTTCGAACTGCTGCGCCCCATAGTTGTATCCCACAATGGGCTGCATACCTTGCGTAAGCCCCATAACCAGCATCACGAACAGGATGAGTATCCGGTTGAGGATGCCGAACGCCCCGATGGCCATGTCGCCGCCATACCGCTTGAGGCCGATGTTGATGAGCACCGTTACCAGACAGGCGCACACATTCAGCAAGAACGGCGACATGCCGATGGAAAAGATGCTTGAGACAATCTTCCAGCGCAGCCGGAACGTCCCTTGCCGGAAATGCACGGTGCTTTTCGGATTGCGGAAGTGGCTCAACACCCACACCATACCTACGCATTGTGACAATACCGTGGCGATAGCCGCGCCCCGGATGCCCCATTTCAGCCAAAAGATGAATATCGGTGCCAGAATGATGTTCATGCCCACGGTCAACACGGCGGAAAGCATGGCTTTTTGCGGATACCCCGTGGCCCGCATGATGTGGTTGAGCCCGAACATGGTACAGGTGACCGGCAGGCCGTACAGAATGATCTGCATGAAATCGCGGGCATAGGGCAAGGTGTGTTCGCTGGCCCCGAAAGCCGTCAGCACCGGATCAAGCACCAGTTGCGACAGCAGGCCGAACGTCACCCCGTTGATGAGGCCGAGCAGCAGGACGTTGCCGAGCACGCGGGTAGCGCCGTCGATGTCCTGCTGCCCCAGCCGGATGGAACAGATGGACGCGCCGCCGATGCCGACGAGCAGAACCAGAGCGAAGGTCAGGTTCATGACCGGAAACGTGATCGCAAGGCCGGAAATGGCCAGCGGACCGACGCCGTGCCCGATAAAAATACTGTCGATGATGTTGTAAAGGGAAAAGACCACCATCGCGGCGATGGCGGGCAAGGAATAGCGGAGAAGCAGTTTTCCGATCGGTTCTGTTCTCAGCAAAAGCGTGGCGCTGGTGTCAGCCATATGTACCTGCCTTGTCTCTATCGATTGGAGCAATACGAAATACGGAAATCCGTTCTGCGTTGCCGCGCAGGACGGGAAGATGTGGCACTCAACGGAGGGAGGAGTGGAAGAGAAAGCCAAAAAGGTGAGGTGGGCCTGTTTTGAGGCATCCCGCCTGCAAAATCAAGCGGAAAAATACACGTCCGGAACCGCCCCTAAAGACGGGTTCGGCTGAAATACGGCGTTATTGCGGAAGTTACGCAATCTTAGAGCAATGCAAAAAGGCGTCCCGCATTCAGGACGCCTTCCTCCGAAAACGTTAGGCTGCGGAAGGCCGATGCTCCAAAAGAAGCCGCCCGTCAAGCCCGAACACACGGAACGCACCGGCTTCGAAGACGCCATAAGAAGCAGGAAAGCCGCCCTTGGGCAGCGTTGTGCTGCCGGGGTTCCAGAAATGGACGCCGTCGACGGTTTCCCCGCGCGGGATATGGGTATGCCCGCTCAAGACCAC
>OGZX01003734.1_pt1 | contig 9928 bp, 8 predicted proteins | sample 1576881 | NCBI WGS metagenome assembly OGZX01 (sample SAMEA3541542, study PRJEB24748) | human gut metagenome | biome: human gut; feature: human-associated habitat; material: faeces | place: China | collected 2012
TCTCTTTCGGTTAGTGTAGCAAGTGCTCGATCAATTTCTTTTGCCAATGACTCGTTCATCAACGATCGGTCAGCGATAGGAGCGTCATCGTTCACAAGCACGTCCAAAAGACTGTTGTCTTCGCCTTCTACAAACGGAGCATCCACAGAGATATGCCTTCCAGACACCTTTAGAGTATCTGAAATTTTATCTACAGGAATATCCAGTTCGTCTGCCAATTCTTCGGGAGAAGGTCTACGTTCATTTTCCTGTTCAAATTTAGAGAAGGCTTTACTGATCTTATTCAGCGAACCCACCTGATTCAACGGAAGACGAACAATTCTCGACTGTTCTGCCAAAGCCTGCAAAATAGACTGACGAATCCACCATACAGCATACGAAATGAACTTAAACCCTCTGGTTTCATCAAATTTCTCAGCCGCTTTAATCAACCCCAGGTTACCTTCGTTAATAAGGTCAGGTAAACTTAATCCCTGGTTTTGATATTGCTTAGCTACAGAAACGACGAAACGCAGGTTAGCTCTGGTTAATTTCTCCAATGCTCTCCGGTCGCCTCTTTTAATTGCCTGTGCCAATTCTACTTCCTCTTCCACTGTAATAAGATCTTCACGGCCTATTTCCTGAAGATACTTATCAAGCGAAGCACTTTCGCGATTGGTAATGGACTTTGTGATCTTTAACTGTCTCATCCAATGTTTTTATATTGAGAATATCAGGGTGCAAAGATAATATTATTTTTATTGACAAAATTGGTCGAGTGCACCCTACACCCGACCAATTATAAACCTTTAACAATCTTCCCGCCAAATAAGACGAATATAACTTTATTTTATTATTCGGCTAGATCAATAGCATATACTTTTGTACGTCCGTTCGGATAGAAACCTTTCACTACGATGTAACGATCGTCTGCATTTCCTTTCAAGACCTTTTCTACCAACTTTTCCAGTTGTTCGGGTGTAGAGATCTTCTGGTCATTGACAATCATGATAACAAAGCCTTTCTGGATTCCGGCATCTTTCAATTTACCTTTCAACAATCCTGTTACTTCAATACCATAACTTACACCAAGTTCACGTTTTTGTTTATCCGTCAACGCTTTAAAAGCGGCTCCAAGAACATCTGCACTATTATCACCTGCATTCTTTACAACAGATGTACTACCTTGTGCATTACGAAGTTCTACAGTAAATGTCTTATTACTTCCATTACGATCGACAGTGACTTCTACCTTATCTCCAGGACGGTATTTACTGATCTGTTCCTGCAATGCATTTGCATTTTTCACTTTTGCACCATTTACAGCAATGATCACATCACCCTTTTCAATACCGGCTTCTTTAGCAGAGCTTCTATCAGCAAAATCAGATACACAAGCTCCTTCAGACACTTTAATCTTCGATTTCAACTCAGTCAGCTCCTCTTTCAGTTTACTATCCAGGTTAGGATAACTCAACTGCTCGGCAATATCACCCACACTCATCATCAAAACACCTAGAACAGCACGCTGTACAGTTCCATATTGTTTCAAATCGCTTGCCACTTTACCTGCAATACTAATAGGTACGGCAAATGAATATCCGGCAAAGTTTCCTGTTTCTGAATAAATAGCCGTGTTGATGCCAATCAGTTCACCTTTTGTGTTTACCAAAGCACCACCACTATTACCTGGATTTACAGCAGCATCAGTCTGGATAAATGATTCAATTTTACTTCTGTCACCTCCCATAGAAATACCGCGGCCTTTTGCACTAACGATACCGGCAGTAACAGTAGAGGTCAAATTGAATGGATTACCTACAGCCAACACCCACTCACCTACTTTCAGTTTTTCAGAATCACCAAACGGTATAGTAGGAAGATCCTTTGCATCTACTTTTATTAAAGCAATATCCGTAGTAGGATCGGTTCCAATCAATTTTGCCGGAAATTTACGGTTGTCATTCAATGTGACTTCCAATTCATCAGCACCATCGATCACATGGTTATTTGTAATAATGTATCCATCTGTGGAAATAATGACACCCGAACCAGAACCTACACGGGGTTGTGGTTGCGGACGCTGGAAACCTCCACCTCCTCGTCCTCCAAATCCGAAGAAGTATTCGAAAGGATCAACATACTGCTGGCCTCTACCATCATCAGCATATTGTTTAGCATTCGTCGTAGCTTTAATATGCACTACCCCGTGCACCGTACTTTCTGCCGCTTTGGTAAAATCCGTATTTTCAGCAGCCACTGCATTCAATCCGGCATACCGGATAGGCTGATTAAATGTATTTGTTGAATCAGTGACATAAACCGGTTGTTTTTTATTCATCAGATAAGCACTTGTACCAACCGCAGCACCGGTACTGATGGCAGCAACAAGAACGACTCCTAGCACATTTTTCCACATTGTTTTCATACTCTTTCTATTTTATCAAACATTTAAATTTAACACTTTTCTTTCGACAAAGAAAGTTCAAAAAACGTGCGATTATTCCATTTGCCTTTGATTTTTTATCACTTTTAACGGCGATTTATCCGGGGTTAACTGCGCTTAACAGTACTGTGTATTGCAAAGTACCTTTTTAACAATCATTCCCCTGCCAAATGGTCATGCTTTCAGTAATATAACAGTAAGAACGGCAGAAAGTTCAACCGGATTGACAGCAGGCTAGTGAATATAATAAGCGATAAGCCCTACAAAATTGTCAACCGTCAACCGTCAACTATCAACTAAAATACCTATCTTTGTCGCATTGCAGCCTGCCGGTCTGTCGCTCATCTTCGGATGTGAGGAAAGTCCGGGCAACACAGAGCACCATACTTCTTAACGGGAAGCTGTTCGCAAGGGCAGAGTAGTGTAACAGAAAATAACCGCCGGATTCGTCCGGTAAGGGTGAAAAGGTGAGGTAAGAGCTCACCGGGTCCCATAGTAATACGGGATGCCGTACATCTTATGGGTTGTAAGGTCATGTATACCGGCGTATGTAGGATTGCTCGTCCGATGCCGGGGGGTAGACCGCTAAAGCTTGCCGGTGACGGTAAGACAAGATAAATGGCAGACACTCCGACTCCGGTTGGAGCACAGGACCCGGCTTACAGGCAGGCTGCATTTTTTTATTCATCCGGCAAACACCTTTTGCCCTTACAAATCACAGCATGAAGAAGAAGACGGATAAAAAGACTGCTGATAAAAAGCCTCTGATAGAACGGATCAACGCCTTGCTGACACGAACCATTCATTTTGTTACTTACGACATCTGGCGAATTACAGAAAATGAAGTAAGCGGCCTGAAAGAAATATATATAAACACGATCAAGACAGTCATACTGGCCATACGCGGATTCAACAGCGAGAACCTTCAAACGAAAGCATCCGCTCTTACTTACAGTACATTATTGGCTATTGTTCCCTTACTGGCGGTATTATTAGGTATTGCCAAAGGCTTCGGATTCCAAGAAGCAGTACAACAGGAACTCTTCGATTATTTTCCCCGACAAGAACAAGAGTTAAGCGAAGCCTTTAAGTTCGTAGAAAGATATCTGGCACAAGCACAAGGCGGAGTCATTATCGGAGTCGGTCTTATTCTTTTATTCTACACAGTCATTAACCTGATTTCGTCTATAGAAGATACATTCAACGATATCTGGCAAATCCAAAAGTCGCGTCCATGGCACCGGAAAATCTCCGATTACCTGGCTTTATTCCTCATATTACCGGTATTAATGACAGCTTCAAGCGGTTTGTCCATATTTATGTCTACGCTGCAAAACTCATTCTTAAGCAACTATGTATTCTTCACTCCTTTGGTAGAGTTCTTCCTGAATATCGCTCCGTTCATAATCACAATAATGGTATTCACAGCCTTGTATGTTTCCCTCCCCAACACGAAGGTGAAATTTGTAAACGGACTTGTTGCCGGCATACTGGCAGGTTCCGCTTTCCAGTTTTTCCAGTTCATTTATATCAGTGGGCAGATATGGGTTAACAAATACAATGCTATCTATGGTAGCTTCGCTGCTTTACCTTTATTATTATTATGGTTACAGTTATCCTGGTTAATCTGCCTCTTTGGAGCAGAACTATCTTATGCTTCTCAGAATGTAAAGAAATTCAGTTTTGAACGAGATAGTAAAAACATCAGCCGACGATATAAAGACTTCCTAACCTTATTGATCGCTTCTCTGATCGTAAAACGCTTTGTGAAGGGAGAAAGGCCATATACTGCCGATGAACTGTCTGACGATTATCGCATCCCCATCCGGGTAACAACGGAAATACTTTATTTGCTTACCGAACTTCATATTATCATAGAAGTCAACTATGAAAATGACGAACGGGTAGTCTACTATCAACCAGCCATTGATGTAAACAAGATCAGTGTAAGTTACCTGTTGACGAAGATGGATGAATACGGTTCCGAGAACTTTAAGATCGATACCTCCTGCCTGTTCACAAAAGAATGGCATACCTTGCTCAAAACAAGAGAAGATATGATTAAAGCGAACAATAATATCCTGCTTAAAGACTTATGACCCACGACCTGACACATGGTCCGGTATGGAAAGTGATCGTACGCTTCGCACTCCCACTACTCATCGGTAACCTGCTGCAACAGTTATATAATGTAACCGACAGCATCATCGTCGGACAATTTCTGGGAAAAGAAGCGCTTGCAGCCGTTTCCGCCTCTTTCTTTATTTATTACTTCATTATTTCATTAGTGATCGGAGTCGGAAGTGGAACATCCGTTGTCGTTTCACAATTTTTCGGAGCAAAACAATACGATAAAGTTCAACGCGCCTTCTCTTCTTTCTTTATTTTCATGCTCGTAGCCGGGATCGCTCTTTCAATAGCCGGCATCATCTTTTCCGAGCCTATTTTTCGCCTGACCAACACACCGGAGGAAGTCATACCTGATGCTGTTGCTTATTTCAGAATATATATCGGAGGAACTTTTCTCTTCGTCACATTCAACAGTATAATCTCCATATTAAGAGGTGTAGGCGAATCCGTTCGACCAATGATCTTCATATTTATTACCACCGTACTGAATATCGTTTTAGATTTATTATTCATCGTTGGTTTTAAGTGGGGAATTGAAGGAGCAGCACGCGCAACCGTCATTGCACAAGGAATTGGAATGTGTATCGCCTTAGGATATGTAAATAATACGCATCCCCTACTCTCGATCAAAAAACAAGACTTGCTATTTGATATGAAACTCTTTAAGGAAGGATTGAAAATAGGACTTCCCACTAGTGTTCAACAATGTGCAATTGCCCTAGGCTTGATTGCCTTGCTTGGAATTGTCAATAGTTTTGGAACCGACACGCTGACAGCCTATGGAGCTGCAGGTAAAATCGATACAATCATAACACAGGCCGTTCTCACTTTATCGGGTGCACTGGCAGCTTTCTGCGGACAAAATATCGGAGCCGGCCATTTCGACCGTGTCCGTAAAGGTTTACGATTTACCATGCTGGTCAATCTCATATTCAGTCTGATTACATTCACTGCCATTTACTTTTTCGGAGAAGAAATGATGCGGGCTTTTACCAGCGACCAGGCAGTAATCACTATCGGAAAAGAATATTTACTGATTATAGGAGGATTCTTTATTGTGCACGGTGCACTGAATATATATAACGGTGCACTCCGGGGAGCAGGAGATACTATCTTCACAATGGTAACCAGCTTACTATGCCTGTGGTTGATCCGTATCCCACTCTCCTACCAGCTAAGCGCATGGTACGGACGACAAGGAATCTGGTGGGCTATCGGAATCAGTATCACCATTGGATTTGTCATCACTTATATCTATTATAAAATGGATCTGTGGAAGAAAAGATGTGTCGTAAAATAACCGGCAGAGCGAAACAGGTCAAATACCTGATCGCTCTGCTGTTATTATGCTAATGAGAGGAAATCTTTCATTTGAACTGCATCATTTTGCTGATGTATTTGCCCACAATATCAAATTCCAGATTGACAACAGTGCCTTTTTCGATCTGGCAGAAGTTCGTATTATCATGTGTATAAGGAATAATAGCCACTTCAAAGCTATTTTGCTGTGAGTTACAGACAGTCAGGCTGACGCCGTTCACACAAACGGAACCTTTTTCCACTGTCATATACCCTTGCTGCGCCATTGCCTTGTCGAAAGTATATTCAAATGTATAATACCAGCTACCATCCGCCTCGCGTACATCTTTACATACAGCAGTCTGATCCACATGTCCCTGCACGATATGACCGTCCAGGCGACCGTTCATCATCATGCTTCGTTCAAGATTTACCAGATCACCTACTTTCAGTAAACCAAGATTCGAACGATCCAAAGTTTCCTGAATAGCAGTCACCGTATATGTATCGTCGGTCAGACTTACAACCGTAAGGCATACGCCGTTATGTGCCACACTCTGATCAATTTTCAGTTCATTTACAAACGAACATTTCATTGTGATATGCAGGTTTCCCTGATCTGCGTTCAACGCAACCACCTGAGCAGCTTCTTCTACAATTCCTGAGAACATAGTCTTGTGTTGTTTTAATTAATATTTTCAACATCAAAGATAAAGAGAATTGATGTACTTTTCCTCAAAATAGGTAAATTTGTGCAGATAACCTTATGAACATATTATTATCACTTTAAAATTAGAGCCATTATGTCAATGCACGAAATAGAAAGCCTGGTAGAATATTCTGTGAAAACAGTCGCAGCCGCTTCACCCACTCCACCTCTGGCAAAGAGCATCTGCTCCAGTCTTTACCAACTTCAAAGTCATTTCGACTGTGGATACACCGTACTGCGTGTACGAGAAGAACTGGAACGACTTGGATACCTCTACCTTCTGCCGCCGGAACAACTGCCCGATCCGGAACGTAGCGAAGCGATGAAACTAGTCGGAAAAGGCGGCTTCTTCACCAAAGGAACATATTTTGATGCAGTAACAAACCGCTGCTGTATTACTGTCGACTCAGCGCTGTATCAAAAGTTGCTCTCGCTCGGTATCTTACCGGCAGAAACGTCACAAGAAATCCAATCCCTCTCCCCTCTCGAACTGATAGAAGCCATTGCTCCACTGGCTTCGAAACAATCAGCCCAAGATAGCCAGGTTGCGACCGATACACTAGGACTCTGGTACGGACTCTTCCCCGTCATTTACCTTATGACAGGATATGACGAGAAGCCAGATAACGAAAGAATTCAGAAATTGCTCCGCTACCTTGCCACCCCCGAAACTTTTAAAGCCGCAGAAGAATATATCCGGGAAGTAGATTTCGAAGACTTTGCCGATGACGAAGAACTGCCCTTCTGTGCAGAATGGAGCACCCCTTATAAGGATTGGAAAGAAAGAAAAGAAGACGACAAAATTCCATATAACGAGTTTTGTAAACGGATGGTATACAATTCCATGGGTAATAATGAGTTTGCAGAAGCCGACAAGTACGCTTCCCAGATTGGAGATGAAAACGACCCTGCCCACCTACTCCACCGTTGCATGGTCAGTATCGCCTGCCACCAATGGTTAACAACACAGGAACCCGGTACCCTGCCGCCAAAAGGCCTTCTCTCCCTCTGCGAAGCAAAAGTCGGATTTGAATACCTGGCCGGATTAGACCTGCCGGAGCAGGGACGAACAGTCTGCCGCATGTATATCTTACAGGCTCTGAAATTACAGGGCGATTCTCCGGCCTTAGTCGAGTTATTACAGCAGATGTACAACGAAGCAATTGCCATAGTTGAACAACGCCCCTACGGACAAACTAAGCAGTTACAATATATTGCATTATCTATCAGCTACTATCAAATGCTCTTAGAGAATCTCCCGGACGACTATCTCCCTAAAAAAGAACTGATGCGAAACGGTCTGCCAGGGCTATTTGACTTGTCTGCCATCAAAGACAAATGCAACGAATTGCATCACGAAATGCCGCAGGCTGCAGAAACATTGCAGCAATACATGGAGCAATGCGACTCGTTGATGCAATACATCCAGGAATAATACCTATCATATGTTCCAATATCATATAAAATACTATATTTGTCATTAGTAATCAATCTAAAAAATTATGGACGCACAGAAAGTGGACTTATTCCTCCTGACAAACAGTAGCAAACTACCTAGCAGTCATATATCTATTATAAGAGACCGCCTACTCGCTATGGATGAATCCAAACTGATTTATCTGCAAACTTGTGATTTTAAAGACCCGACAGTAATACTTATTATTTCCGTATTCCTGGGTTCGCTCGGCATAGACCGTTTCCTTATCGGTGACGTCGGCCTGGGTGTCGGAAAGTTAGTCACTTTAGGAGGTTGTGGTATCTGGTGTATTATCGATTGGTTCCTCATCATGGATGCAACCAAAAGAAAAAATCTGGAACAGCTGCAAAACGTATTAATGTTTTAACTTCTGCCCTCATTGTGGGAACAAGAAATAAATATGCATATCTTGCCATAATCATAATGGTCGGATATGCATTATCTGTATTTCCCTGCATATTCCACACAATCACCGGATATCCCTGTCCTGCCTGCGGAACACGCCGTGCACTTCTAATCTTATTAACAGGAAATATCTACGACTCCATCCTGATCAATCCGTATGGCTTATTACTCGTTCTACTGACAGCCATCTATCTTACCGGCATGACGATAGACTATATCCGAAAAAAAGATCAGTTCCGAAGCTGGCTGAAAAAAGCGGAACGACATCTCATGAACAAATACATCCTCGCTTCCATTATTCTCCTAGCTATCCTCAATTGGATATGGAATATCTATAAAGGACTGTAAATAACACAGGAAATTCGTATCTTTGCATCATATTCACAAACCGACCGAAAATAATATGGAAGCAAACAAAGTCGATAAATTTCTTCTGGCGAATGAAAGCAAATTTCCTGAATATGAAATTCCTATCCATCGGCTATTAAACCTCACTCCCGAACAGGAGATCATCCTGGAAACAACACGGTTCAAAAGACCGGGCAGGATATTACTCACCTCTATTTTTCTCGGAATACTAGGAATAGACCGTTTTCTTATCGGAGACATAGCCAAAGGAATCTGTAAACTCCTTACCGGTGGCGGACTGGGAATCTGGTGGCTCGCCGACTGGTTCATGATCACCGGAGTGACGAAAAGAAAAAATATGGAAAAACTAAATCAGATAATCAATATCTAAAAATCATTACAGAAGCGTAAAACAGCATTTGTTATGGATAAGAGAAATCTTCATAGACTACGCCGAATGCTTATTATTACAGCATCCTACCTATTATATTCTCATCTCGCCTATTGTCAACATATTGAAATATGGTGGCAGAAAGCGAAGGCAGCCAAAAAGGCAAAAAACTATACCGAGGCTGTCAAATGGTATCATAAACTGGCTGAAGCCGGCCATTCCATAGGTCAGTTCTACCTGGCGCATAGCTACAGCGAAGGTTTAGGCACCGACATCAACCTTAAAGAAGCCGTCAAATGGTACAGGCGGGCTGCCGACAAAGGACTGGCCGAAGCCCAGCTCAATCTGGGACTTTGCTACAGCAGCGGCGAGGGCGTTGAAGTAAATAAAATGAAAGCCCTCCTTTGGTATCAGAAAGCGGCAGACCAGGGAATGGTGGAAGCGCAATTTAACATCGGTTGTATTTATGCTAACGGAGAAGGAGCCCTTCAAAATGACCGCATGGCTGTTTACTGGTATCGGAAAGCTGCTGTCGCCGGATATGAGAAAGCACAGCATAATCTGGGAACATGCTATGAATACGGGAAAGGCGTTCCTCAAAATTACGAGTTAGCCCTTTACTGGTATCGCAAAGCGGCAGACCAGGGATTCCCCGATTCGGAATACAACATTGGAGTATATTACTACTTGGGCAGAGTAGTCGAATATAATCTGGAAGAAGCATTAAGATGGATGCAGAAAGCA
>OGZX01003736.1_pt1 | contig 9920 bp, 9 predicted proteins | sample 1576881 | NCBI WGS metagenome assembly OGZX01 (sample SAMEA3541542, study PRJEB24748) | human gut metagenome | biome: human gut; feature: human-associated habitat; material: faeces | place: China | collected 2012
ATATCTTGAAGATAGACAAATGAATAGTAAAATAATTTATAAAGAAGAAGGAGGGGACTGTAGACTACGTAAAAGGCGGCGGAGGAAGCGGCGATGTAACTGTAGAATATATCCGTAATCTTTATGAGGGCATGAAGATTAAAGAGGATGAGGGAAAAGTAGAAGTTTTCGATAAACTTGCGAAATATTATGAAAAAGATATTCAGAAACAATACGCAGATGGTGCAGTACCAGGTATGACAGTTGAGCCGGAGCTCCCGGATGAACTTCTGAATGAAGCGCGAGAATATACAGATACTGCAGTAATTACCATTTGCCGTTTTTCAGGCGAAGGATGGGACAGAAAATGTGAAGCAGCACAGGATGGATACGTTCTTGACGGAGAGGAAAAAAGAAACTCCGAGCTGTCAGCGAAGATTTTTGAAAACGGTGATTTCTGCCTGACAAATGCAGAGAATATCATGGTAGAGAAAGTAAAGAAAGCATTCACACATGTAATCGTAGTGATGAATGTTGGCGGTATCGTGGACACGAAATGGTTCAGAGACTGTGATGAGATCCAGTCAGTACTGATGGCATGGCAGGGGGGAATGGAAGGTGGTCTTGCAACAGCAGATATACTCTGTGGTGATGTTAATCCATCCGGTAAATTATCCGATACTTATGCAAAAGATCTGGAAGACTATCCATCCACAGCAAACTTCCATGAGTCTGCATTCTATGTAGATTACACAGAAGATATTTATGTAGGATACCGTTACTTTGAAACAATTCCAGGTGCAGCGGAGAGAGTAAATTATCCGTTTGGATTTGGACTTTCCTACACAGATTTTGACTGGAAGGTGACTGGTGCTTCCGAAGAAAACGGTGTGATCACAGTTCTTACTGAAGTAACCAATACCGGAAAAACAGCAGGAAAAGAAGTTGTCCAGCTCTATTACGGAGCACCACAGGGTAAACTCGGAAAGCCTGCGAAAGTGCTGGGAGCATTCAAAAAGACCAGCATTCTTCAGCCGGGTGAACGCCAGATCCTTACCCTGAAAATTCCTGTGAATCAGATGGCATCCTACGATGATCTGGGAAAAGTATGCAAATCAGCCTATGTTCTGGAAGCAGGAGAATATGCAATCTATATTGGTACAAACGTAAGAGATGCAGCGAAGATTGACTTTACATATGTAGTAAAAGAAGATACAGTAACTGAGCAGTTAAGCCGGAAGGCAGCACCATATCATCTTCAGAAACGTATGCTTGCGGACGGTTCTTATGAGGAACTTCCACAGCGTGAATATGTGGAAGAAGAAGGACTTCCGAGACAGGATAAATATGCCATCGGTCTTCCATGCCCTGATACAAGAGGACAAAAAGGAATAGACTTTCTTGATTTTCTTGATTCCAAGGGAGTTCGCTTCTCTGATGTAGCAGATGGTAAAATGATATTGGATGAGTTTATGGATATCCTGACATTGGATGACTGTATCAATCTCCTTGGCGGACAGCCAAACACAGGATGTGCCAATACATTTGGAATGGGAAATCTTCCGGAATACGGAGTCCCGAATGTGATGACTGCAGATGGACCAGCCGGACTCCGTATTTTTCCGAAATGCGGAGTGAACACAACTGCCTGGCCATGTGCCACACTTCTTGCCAGCACCTGGGATGAAGAACTGGTAGAGAAAGTTGGTAAAGCAGGAGCGGAAGAAGTAAAAGAAAATAATATCAGTATCTGGCTTACTCCTGCCTGCAACATCCACAGAAGCCCGCTTTGTGGTCGTAACTTTGAGTATTATTCTGAAGATCCGTACCTTGCAGGAAAGACAGGTGCAGCTATGGTAAGAGGCATCCAGTCTCAGCATATCGGAGCAAGTGTGAAGCATTTTGCAGCCAATAATAAGGAGACAAACCGTAAGGATTCTGATTCCAGAGTATCAGAGAGAGCACTCCGTGAGATTTATCTGAAACAGTTTGAGATCATTGTAAAAGAGGCTCATCCATATACAATTATGTCCTCCTATAACCTGATCAACGGCATCCATGCTTCAGAGAACAAAGAACTCCTGACAGGTATTCTCCGGGATGAATGGGGATTCGACGGACTGGTAACAACAGACTGGTGGACATTCGGAGAGCATTACCGTGAAACAAAGGCAGGAAACGATATCAAGATGGCAGCAGGATATCCGGAACGCATAAAAGAAGCTTACGAAAAAGGTTTTATTACTGAAGAAGAAATCTGTCGCAGCGCAAGAAGAATCCTGAATATGATTCTGAAAATTGACTGATGAGTATCATTAATATTTTATACAGGAGCAAAAAAAGATAATGGATGAGCGTAAACGAAGTTTACGAAAAGAAATAGTCAGTCTGGCACTTCCGATTGCACTTCAGCAGTTCATGACAGCCCTGGTCGGAGCATGTGATGCGATCATGCTGGGAAAGTTAAGCCAGGATGCCATGTCAGCTGTATCACTGGCCACACAGGTTACTTTTGTATTTAATCTGTTTATGTTTGCATTTATGGCAGGCGAGAATATGTTTGTGGCACAATATTATGGAAAAGGGGATTACACAGGTATTTCCCAGGTGTTCAGCCTTGTGACAAAGATTTGTGGATGTATTGCAGTAGTATTTCTGGCAGGAACCCTTTTCTTTCCGGAACAGCTCATGAGAATACTGACAAATGAGGAAACTCTGATTGTTCTGGGAAGTGAGTATTTAAGGGTGATTGGCATTTCCTATGTGTTTTCGGGAATTGCACAGATTTTCCTGGCAATCATGAAGAACTGTGGTGCAGTAAATATGAGTACCCTGATCAATGGGGTTATGGTAATTCTCAATATCGCATTGAATGCTGTTTTCATTTTCGGACTGTCCGGCTTTCCGAAGATGGGGATTAAAGGTGCTGCACTGGCAACCGTACTTGCAACAGTTGTGCAGTTCCTGTGGAGTGTTGGTTATGTATTGTGCAGGATCAGAGCTGTAAAATTCAGTCTCAGAAGCTGTGAGAAAAAGTTATTTGGCCGTTTCTGGCAGAAAACAGTTCCGTTACTGATCAATAATCTTGCATGGGGAATAGGCTTTTCCATGTATTCTGTGATTATGGGACATCTGGGAACGGATGCAGTTGCCGCCAATGGAATAGCAAATATTTCAAAAAATCTTGTTGTATGCTTCTGCCTCGGACTTGGAAATGCAGGCAGTATCATAGTGGGAAACCGTCTTGGTGCAGACCGTCTGCAGGAAGCAAAAGAGGTAGGTGAGACACTTACCAAAACTGCGATTATTGCAGGAATTGTATCAGGCCTTGTCCTGATTGCCTTATCACCATTTATCACAAAAATGGTAGATCTCACCCCGACAGCCCGCGGATATCTGCAAAAAATGCTGCTGATCTCTTCCTATTACATCGCAGGAAAATCAGTAAACTGTATGACAATAGGAGGAATCTTCGCAGCAGGCGGAGACTCCAAATTTGGAATGCTGTGTGATTCTGTAACTCTGTGGTGTATCATTGTTCCTCTGGGATGCATCTGCGCATTTATCCTGAAACTGCCGGTTATGGTTGTCTACTTTGTACTCAATCTGGACGAGATCATTAAACTGCCGGTGGTCTATAAACATTATAAGAAATATAAATGGATTAAGAATCTTACATAATATTCGCTGTACCAGGATCGACTGATTAAAAAACAGGCACATATACCGGATATCCGGGACTATGTGCCTGTTTTTTCTTAATGATATTTATGCATCCGTACATAATAGCTGATGCATAAGATCACAGTGGCTCCGCTCCATGCTGCAATCTCTGCAAAGAAAATACCGTCCTGTCCGATAAAATGGGGAAGGATCAGTGCAGCACTGATACGCATGACAAATTCAGCCATACCACTTACCATAGGCATTAAGGTATCTCCCAGCCCCTGAAGTACAGATCTGTACACGTACAGGAAGTACAAAACCCAGAGCATGGCAGCCATAATAGAAAGGTATTTAAAAGCAATTGCCAATACCTGCTGTGTCTGCTGCGGTTCACCTGAGATGAAAAGTGAGAGAATATTTTTTCCAAATAAAAACATGGCAGCAGAAATGATCAGTGAGGTAAGCAGGCAAAGCAGCATACTGCTGCGGACGCCTTTTCTGATCCTGTCAATCTTTCCGGCTCCCAGATTCTGACCCACATAGGTAACGATGGCATATCCATAGGAAATAGCAGCCATTTCCAGCAGACCATAAAGCTTGTTTGTAGCTGTAAATCCTGCTACAAAAAGGAAACCGTAGCCATTGATCACATACTGGACTACCAGACCGCCCACACCGATGATGATATTCTGAAATACAACAGGAATACCAAGCTTCATCAGGCGGGCATTCATGCCGGAGTCAGGCATAAAATCTGCTCTGGTCAGATGAACGATATCAATTCTGCGTAAAATCAGGAAACAGTAAACAGCGGAGAAGCTCTGTGCAATCACAGTTGCGATTGCTGCTCCTGCCACACCCCATCCGAAGCCTGCCACAAAAAGGATGTCCAGTGAGACATTCAGCACAGATGCGATGATCATTGCGGTCAGCGGTGTTTTACTGTTTCCCATAGCCCTTAGAGCAGAGGCAAACATATTATAGGCTGCTGTGGCGGGGATTCCACAGAAAATGATGCGCAGATATAACAGAGACATTCCGATAATATTGGAAGGTGTATGCAGCCCTGTTAATACCAGCGAAGCAAATGACTGGCTGAGAATCAATACTCCGGCTGCGATGAATGCGGTCAGCCGGTAACTGTGAGCTAGAGATTTACGCAGATTTTCGAAATCCTTTGCCCCATAATACTGGGAGAGTTGAATAGAAAATCCCTGAGTGAGTCCTGTGGATATTCCTGTGACAACCCACATCAGAAAGTCAACAGCACCCAGTGCGGCAAGAGCCTCCACACCTGCAACCTGGCCAACAACCATGGTATCCACCATTGTATAAAGCTGCTGACAGATATTTCCCAGCATCAGGGGAATTGCAAAAAGAATGATCAACCGTCCCGGTGAACCGGAGGTCATATCCTGAATCTTGTTTTTCATTGGTATAAAAGTTCCTTTCCAGAGCATATTTGAAAAAGTTTAGAAATGATTATTCGAATATGCCCTGATATTTACATTGATAATTTTACATCATTAACGTGAAAAATAAAATATAATATTTCATCAGAATGATATAAATTTATCAATACCTGCTATAAACAGCATGTTGTTGAAATTATTATGCATAGCGCCTGAGAGGGGTTTTTGATTGCTTTTTTTAAAAATACAGATATATAATAGAATCTGGATTTGCCTTTATAGTTGTTGAAGTGCCTGTATCCATCATGTAATTACAATCTTTTGACTTGCTGATATCAAAAGAACTTAAATCTAAGTATTTCAAACTAGAACAATTACTAAACATACATCTCATATCTGTAACATTACTTGTTTCAAAATATTTTAGATTTATTTCTTTCAATGAAGAACAGTTATAAAACATAAAGTACATATCTTCACATTTATCTGTATACAGATTTTCAATATTTTTCACTTCTACTAAATTTGTAAAACCATAAAACCAATTTCTACACGATATAGGTCTTATTTTTTCTGCAAATTTGACACTCTTTACTAACTTTGAATCAAATGAACCATCTCTTGCTAATCCATTACTACGAACATTTATTGATTTTTCTTTTAAAAGTGCATCAGTTGGTGCTGTTATTTTATTCTTAGATATTACAAGTTCATTATTTTTATTAATATAAATCCAAACATACAGATCTACTGTTGTTGGTGGTTTTGGACGTCCTGTTGTTGCCACATATACTTCATCACTTCCTAATTTGGTAATCTTCTGGAACGGCAGTTCAATTTGCCCCCCGAAGTAACGCAGCTGCCCCGATCATGATCGCGATCACAATAGAAACAACAACGATCTTGCCGTATTCTTCCAACATTGATTTCATAAATAAATTCTCCTTTCAACTATCAACTTGCTACCATTTCCAATCTAATTATTTTGTTCTATCTCTGATCATTGTATCTATCCTAACTTTCGCATTATATTCCTTATATTAATATGGAAGATAATCGAACAAGAAAAAGAGTATGTTGTAGGATTTGATATTTCTGAAAAGATTACATTTTTTTGCAAAGAGAATGGACATACAAGACAAATACAAATTGGTACATTACTTATATTGATATCAAAATAGTAGGGGAGATTATCATGACTAGCGGAATTAGCAATCCCGTTGCAATGGAAGATGTCGCTATTGAAAAAAATCAATCAGTCGGGTCATTAAAGAAAATTCACAATTAGATAAGTTTTGTTTGAAAGGGATATGATAATGTACATTTCATTTAACAACATGACTGGAATAATAATGTACATTATGAAATGGTATACAGACAGTATATGAGAAGAGGAATGTCTTGAAATGTACATATCCCATATCAATATCAAATGTACATTTGTCTGTTATGTACATCTGTAGAAAATGTACATAATAGGCGGAATCCCTTGAATTATAAGGGATAAAGGCATCTTGCCAATTATGTACATTTATTTTTAGTTTTAACCAAAAAAGGAATTTTCATTTAATTACTTGAAAATTCCTTTTTTATTTACGCGAAAATTTCTTTTAAGTTTTCTTTTTGGTTTTACAATAAGAACGAACTACTGATTCCGCCATCTACAACAAGGTCAATTCCACTAATAAATCGTGCTGCATCAGAGCAAAGGAAAGCAGCAGCCATTCCAAGGTCCTTCTCTTTTGTAAAACCACGAAGAGGCGTACAGTTCTGAATATTTTCTAACCGTTCTGGTGTTTTTAAGTTTGTTTTTGCAAGCATATCAGTGTATACAAATCCAGGATTTAAGCTGTTTACACGGATACCATATGGTCCAAGATCACGGGAAAGACTTCTCGTAAGTCCTTTGATACCGCTTTTACATAAAGTATATGCCTGAATATCATGCATTCCGAGGATGGAAGCAAGGGAAGAGATAAAAAGGATACATCCAGAATTTCGTTTTTTCATATTTACAGCAACAGCCTGTGAAAATAAAAATGGTGCTTTAGCCTGAGTAGCAATGATGGTATCTAATTCTTCTTCGGTAAAGTCAAAATAATCTTTTTTGTTATTGATACCAGCATTGTTAACAAGAATATCGATTGGTGTAGTAGTTTCGATTTTGGAGATAAGTTTGTCATAGTGTGCGGTATCTGTGATGTCGAATACATAATAAGAACAATGTTCCCCTAGTTTGCTGATTGCTTCCTTTAATTTTTCTTCACGGCGTCCAAGGATGATGACGTTAGCATCCGCATCCAAAAGTTCGCTTGCAATGGCGAATCCGATACCAGTAGCCCCCCCCGGTGACAATGGCAGTTTTTCCCTTTAGGGAGATTTCTTTTTTCATAATGTCTTCCTTTCGTAAAAATATTAAAAACAATAAAGAGTATTTGAAAATAAAGAATTAATCTTTAAAATAAAGAAAAAAATCTTTATAATAAAGATTGTAATACAAATAACCAAGAATGTCTATATAAAAAGGAACTTGAGTTTCCGCAGTTTTATCCACAATGGTAATTTTTTTCATGTATAGTTATTAACAACTTTCCCAAACTGTTTAAAATATAAGGAATCCAAAGGATGCGGATGCTTGAACTTACAAAAATGACCCATTTGAAAGTCAGACAATTTCTGAATTCAGATGGGTCAGAATTAAATGTAAAAGAGGGTCAAATTTCTTGACAATTTTAGCGGGATTATTTGCCCGGTACAATTTCCAGCCAATATCCGTCAGGATCTTCAATAAAATAAATTCCCATAGATGGATTTTCGAAGCAGATACATCCCATCTCTTTATGTTTTTTGTAAGCAGCATCGAAATCATCGACGGCAAATGCAAGATGGATCTCATTATCTCCCAGTTCATATGGTCGATCCATATCACGCAGCCAGGTGAGCTCTAAAAGATGCGGAGTCACACCGTCTGTGAGATATACAAGCTTAAAACTTTCGTCATCGGCAAGTTTTTCACGTTCTACTTTTAAATTCAGAGCTTTCTGGTAAAAATCCAGTGATTTTTCAAGATCATATACATTCAGGTTATTGTGTGCAAATGTAAAATTCATTTTAGTACCTCCATAGAATTATAAGATTTTTATTCACAGTCAAGTGGAATGCTGACTGGAATCTACTTTCTAAGGATATCACAGGAGGGGAGAAAAAATCAATAATGCATAGATAAAACCTGATGGGATAGAGTGATAACACGGAATATAGTGGAAAATGAATGAAAAACATTTTTGAAATGCAAAACATGTGAAAATAAAGCTGAAAAAAACAAAAAAATAAAAAAGAATGCAAGAACCCATTGACGAAACGTCAAAAATTATATACAATAACAAAAGTGAAAAAATAAAGAAAGTGGAGGATTCCTGCAATGACTGCATATAAAGATTTGAGCAAAGAAGAGTTATTGGAATTAAAGAGTGGCCTGGAGGCGCAGTTTGAAGAAGTGAAGGCAAAAGGTCTGAAACTGGATATGTCCAGAGGAAAACCTTCAGCAGACCAGCTGAATCTGTCAATGGGGATGATGGATACACTGACAAGTGGTGTTGATCTGACTTGTGAAGATGGTGTTGACTGCCGTAACTATGGCGGACTTGATGGAATTGATGAAGCAAAACAGCTTCTTGCAGATATGATGGAAGTTCCGAAAGATAACGTGATCATTTTCGGAAACTCAAGTCTGAATGTGATGTATGATACGGTAGCACGTGCAATGACACATGGTATCATGGGAAGTACTCCATGGTGTAAGCTTGATAAGGTAAAATTCTTATGTCCGGTTCCGGGATATGACAGACATTTCGCGATTACAGAGCATTTCGGAATTGAGATGATCAATGTACCGATGACATCAACAGGACCGGATATGGATATGGTTGAGAAACTTGTAAGCAGTGATCCGGCAATCAAAGGAATCTGGTGTGTACCGAAGTACTCTAACCCGCAGGGAATCACATATTCTGATGAGACAGTGTTCCGTTTTGCGAACCTGAAGCCGGCAGCAGAAGATTTCCGTATCTTCTGGGATAATGCTTACTGCGTACATCATTTATATGAAGATAAACAGGATTATCTGATTGAGATTCTGATGGAGTGTAAGAAGGCAGGTAACCCGGATATGGTTTACAAGTTTTCTTCTACATCTAAGATCAGTTTCCCGGGATCAGGAATTGCAGCAATGGCAGCATCTGATGCGAACCTGGAGGATATCAGAAGCACAATGCGTGTGCAGACAATCGGACATGATAAGGTAAATCAGCTGCGTCATGTAAGATTCTTCGGAGATATTCACGGAATTGTAGAACATATGAAGAAACATGCAGATATCCTGCGTCCGAAGTTTGAGACTGTTCTTGAAGTTCTTGAAAGAGAACTTGGCGGACTTGAGATTGGATCATGGATCGCGCCACGCGGAGGATATTTCATCTCCTTTGATGCGCTGGATGGATGTGCGAAAGCGATTGTTGCGAAGGCGAAAGAAGCTGGCGTTGTTATGACAGGAGCGGGAGCAACATTCCCTTATGGAAAAGATCCACATGACAGCAATATCCGTATCGCACCGTCTTATCCAACACCGGAAGAACTTGCAGTTGCCGCTGAAGTATTTGTATTGAGTGTAAAACTGGCAAGTGTTGATAAGATCCTTGAGACAAAATAAATAACAGCATTTTATAAAGACCTTTTGCAAGTGGTTGATCTGCCGGCAGAAGGTCTTTTTCTGATGGTTGACAGTTACTGTTTACTCCCGTGTCAATCATTCCGCTGATTGACACGGAGGATGCGTGTTTTGACTTGAATGCATCTCGCCCCATC
>OGZX01003737.1_pt1 | contig 9919 bp, 10 predicted proteins | sample 1576881 | NCBI WGS metagenome assembly OGZX01 (sample SAMEA3541542, study PRJEB24748) | human gut metagenome | biome: human gut; feature: human-associated habitat; material: faeces | place: China | collected 2012
AGGCAATCTGGAATGAATTTTGGCTACGTTACTGAGAACGGAGTGAACAGTAACATTTTTATTTTGTTTTTATGATTGACATTTCATTTTTCTTCTGCCATACTTGTCTCATAAAGCATTCCTGACACGCTTATTTTTCATTCAGAAAGAAAAACTTATATGTATCTCTCCGATATTCACACGCATTCCATTGCCAGTGGGCACGGCACCACCTGTACCATTTCAGATATGGCAAAGGAAGCCAGTCATAAGGGTCTGAAGCTTCTTGGAATTTCAGATCATGGTCCCGAGACTCTCACTTCCGGGACTTCCTCATATTTCAGAAGTCTTCCATTCTGTCCCAAAAAACGCTTTGGAATTGATGTTCTTTATGGCGTTGAACTGAACATTCTTGATATTGACGGGCACATCGACCTGTCAGATGATCTGCTGAATGGACTGGATTATGCGATCATCAGTATGCATCAGCAGAATTACCGTTCCGGCGCTGCTGCTGAGAATACCCTGGCCTATATCAACGCCATGAAACATCCTGCTGTAAAAGTCCTCGGGCATTGTGATGATCCGCATTTCCCGGTGGATTACAGAACTCTGGCTATTGCTGCATTGCAGGAGAATGTTATCTTTGAAATAAACGAAGCTTCTCTTTCTCCAAACGGCTATCGCGGAGATACAACATCCAATGCGACTGAAATTCTTTATTTCTGTCAGAAATATGAGATTCCGATCATTTTATCCAGCGACAGTCACGGAAAAGATCATGTGGGCGATTTCACTTATTCCGCAGAATTTGTCCACCAGGCTATGTTTCCGGAATCACTGATTCTCAACAATCAGATTCCAAAACTGAAGTTTTTTCTTCAGACACGCTAAAAGCAGCATATCAGGTTATGATCCATAACTCTGATATGCTGCTTTTTAATATCGTATATTGTTTTTTCTGCATCGGATGACTTTAATGAGCATACTTTTCCATCGCTTCAATTCCATATATTCATATACACTTAACTACTGCTTTCGATTCTCTTTTTGTTCTCTGGCTTCTCTTACTTTCTCCCTCTGTTTCGTCAGATCGTAATAATCATCTGTAAGAACCCCATGTTTTCGCATCATATCAAACACAGTCTGCTGAGCAGGTGTCATCTTCATGCCAATAGAATTATTATAATCCGTAAGAACGCATCCTGTTTTCTCAATCAGCCAGAACAGCGGAGAATCATCATCCGGGATCATTTTCCAGATTTCGTTCTCTGTCCATGGAAGCAATTCCATCATTCCATGAAGATGTCCTCTGGGTATTCTTACGTAATCGCCGTCCGGCTTGATCAGACCGTCAGAAAAGTTCTCATCCTTAATTTTCATCTCATTTAACAGTTCTTCTGTTATCTTCATCCTCTTTTCCTCACCCTCGAGTATTGCTTTTTTCTATTATACGTTTCCCGCCAGAGTTACGCAAGTAAAAAGTCTGAATAGCCTCTTTCCTCAAAATATATCACGTTCTATAAAATTCCATCTTGATTAAATTGCAAAAAAATTGTAGACTATATATGCACACACATTAATAGTTTTTGTTAATTAAGACTGATTTGAGGTTTCCTCATAACGTCTCAATTATACACACACATTTTCTAAAAAGAGCAGCTGCATCATCCGATGCGCTGCTCTTTTAGTTCCACTGTTTATTTTGTAACTGTTCTCTGCCGTCGACGGCATTCTTTAATGATTTTAACTCTTACTTTTTCTTCTTCAGGAAATAAATAAGTAAAATTATGATAACAATAATCCCGATACCACTAATCCAGATTACAGGATTCTCCATTCCTGAATCTGCTTTTACATTCTTTCCTGATGTTTTCTGACTCTGCTTATCATCGGATTCCTTGTCTTCTGTCGAAACAGGCGTCTCTGTTTCTTCCGGTGTTGGCGTTGCTTCTTCTGTAGGTGTTGCCTCCGGTGTCGGTGTTGCTTCTTCTGTAGGTGTTACCTCCGGTGTCGGTGTCACTTTTTCTGTAGGTGTTACATCTGGTGTTGGTGTGGCTTTCGGAGTTGGCGTTGCTTCCGGTGTTGGTGTAACAGCAGCCACCGGAACATTTCCTGATGTGCCTGTAGCCTCCGGTGCATCTGCGGATGCATTTTCATTTACGTAATCTGTATCACGATCAAGATTCAGCCATCCCTGTGTCACACCATCTGTGTCTGTTTTCCCCCAGTTTGTTCCGTCTTCTCCCTGAACATACTGAAAAATATGTACAGTTGTCCCATCTGCGATTCCCTCTGTTCCTGAAACCTGATCAAATTTCTCTCCAGGTCCGTTATAAACCGATACGTTTCCATGAACCTTTACTTCGAAATCCACATCTTTGCCTCCGAAAGTACGATATTCCTCATTGGCAGCTTCTTCTCTGGAAGCCGGATCCAGATCATCCATAGGAACATATCCGTTCATTCCATGGTACTGTGTATATGCCCATTTTTTATTATCTGCTCCATTCTTCTCACCCAGAACGTGAATGGCAGTTCCATTTGGAATCTTGCTGTCATTCAGTTTAACACTCTGAGTGTCTGCTTCATCATAAATATCTACCCCGCCCTGTGTACTCTGTACGATCATATAATAATCTGTTACATAATCCGGATTCTGACCCTTTCCATCATCCGCATAAACAGAAACCACTGTCAGAATAAAGCACAGTACCATTGCTATTACTGTTCCAAACCTTCTCTTCATAATCTCTTTCCTTCATTTCTTATTTTCTTTTTACAGCAGATGAACTTTTATATTTGCTGTATGTATTTCCATATGGCTCTTTAACATATGCTTTTACCGCATAATAGTATGATACACCTTTTTGTGCTTTTTTGTCCAGATAAGAAGAACTATTTCCATTGGAAATTTTCTTTATCAATTGATAGGAACCACCTTTTTTCTTTCTGTAAATATAATAGCCGTCACATTTTTTCTGAGGCTTCCACCGGATACGGATTCCATTTTTCTCAGATTTCACAGAAGTAACCTTCTGCACTGCAGGTGCTGCTTTAATCACATCGCCGGTTTTATATTTACCTGAATATCTTTTTCCGGATGCTTCATAATATGCTTTTACTGTATAACGGTATGATGCATTAGCCGTAACCTTACTATCTTTATATTTTAATTCCGATGTCCCGACATCTGCAATTTTGGACCACTTCCCACCTGCTGCAGGTTTTCTGTACACATAATATCCTGTAGCTCCGGAAACTTTTTTCCATGAGATAAGGTTATATCCGGAATTATATGCCTTCACCTGAAATACCGGTGTATCCGGCACCCATGACTGATTCAGGGTCCTTGTATGTGCCTTGATCCTTGCCGTCCAGTTTTTCGTCTTTCCATCTGTCCACCTGGCCGTTTCCGATGCACTCTTATAGAATGTCTGCCCTGTTTCTATCCCCGCCGTACAGGTAAACCAGTTCCCATAACTGGACTTTGCTTCCACTCCAAAGCTGATTTTTTCAATCCCACTGTTTGTGATCACAACAGAATATCTGCTTCCCTGTTTCAAAACCACCTCTGGTACACTGATAGTCTGTACACCTGCGATTGGCTGTTCAAACTCATATGGAGCAGCATATGCAGCGGTCCCGCTTTCCGGGTCATATGGATCTGTCAGATCGGTGTATATCTGAATTTTGTAACAGGCATTGTCACTGTTTGTAACAAGATTAACCTCCCCCAGGACTTCTGCTTTTCCCTTTCCTGCAGTTGTCTCATATACTGCTGCCCGCCTGTATCGGAATCACTGAAAGTGCTGAAGAACCATCATAAAAATAATTATTCCTGTACTTTTGATCCGAAGCAGCCACTGCCTCTGCACTTACAAGTTTACTGATATTGGGATCCTGATAAGAAAGATAGTAATATCCTCCGTCTCCTTTCTTCTCCCCCCAACTGTTTTTGATGATCCACGCACCATCAGATGTTACATTGGAAACAGGAAGGAAATTATCCTTTGAATACGTATCATCCCATCCGACCACTGTCACAATATGATTAATTACAGTCGAATTTGATTTTCCAACAGGATAACAATATGCAGCTGTGTCCGGATTTGCATAACTTTCCTTCATATAAAGCATAATGGATACTGCATGGTCATTCAGCAGCATTTCTTTCATACGTTCCTCACTGTATTTGGAAACAGATGCATTTTTCAGATATGCTGCAGAATTATAAGCCTTACTTTCCGGAATCTGTACAGTCAAATCCTGCTGATGCGAAGAATCCGTAGGAAATGGTACATCAGCCTCTGTGGTCATTCCTGCCCAGGTACTGAGATAAATCGCCGCCAGGTGATCATTACCTCCTATCACGTGATAATTTCCCAGTACATAATTCTTATCATCAGGGGTATTTCCAAGAGGATCATTCTGTCTGTTGGAGAAAAAATATGATAAATGTTCTTCTGACAGATCGTAGGTTCCTTTGTTCTGTGCCAGAAGCGAAGTCTCCATGATTGCTGCCATACCAAAAGCCCAGCAGGTTCCAAATGGATTCTGATTCTTTACGGGCGTAACTAATCCTTCCTTTCTGGCATCATAGGAAGATGGAAATGCAGCCTCCCTGTTTCCATATGCAGCATAAACTGATGTCAGATCACTCTCCACTTCAATTCCCGGATCCAAAGGTTTTAAATTTTTAAAGGGTTCCAGTTCTTCCTTTCTTTCCTCTTCTGTCAACGGACGGCCCTTAATATACCGAATTCCGTCTGTACCCTCTTCTGAGTTTTCTCCATCCTGAAACTCCTGTTTTGCATCATCGCTTCCGAACAATTCTGCATCCGATCCCGTATCTGTTCCAAATTCATCTGCCTGTGAACTTTGAAATTCTTTCAGATCTGATGTATTTTCTTCTGTCTCCCTGTTGACTCCGGATCCAAACATTTCCTGACCCGCAGCTGGTACCGATGTACAAACCATTGCATAAGCCAGAAAAACTGACAATGCGCGTATCGCTGTATTTCTTTTTTTCATGTAGTAGTTAACTCCTTTACGTAAATATAATATCATTATATTTTTTATTTTTCAACCATGATCAATGACAAAAACCGTCGGAAAACAGTGAATTTTCCCTGTTTTCCGACGGCTCTATGTAGAAATGCAGAGCTCTGCCGACAAGAAAATGTCGCCAGGAAAAGACGTCAAATGCCTGTGATGCATTTTCTTCTGTGCATGTGAAAAGTGTGGAAAATGTGTGTGAAATGCTTTATATACTAACTCAGAACAGACTTGAAAATCTTACAGACTCTTCTCTTTTGCTATCCTTATTCTAGCAGAACAAGCATTGTATTACAATGAAAATCGTTCTTTCTTATTTGTGCTAATCTGACACATTGTTACTGTTCACTCCGTTCTAAGCAGCAACGCATTCTCCTCTTATTTGCTGATACTTTCCTTTGCTCTTTTCATCATATCAGCCAGTTCCTGGTATTTTCCTGTGACATATCCATAGTTTTTTCGCTTATGCGGAAGCATACAGTTTGTGCAGTCTTTAATTCCCTTTTCCGTATACCGGAAATTCCCACCGCATTTCTCACCCAGGGCATATAGCGGGCAATAACAGAACAGACAGTTAAAATCATCCGGATCTGCATTCTTATGACACGGAAAAAATTCACATTTCTTATGGCTGAAATAAGAATATTCTTTCCCTTCCCAATAAGGTTTCTCCATTGCTACCTCTCCTCTCCTGTTGCAAGTTTTTATCTTTCCAGAATAATTCCGTTTTCTCAGTCTCCATCAATCCCACCCATCAGAGGACGAAATAAAAAAAATACTCTAATAAATTATCAATTTCTCTTCACATAACAAAGCATTGAAAATTCATTACAGTATTTTTCACAGATCATACATTTAAAATTAATAAGAGGGAGCGATGCTACCCCGGGGTAGAAAAAAATCCGTTCATGAGTGCGCGGAGGGAACGAATAAATCCGAAGTAGTATCGCCTGCCATTTAATCATGTATAATTCATAAAGAACAGGCGCATTCCATAAAAAATGTCTGCCTTCAGATAAAAGCAGACAACACTCCGAAGCTGCGGATTCAACGGAGTTGGTTGTTACACTTTACACGGAAGTTTAACCTCGCCATACCAAGCAGGTTTCCTGGCTCCAGGCTCATCGCTCCTCTCTCCTTCTCATGCTATGGCACAATGGACATTCTGAGATTTGCTCCTCTGTTACAGTGACCGGATCGCTCAGGTTTCTCACCTGATTCCCTCTTTCTGTACTGCTCTTTCTCACAGTATCAGCACTTAATATGTTCTGTATGGAATTATACTGTCATTATAATAACACCCTGCAACAAGCTTGTCAACTATTTATCAATATATTTTTCAATATTCCACACCTTCCGGCAGCGGATCCCATTCATTCAGACCAAGACTCTGTCTGAATTTTGCTTCTTCCAGACTCAGCTTTGGAACATCCTCATTCAAAAACGCTCTCAGCTCATCAATCCCCTCTCCGGTCACATTGTTTACCAGAAAAATTCTTTCACATCCTGCATTCAGCATCCACTGACGCACCATTGGAACATTCGCATAAGGAGAATCTATTTTCGTAATGATTCCTATCAGTGGTCTCAGAATAAATGCATTACTGCCATAGCCAAACAAACTGAAAGGTTCATCTGCTGACTGTACCATTGCCACCACATCTGCTTCAAAAGAAAAACAGGCCAGCCCTACGCTGAAATGCTTGGACTCTGCATACTCTCCCGGAGAATCAATGGTATCATCATCCGTATTCGTATACTGCGTTTTTACATAATGAAGTTTTTCGCCTTTTAATGCCTGCGTTAATGAAGTCTTACCTGCTTCACTTCTGCCCATCAGAAATATTTTCTTCATATTTAATGTCTGTCCCTTTCACTTCTCTCAGCTATTCCGGCAGTTACATAAGCACCATCGGTACAGAATAACTGACTTTTCGTATGTTTTAACTTTTGTGAACTGCACAAGTCTTAAAGCCAAGCACCTCTCTAAAAAATTTCACCACTTCTTCCACTGCAGTCTGAACTTCCGTCAGACCTCCCGTAAGAATCAATGATCCGCTGAAGCGATCCATGAAACCAATCTCCACATTTGCACTTTTCACTGCAATATCAGCAGCTACAACCACTGCTTCCCATGGGGTAAAACGAATCATTCCGATTGCTTCTCCTGTGTGGTCTTCTCCCTCATGGACTCCAATATGCAGACCAAGATTCTGATAAATACAGCTCTGTGAAGGATTGATCACATGCGCCAGGCACACTTCCTTTCCCGGAACCCTTACCCTGGTCATACGCAGCTTTTTTCCCTTTAGTTTCTCATAATCCTGGTTATAAAGCTTTTCCAGTAATTCTCTGGTTGTCATCCCTGCCATCCCAACACTTCCTATCTTTTGGTAATCTTGCAGACTACATAACCCAGAGTGTCTCTGAAATAATCCACAACCTCAGTCATCGCTGACATTACATCGGAAATCTCTCCCGTAATGATCAGTGTGCCTGTAAATCGATCTGCAAATCCCAAATAAACATTTCCGCTTTTTACCGCAATATCAGATGCAATCACTGCAGATTCAGGCGGTGTCATATTCATAATTCCGATTGCAGATGAACGGTAATCCACCTGCGGATTCAATCCAAGCTTCTGGTATATGACCGGAGCCGGCCCTCCCATTACATGTGCAAAAGTAATCTCCTTGCCAGCAACTGTTTCCTGTACAATTCTTATGTGTTCTACATGGTCATTTGCCATTTATCATTCCTCGCTTTCACTATTCAACTATAATCCGGATAATTCATGAGAATATTCTTTCCCACTGATGTCTCCAAAAACAGATTTAAAATTTTATATGTATCTCTTCAGTTACATAAACTGTACTATCCATCCAATTTTATGTCAAGGTAAAATCCACCTGAAAGTCGGTAAAATATTATACATGGTTACGGTTCTCTCCGTTCACAGCAACACGCTTCGCGATGCACAGAATTTATGCTAATCGCATAAATTCGCGCGGTATGTCTCGGAATTTTGGCATATTCATGCCAAAACACCTCGCAGAATAATGGTAACTTATACATAAAGAAAAGGAGCATCAGCCCCCTTAGCGATACTCCTTTTCAACCCCTATAAATTTAATTATTTATACTTATTTAATTATACCAGTCTTCTTACAGAAACAATCGTTCTGTACGCTGCGTTATCACTGATCTTAATTCCATCTACAGAGTTCGATGCATGAACGATACGTCCATTCCCCATATAGATTGCAACGTGTCCACCGTAGCAGATCAAATCGCCCGGCTGTGCATCAGCATAAGATACTTCTGTACCGGCATTCTGCTGTTCATAAGAAGTTCTCGGAAGACTTACTCCGAAGTTTGCATATACACTCTGTGTAAATCCTGAACAGTCAGCTCCACCTGTAAGGCTTGTACCGCCCCATACATATGGATTGCCAACAAACTGTGTTGCAAAGTCTACTACAGAAGATCCTGATCCTGAACCTGAAGATGAAGAACTATCTGAATCAGATGACTGTTCACTCTCATAATCATCTGGTGAAACTGTATTATCAGAATCAATCACATTGCCATACTCATCGTACTCTACATCATCAGAAGCTCCTGCATTGTCAACAGGATCACCATTTTCATCATATTCTACACCATCATCTGATTCAGACTCATCATCCGCATCATCAGTATTCTCAATCTCATTTCCGTCTTCATCATACTCTACATTTTCTTCCTCTTCTGATTCGGAGTCCTGTTCCTGCTCTGCAGCTTTTGCTGCTGCCTCTTCTTCTGCCGCCTGTCTTGCAGCCTCTTCCTCAGCCTGTCGTCTTGCCTCTTCTTCTGCTGCGATTCTTTCAGCTTCCAATCTCTGAATTTCAGCTGTCTGTTCCGCTAACAGATTTGCATATTCTGTCGCCTGCTGCTGTGCATATGCAATTTCATTCTCATAATCGGCTGATTCAGATTTCTTCTGATCAATCTGGCACTGAAGATCATAAGACTGCTGTTCATAAGAAGCCTTCATCTCTTCCAGTTCTGCTTTGTCAGATTCATACTGAGTCTTTAAATTATTCACCTCATTAATAGTATTCACATATTTATCAAGATTCTTTCTGTCCTGCTCATACATCTGCTGTGTATTCTCAGCACGTGTCAGAAGTTCACTTAAATCTTCTGAATTAAGCATCATCTGAAACCACGCTGCATCCCCACCCTGTTCATACAGTGCCTGAATACGAAGCTTCATGCTCTCATACTGCTTATCTCTCGCCTTCTGAGCCTTAGCCAGATCCTGTTTTGTCTTAATAATATCTACTTCTTTATTATCGATATCTCCTTTAAGAGTATCAATAGAAACCATAACACTTACAAGATTGGAATCCAGTTCGGAAATCTCATTCTCAAGCTGTGATTTCGCATATGCAAGCTCATCCATTCTGGAATATGTAGCATCCAGCTGCTGACTTGTGATCGCCTGCTCTTCTCTCAATTCATCCTCTCTTGAAGCACTTACACTAACAACCTGTGTTGCACTCATCAGGAGTGCTAATGTAAGACATACAATTCTTTTCTTCATGAATTCTCACCCTCGTAACATTTTCTTTCTATATCTTAATGTTTTTGCAATATCTAAGTTAATTCTTATACATATTAACACACCGCACTCAAAAACGCAAGGATTAATTACCATAAATTTTATATTTTTGTAACATTTATTAATCTTTTTGTTATTCTTCGCATTTCTTTCTACAATTCAAACATATTCCATTTCATGTTTGTAATAATTTGACACAGGACAAAGATATCTGATGCAGGGTTACTGTTCACACACCACTATCCCGAGACATACAAGCCAAAATTCCATTGCCGC
>OGZX01003738.1_pt1 | contig 9912 bp, 7 predicted proteins | sample 1576881 | NCBI WGS metagenome assembly OGZX01 (sample SAMEA3541542, study PRJEB24748) | human gut metagenome | biome: human gut; feature: human-associated habitat; material: faeces | place: China | collected 2012
CCCCCTGCGCAGCGGGCTGACCACCGGTACTTGCGCCGCAGCAGCAGCCGTCGCAGCAGCGTGGGATCTCTTCAATCTCGACTTCAAGGCCCGCCCCGAGGAATTCCCCGTCAGGTTGCCCAATGGCGAAACAATCTACGTCCCTGTGCAACCCCGCCAGGCCCTGCCCCACTCCAGCGACCTGCCCAACGGTGACTGGATGCTGGAAACCAATGCCACCGTCATTAAAGATGCCGGCGACGACCCCGACATCACCGACGGAATGGCAATCATCGCCAACGTTGCCGTCGCCTTCCGCATGGATGAAGACGAGGTTACCCAGGAAGACTACGAATTCATTGTCTGTGGCGGTGAAGGCGTAGGCATTGTCACCATGCCCGGACTGGGACTGCCTTTGGGCGAATCCGCCATCAATGCCGCGCCCCGCCGGATGATTGAGGAGAATGTGGAACTCTGCCTCAGGCAAATCGGCATCCCCCCCGTAGCGGGCCACCCGTTTATCATCACCATCTCCGTCCCCGGCGGAGAGGAGATAGCCCGGCGCACCTTCAATCCCCGTCTGGGCGTCGAGGGCGGTATCTCCATCATCGGCACTTCGGGTATTGTGAAGCCCTTCTCGTCCGAAGCCTTTGTCAACTCCATCTGCAAGTCGATGGAAGTGGCGCGTGCCACCGGCAGTCCGCGCGTTGTCATCAGCTCCGGCGCCAAGAGCGAACGGTACATCAAAGCCTGTTATCCCGATGTACCTGCACAGGCCTTCGTGCACTACGGCAACTTCATCGGCGAAACCATAAAACTGGCTGCCGAACTCAGCCTGCCCCGGCTCACCCTCGGCGTGATGATAGGCAAAGCCGTGAAGCTGGCCGAAGGCAACCTGGACACGCACAGCAAGAAGGTAACCATGAACAAGGAATTTATCCGGGACATTGCCCGCCAGGCAGGTTGCCCGACAGAAACACTCGCCGCCATCGATGCTATGAACCTGGCACGCGAGTTATGGGACATCATTCCGCACGGCTGCCTGGAACCTTTCTGCAAACTACTGATAGAACTCTGCCACCGGCATTGCGCCCCCCTGCTGCCGGACGGCGAACTAACCATATTATTAATAACTGAAAACGGAGAAATATACTCATGAAGAAGATTATCATCACCCTTTGCCTGATGCTGCCTGCATTGGCAGGAATGGCACAAAGCCCGCTGTCCTTCCATACCAAGGCGGGCATCGGAACGTCCTACTTCTACGGAAAGCACTCAAACAGTGATACCAAGATGGCCTACAAAGCGGGAGTAGGCGCAGAATATGAGCTCAACAGGACTTGGGTGCTGCAATCGGCACTGGAGTTCGTATCCATCGGCGGCAAGAAAGAAATAGAATACGTTGCCAAAGCAGATATGAACGAGCTATATATCCAAATCCCTATCATGATAGCCGCCCGCCTCAATCTGGGAAGCGATTATCATGTCTCGCTGGGCGTGGGCCCTTATGTAGCTGTGGGTGTAGGCGGCATGACATCCGGCAAGATATACGACTACGCCAGTAGCAGCCACAACGCCGGCTATCGCTTCAAAGTCGGCACCTTCGGCAGTGCCTTGGACGGAAAGATGGGGAACAACCGCTTCGATGCAGGTATCAACATCGGGCTCAAGCTCGATTACCGCCGCTTCATCTTCGGCGCCGAGGCACAGGTAGGATTTGTCAAAGTCAACAAGCATCTGGACCAGCTGATAGGAAATGACTACGGAGACTATGGAACGGATGAAAGATTCCTTCCCAAGAACTTCGCCTCATTCTTCACGCTGGGATATCGCTTCTGGTAGCACCCGTCAGGAAGATGCTCCCTGCAATTCTTTCCTTTTCATCTCCGCCAGCACTCCGCACGTCAGCGGAATAGCGAGGAAGAAGGTGAGCATATCGGCCACTGCCTGGCACATCTCCACCCCTTTCAGTCCCAGGAAGTAAGGAAGGATGAATATCAACGGAATGAAGAACAGGCCTTGCCGGGCGGATGACAGGATCGTTGCCCGCACCGGTTTACGGATGGTTTGCAGCATCATGTTGCTGACTACAATCCATGCCCCCAGCGGATAGGTGATGAATTGCCAGCGCAGGGCAGCCGCCCCGGTCGCTATTACCGCAGGGTCGCCTTTACGGAACACAGCCACAATCTCTTCGGCGTAGCCCATGCCTGCCACTGCGCAAACCAGCAGGAAGAAGAATCCCACTTTCACACAGAACCAGAAACCCTGGCGCACGCGGGCATACAGTCCCGCCCCGTAATTGAAGCCACACACGGGCTGAAAGCCTTGCCCAAAGCCTATCAGGAAGGAATTGATGAACATACCGATGCGCGTCACGATGGACATACCCGCAATGGCAGCATCGCCGTATGCACCCGCCGCCACATTCAGCAGGATCGTTGCCACGCTCGCCAGTCCCTGGCGTGCAAGGGAAGGCGTACCGCCACCGATAATCTCTTTGATAAATGCCAGCGTCGGCGTGAAGTTCTTATAACGGATTCGGATATTTCCGCCTCTGCGCCCCATAAACAGCAGCAGGGAGAAGCTGCAAAACTGGCTGATGACCGTAGCCAATGCCGCACCGGATATGCCCATATCGCAAACAAAAATCAGTATCGGGTCCAGCACCACATTGATAACCGCCCCCGTCACAATCCCCACCATGGCATAGGCTGCATTTCCCTGAAAACGTATCTGGTTGTTCAGCACCAGAGAGGCCGTCATAAACGGTGCACCCAGCAGGATGATGCCTAAATAGCGTTCGGTATAAGGAAGAATCGTCGGCGTAGAACCCAGTGCCAACGACAGAGGGGTAAGGAAGAGCAATCCCAGCACCGCAAGGAACGCCCCGATAAACAGCGCATAGAAAAATCCGGTAGCCGCCATCTTCTCGGCATTCTCCGTCTCCTGTGCTCCCAGCTTACGCGAGATATAGTTTCCCGAACCATGCCCGAAGAAGAATCCCACCGCCTGAATGATGGACATCACCGAAAACACAATCCCCACCGCCGCCGTCGACTGCGTATCTATCTTACCCACAAAGTAAGTGTCCGCCATATTGTAGAACGAGGTCACCAGCATACTGATAATAGTCGGTATAGCCAATGATATGATTAACCGGGGAACCGGTGTCGTAGTCAGATGGACGTAGTTGTCTTTTGCAGAATGATGCATCATAAGGACTTCTTTTTTCAGACTGCAAAGATAGGGAAAATCCCGTTTGCTTATCCTTGCAGTCCGAAGAAAGATGGCTGATTACATATCCCGCGTAGCCCACAAGCGGTCTTTCTCGCTCATGGCGGCAAGTTCTTCCACCCGTTTCAGTTCCAGGTGAAGCCCTTCGGCAAGACGCGTGCCGTAATCCTTATCCGCCAGATAGCAATGCGCGGCATGACGGTATTTTACGTTGTCCGTCACGGGCATGATATCGGCTATGGTATTGCTGATGAGCGCCTGTTTCTTATCCTTCGTCATCAGGCGGTAAAGGTCGCCAGGCTGGTAGAAACAATCGTCCGTTCTGTCCTCGTAAGGGCTGTAATGATTTACAGCACCGTCTACAGGCAGAGCCGGATGGCGGCATTCGGGCTGTTCTTCCCATTCGCCGAAGCCATTGGGGGCATAGCCTTTGGTAGCGCCGTAATTGCCATCCACCCGCATCATGCCGTCGCGATGATAGCTATGCACAGGGCAGCGTGCCTGGTTCACGGGGATCTGGTCGTGGTTCACTCCCAAGCGGTAACGCTGCGCATCTCCATAAGAGAAGAGGCGTCCTTGCAGCAACTTGTCCGGTGAGAAACCGATGCCGGGCACCAGGTGAGTCGGTGCAAAAGCAGCCTGCTCCACATCGGCAAAGTAATTCTCAGGGTTGCGGTTCAGTTCCATCACACCCACCTCTATCAGCGGAAAGTCTTTATGGCTCCACGTCTTGGTGATATCGAACGGATTCTCTTTATAATTCAGCGCCTGCTCTTCCGTCATAATCTGGAAGTACAGCGTCCATTTCGGGAAGTCCTTGCGCTCGATGGCTTCAAACAAATCGCGTTGATGGCTTTCACGGTCTTTTGCAATAATATCTGCGGCCTCTTCATTGGTCAGGTTCTTGATGCCCTGCTGCGTGCGCAGATGGAATTTCACCCATACACGGGCGCCGTCTCCGTTTATCAGACTGTAAGTATGGCTGCCAAAGCCGTGCATATGGCGATAGGATGCCGGAATACCACGGTCGGACATGACGATTGTCACCTGATGCAGAGCCTCGGGCAGCATAGTCCAATAGTCCCAGTTGTTCTGCGGTGAGCGCAGGTTGGTCTTGGGGTCACGCTTCACGGCATGGTTCAAATCGGGGAACTGCATCGGGTCGCGGATAAAGAATACAGGGGTGTTGTTTCCTACCAGATCCCAGTTGCCTTCTTCCGTATAGAATTTGATAGCAAAGCCGCGGATATCGCGTTCTGCATCGGCAGCGCCGCGTTCGCCTGCCACCGTAGAGAAGCGGACAAACAGATCTGTTTTTTTACCAATTTCCGAAAAGAGCTTTGCACACGTATAGCGGGTTACATCGTGCGTCGTAGTAAAAGTTCCGAAAGCGCCGCTACCCTTGGCGTGCATACGTCGTTCGGGGATAACCTCTCGATCGAAATGGGCCAATTTTTCCATCAGCCAGGTGTCTTGCATCATGATAGGCCCGCGAGAACCTGCGGTCTGGGAGTTACGGTTGTCCGATACGGGCGCACCGACTTCTGTTGTTAGTTTCTTCTGCTTGTCCATACTATTGCTTTTAAAGTTGAAATTATTACAAATATAGAAATTATTTGCAAGCAGGAAAGCAAAGGCCCTTGTATTTAATGATATTTAACCGCGATGTCGGGCTGATAATCAAGGAGTCACAAACAGTTCTAATCTCTGTTTATCGACCGAACAATTTCCAGAAGTTCGTCAATGCACAGCACTTCTACCGGCTCCTTGCCCGGCAGATGAATCACAAAGTTTTCTCCCCCTTTCAGGTCTCCGGTTTCTATATAAATGTCCGATTCGATGTTACGGTTTGCCAGGATGCCGTTCCGCTGCAATGCCTTGCGCACCATGGCATACTTCTGCCCGTGTCCTACCAGGCGTATCTGCGACGTATATTCATTATCCACCCTGAACAATCCTGTTTCCAGATCGAAGACAATGCCTTTGCGGGCAAAGAAGTTGCTCAGACTGCCGTTCAGGGAGAGGTCTTCGGGAGTACCGATCGTCACGCCGTTTGCTTTATCCATCAGCCATATCTTGTCGGCTATCTGCAAAGCAAGTTCCAGGTCGTGGGTAGAGAGGAAGATGGTCTTGTCCGTCTTCCGGCTGAGGTGGTGCAGCAGTTGCATCATCTCCACCTTGCTGGGGAAGTCGAGGAAGGCGGTGGGCTCGTCGAGGTAGATCACGGGAGTTTCCTGGGCAAGGGCTTTGGCTATCATCACCTTTTGGCGCTCGCCGTCACTCAGCGTATGCACCATGCGATGCGCCAGGTGGGGGATGCCCACCAGGGAGATGGCATGATCCACCACCGCTTTGTCGTCTTTGGAGAGGGTTCCCCAGAAACCGGTATAGGGACTGCGTCCCAGCCCTATCAGTTCCGTCACGGTCATGTTGCGGATGTCGCACTTCTCCGTCAGCACCACGCTGATGACGCGCGACAGTTGCTTGTCGGTGTACTCCCCTATCTCTTTTCCCTGGATGCGTATCTCTCCGCCCAGCTTGGGCTGGAAAGCGGACAGCGTGCGGAGCAAGGTGGACTTCCCCACTCCATTGGCACCCAGCAGGCACGTCAGTTCGCCACTATTGATTCCGGCACAGATGCCGTCCGCCACCACCTTTACATCCCCTTTGCCGGGATAGCCGATGGAAAGGTTCTCTATATGTATGGTTTCTTTATTCATTGATTTCACCTTTTCTCTTGTTAAACAGTACGGAAGCCACCACCGGCGCACCCACCAGCGCCGTCACGGAGTTGACGGGCAATGCTCCCTCAAAGCCCGGCATACGGGCTATCAGGTTGCAGACCAACGCCAGCGCAGCACCTACCAATAGCGTACCGGGCATCAGTATCCGATGGTCCGAAGTATGGAAGATGGCACGGCAGAGGTGGGGCACCGCCAGTCCGATAAACATAATCGGCCCGCAATATGCCGTTACTATCGCCACCAGCACCCCCGAACAGGAAATCACCAGCAGGCGTGCCCGCTTGATGTTCAGCCCCAGGTTGCGTGCATAGCCATCGCCCAGCAGCAACAGGTTCATCGTCTTTATCAGCAGGAACGACAACGGCAGCAGCGTTGCCATGATGCACACAAACAGTATCATCTGGTCGCCGGAGACACGGGCAAAGCTGCCCAGCCCCCATATCACGTACGCACGTATATCCTCTTCCACACTGAAGTATTTCAGCACGCCTATCACAGCGCTTGCCACGTAGCCTATCATCACACCGATAATCAGCAGCGTCACATTTCCTTTCACCTTCTGCGATACATAGACGATGAGCGCCATCACAGCCAGTGCGCCGATAATGGCAGCAATGGACAACGCCACCTCTCCCATATATCCCAGCCGGCTCAATGCCACGCCGCCCATAGCGCCCGAAAGCAATACCACGCACGCCACGCCCAGGCTGGCGCCCGAACTGATACCCAGTACCGAGGGGCCTGCCAGCGGATTGCGGAATACGGTCTGCATTTGCAGTCCGCTCACCGAAAGCCCTGCTCCCGCCACCAATGCCGTCAGTGCCTGCGGCACGCGCGACTTCCAGATGATGTTCTGCCAAATCACCGATTCATCCGTATTCCCCCACAGGATATTCCACACCGAACGGAACGGAACGTGCACCGAGCCCAGCAACAGGTTCAGCAGGAAAAACAGAAAGATAGATGCCAGCAGCAGCAACATCAACAGCAGTGTAGGTCTTTTCATCATTTCAGGCGGGCATAATATTTAGGGGTATAATCGGGTAACAGTGCAGGATGGAAGGCATGAATCAGATCTTCCAGTACAATCTCCGGCTCCATCGGCATACTTTCGTAGAAAGGCTGTTCGCGCATATTGCAGTAGATAACGCCTTTATCGCGGAAGGCACGGAAGTCGGCATAACGTGGATCGAGCTGTTTCAGTGCATCGTACGAGAAACTGCCGTCGTAGCTGTTCACAATTCGCCAGTAGTCGGCACTCTCCGCCTGGCTGTATACGGTTTCAAAGTCCAGGGTGACGCCGCCCGAACGCGGATCGTCTTTCAGGAAGTAGTCGGCGCCTGCATCGCGGAACAGTTCGGCAAGGAAACTCTTCCCGCCCACTGCATACCAGTTGCCGCCGCGTATCTCGCCGCTGAATACTACCGGACGCTTCTTCACGTTTGCCGCCAGCTCTTTCAGTTCGTTATATCTTTTTTCGATGGCGGCAAAGCGGGCATTGGCTTCCGCTTCCTGTCCGATGAACATTCCGACGAATTTTATCCATTCCGCCTGTCCCAGCGGAGTCATTTCCTTATATCCCAGGTGCGGCACCAGCGGAATGCCTATCTCGCGCATGGCATCGTATCCGCCGCGCTTGAAGGGCGAGATAAAGATAACATCGGGGTTCACGCTCATTATCACTTCGTTATCGAAGTTGCCTTCAATGCCTATCTTGACGGTCTTGCCTGACTTCAACCGTTCGTTCATCTCTTTGTTGAAGAGGTGGCGCGTGCTGGTAATGCCCACCACATAGTCGCAGGCATCCAGCCGGATAAAGTTGGAAAGTTGCAGGGACGTCATGCAGATGACGTGCTTCACCGGAGTTTCTATCACCGTATAGTCGGCGGGAATACCTTCCGGCTTCGCACCCTTCGGCACCAGAGCATAATGAAAAGTATTGCCGCTTTCCTTCTGCGGATCGCGCAAGTCTACCAGGCGCACGTTCCCGGGAAGATATTTCACCGAATATCCCTTGGCATAAACAGGTATGGCAACAGTCGCCGAATCCATCACAATAGCAGCATACTCTGTTGCAGAATCCGTTTCACCGGAGCTTTGTTCTGATTTTAGTTTACAAGAAGTTATACATAAAACACACAGTAGTACAATGCCTGCGACAGATACTCGAGTCATGATTATTTGGGCTTTATAGAATTCGAGTACAATATTCGGCATTTTTAGGCAGATACGCAAAAAATCCTACCATAGATTACGCAAATTTCACAGAGAGATTCCCAAGAAAAAGTAACCTTTTGCCTACGTTTTGGAACAAAAACATGAGCAACTTGCCTACGTTTTAGAACAAAAATAGGAGCAACTTGCCTACGTTTTGAAACAAAAACAAGGGTAACTTGCCTACGTTTTGGAACAAAAAAAGCTTGTTCCAATATTTCCTACCATTAATCCTTCAAGCACCCGATCGGTACCACATACACCCCATCTTCGCGGCGATAAGCAAACTTACCGACGGCGGTGAGTATCATCAGGAATGCAGGATTCTTCATTCTGGTAGTATCAATCTTTGAGGCGAGTTCGCATAGCGTTTCCGCTCCTTCCTCAATCAATTTGTCGCCCCCAAGCTTTATTTCTATAAGTCCGTACGAACCGTTACGAAGATGAACTACAGCATCACACTCCAATCCGGTCTTGTCTCTATAATGGTAAACTTCACCATCAAGCACTTGCGAGAAAACACGAAGATCGCGGACGCAAAGAGTTTCAAACAGCAAACCGAATGTCTCTAAATCATTCATCAAATCATTAGGACCAAGACCAAGAGCTGCGGTAGCAATGGACGGATCTACAAAATAACGGGTATCGGCTGAACGTATGGCTGTTTTGGAGCGTAAGTTAGGATTCCAGGCACGCATATCTTCTACTACAAAAATCTGTCGGAGCGCATTCAGATAAGAGCCGATAGTATTGTCATCCAATCCACTTTTATCATTTGCAACCATATCCTTGCATATTTCAGAGAATGACGACTGGCTACCCTGATAACGGGCATAGGACCGCATTAACCGTTTTACCCGTTCCGGATCTCTATCAACGCCATCTACCCGTTGAATATCAGAATTAACCACACCATCATAATAATCAAGCGCCTGATCCAATGCTATTTCTTCATCCCCACTCATCAATGCAGCCTGAGGCCAACCACCCCGGCAGGTTAAAAAGGCTATTTTTCTTAAATCCATGTCATTGGTAGCAGCTATGGTCTGTGGAGAGTCAAACAACTCGTGCAGACTCACTTTTCCGTTAGAATCTCCCGATTCCCAAAGGCTCATAGGGCGCATAGTCAACCATGCAAAACGCCCGGTACCTGTATGGAATATCTCATCACGCTTTACCGGAACAGCAGAGCCTGTAAGAATAAAGTGTCCCATCCCTTTCCGATGATCTACTTCAAAACGAATTTGATCCCAAAGTTTGGGTGTCTGTTGCCATTCATCAATCAAACGGGGTGTCTCGCCATCAAGTATCATCTCGGGATTGGTATCTACGAAAAGATGGTATTGATCGCGGAACTTCGGATCAGACATATATATGATACTTTTGGCTTGTTGTTCTGCCGTAGAGGTCTTGCCACACCATTTAGCACCTTCTATCAACACCGCTCCTTTGCCCCTTAGTTTCCTACTTAGGAGCGAGTCTATAACTCTCGGTTTATATTCATCTTTTGCCATTGCGTAACACTTTGATTTTCTTTGGCAAAGATAATACTATTTTTCTATATTCAGTCATTTGGCCGAAAACTATTCAGTCATTTGGCTTATTACGAACACAAAGAACCGAAGGCGGATTACAAATCCTAAGAATAAAAGCGTGGGATAAATATATCCGCCGCGAAATGCTGTTATCGATCAAGCCAATCGGGATATTATAGAAATGCTGAATTGAAAAAACGTGA
>OGZX01003739.1_pt1 | contig 9904 bp, 5 predicted proteins | sample 1576881 | NCBI WGS metagenome assembly OGZX01 (sample SAMEA3541542, study PRJEB24748) | human gut metagenome | biome: human gut; feature: human-associated habitat; material: faeces | place: China | collected 2012
TCCTTTTTGAAACTTATTTTTTTTCAAGACTGTCAACTTATTTCAGGACAGGACATAGGGTAAATTGAATTAGTATGGGGTCTTTTTCTATTTAGCATATATATAAATAGAAAAAGACTCCCTTTCTATAATTGAATTTATTCTACATACAACATCACTGTTCCGCCAATCGTATCTCCCTTCTTTAACGGCTTCCTGAACGGGGCATAATAACTGCCCAGGAACATTTCATTTCCTGCCGTTACGAAATCTGCAACCAGGAAACGGATACGATCCTTCTCTAACCACGAACGCCAGTGTTGCTTTCCATCGGAAACAGCTGTCACCTTATTCCCTGCATGGTCTGTAAGACCCGCATACCAGATGTTCCGACGCGTAGAACGGAAATCGTTACTTCCCAACTCATTATAATCCAAGCTCCATGACCAGCTCGGTTCTACACGGGGATTCAGATGAGAAGGCAAACCGGAGTAGAACAGCTCCGCCTCACCTACCGGACGGCTGATATGATCGTCGGGATAAACGCTCCACAAACCGTCACGACGCCAAAACGTTTTATCGAACGTAGCCGGAGCCTCAAAAACCAGTCCCCACTGACGGGGATTCACGTCTGCCAGCGCATCGAAAGAATAGCTCACGGACAGTTTTCCTCCTGCATTGATAATCAGCTTATAACTTCCTTCAAACTCTTTATAGCTTCCTTTTACGCTAACGATCACATCGTCTCCGTCTTTGATTGCATCGATCTCCGCCGGTTTCCATTCGGTACAGATATCATTAAACAACGGTGTGTTCGCATTATGATTCGGATAACAGCCACCGCCGTTCAAAGGCAATGCCATCAGCCACGGACCGCCGTTCAGGACTTCCTGTTTTCCCTGCTTCAATGACAGGATCTGTCCGGTCGTACGGCTCACCTCACAGGAAAAGTTTTTACCTGTAATACGATAAACGTCATTTGTTTTCTTCAGCTGAGTAGCTACCGGTTGCAGTTCAAGTAATTCGTTCTGGACCTGTTTGCCGACCGGAATGATATATTCGTCGGCTACAAAACCGCGCGGATCGGTGAATGACAGATAAAGTTCGTTCGCCTTATCCGGATTTTCGATCGGGATACGTATCTGACCGTTCTCTCCCGGCCGGATCGAAGCAAAAGAGATACCCTGCTCCTCCCCGTATTTCCAATGGATCTGCAACTCACTGAAATCCGTATAAGTATATCTGTTTTCTAATGCTACAGTCAGTTCCTTTGCCGGAGACAACTGAGCAGTATGTACCCGGACAGGACTGTATATCTTCTTCATATCCCAATATTCCGGCTTCGGGCGACGCCATCCGTCGATCGGCCCCCAAGGACCATAACCGACCGCATCTCCGTTCGGCATCTGGAAAATATCGTCTATACCCGACCAGATAGAGCCACCCAGCACACCGTCCGTCTTATACATATTATCCCATGTAGGAGACAAAGCCAGCGCCCAGTCGCTGCGTACACCCGGATCCGTTACCAATTCACTCCGGTTATATACATTCAGGTGGCAGTACTCGCCATACACCATCGGACGTTCGCTTTTGGCAGCAACCTTATATCCGTCCGGTCCCGGATAATGGATATTTGTTATCGGGGCCGTGCTTCCCTGGTTGTTGAAACCGCCGTATGCCTGATCATGGAACGTATGCGGACGTGTCGGATCGGCTTTTTTCACATAGACTTCCACCTGGGCAAATTCCTTGTTCCAGTAAGATTCATTCGCAATCGACCAGAAGATCACAGAAGGATGATTCCGGTAAAAATGGATTGTCTCCATATTTGCCTGTAAGACATACGGATAGTATTTGCTATCCTGATAATCGAGTGTTTTCCAGTTCTCATTGGCATGATGGCCGATCCAGCAGACAGGCGCCTCCACCTCGACGAACATACCCAGTTCGTCACAGACCTGAAGCAACTCTTCACAGGGAGGGTAATGCGATGTACGGATAAAGTTACAGTTTGCCGCCCGGTATAATTCGACATCTTTCCGTTCCAGTTCGGGTGTCATGACACGGCCTGTAAGCGGATGTGCTTCATGGCGGCAGACACCTCTCAGTTTCACCGGTTTTCCGTTTACCAGCAGACGGTTTCCCTCTATCTGTACTTCGCGGAAACCGAAGCGTTTCTCGATCTGTTCTGCCGTATGGTCGCCATTTTCCAATTCTATCTTCATCGTATATAAATAAGGATGTTCGTTATCCCATTTTTGCGGATCACGCACTGTTCCGGTCAGCCATCCGTTCCATGTCTCGCCAGGAGCCAATGAAGGAATCTGCCGGTCCAGCACAACCGGCAGTCCGGCAATAGAGAGACGGGCAGCGATATTCTTTTCTGTTTCTTTCCCGGAGTTCGTTACTGCCAGGTAGACTTTTAAGTCGGCATCTTTATATTTTTCGTCCAGGTCCGTCACAATGCGTATATCCGAGATATGCACATCGGGAACGGCAAAAAGCGTTACTTTACGGGTGATACCTCCGAGCTGGTGAGCGGCATACTGCGTCAGGCTACCCAGCATATCGGCCAGCGATTCGCTACGGACTTTCAGTGCTAATCTGTTCACGCCCGGTTGCAATGCCGGTGTAGCATCCAGTTCAAACGCAGTCATACCTCCCATATGGGTCCCAATCTCTTTTCCGTTCAGCCAAACGGTACATTCGCTGGATACACCGTCGAAACGTAATTTAACCTGTTTACCTTTCCAGTCAGCCGGTAAAGTAAATGTAGTCAGGTATCCGCCGAATCCGGCAGAATCGACTTTAAATCCTTGCATCGACCACTGGCCCGGTACGATGATCGGATACCATCCGCCAGCCTCTGCCTCCCGGTTCTGAAAACCGGCTTCCGGTGAAGGGTTGAATTGCCAGGTACCGTTCAGCGAGAGAACCGGATCATATACGCCCGGCACACTGTAAGGGATAGCTGTATAAACCGGCAAATGTTCTTCCGCATTCACCGTCGTATCGACCTGATAACTCTGCGTATGTGACAATGCCAGTTTCTGATCGCCCTCGAACGGAACCGGTTTCTTCGGGTTAGAAGAATACAGGTTCAGTTCCGATACCAATGCATTCGGTCCTTTCAATACTTCAAAGACCAATACCAGCTGCCCGTAAGCAAATGCCTTTTTCGGCAGGTCGATACGGTAACGTTGTTCTTTCCCTTTTTCCAACACGACAGGAGACTGTACCTCGTTTCCATCGGCAACGATCCGCTGCCGGCGCTCACTGTCAGAGAGATAAACGACCTCCAATTGATAATCGGCCTGAATATCCATCCGGTCGAAAGCATAAATAACGGTTCCGCCGAAATTACATGTCCGGGCAGTCACGCTTCCGCCTATCTCATCAGGCATCGTATAATTATCTCCTTTCACCAGAAACGGCTGTTTGCCGTCCACGCCGCAATCGTTGGAAGCAACCGGGTGCAAGGTGGTTGTCTGTGCACTTACCGTCAGCACAGAGAGCCACAAAATCAAAGTACTTAGAACAGGCTTTCTGTGCCTGGATTTTTCAAGGTTATTCATTCCGCTTTTGTTTAGTATTTTCCACTGCAATATTACGAATATCTATCCGCTCCGCCTCTATGACCGGACGACAGAAAAAATGGGAAGAGGGAACAAATTCCCAATAAAAATGTACAAAACGGAACTACCTTTAATAATGCTCATGATTATGTTAATGATTTGTATATCTGAACAAAGACTATTTTCTTTGTAACCAATCCCGGATATCTATCCGACCATATCCGGCAGAAAAACAGGATTTGAACCAACAGAACCGACAACAGAACAACATGGCAAAAAAGAAGACTTTTACATTCCCATTTTATTTGCAGATACTTCCGGGAATGATCATAGGATGGAACGATATCAAAAAAGTTCTCCCGCCCGGGAGGAAAAACGATCCTTATCTATATCGGAACAACTTAGAAACCGGCCGTCCGCTGGATATGTTGCGGACAGCCGTGAAGGTTACAGGCGGTACGACGGTCGCATCCATAGTCGATAAATGACAAAATAAAGGAGGTATATCTGAAAATATCCCTCAAAAACGTCCCATTTCATCGAGGTTCGCCAGAATGGGACATGTTTGAAACAAGCTTAAACAGCCTTTTCTTTATGGATAAATTATCTTTGCCCACTTAAGACAAAAGAACGAAAATGGTTAATATTCATGTATTATGCACCGAATTATCTCTTGATGCAATAGGGCTTGTCATGGGCACAATTGTCCTGATACGTTCTTCCGACAACAAGCTACAAAGAGCATGGGGATTTCTCGCCATCACTTTGTCTATACTCTTGTTGCTGGACAATACTGAATGGGTCTATTTATATGGGAAAGGAGGTAAAGGATTGCCGGACCGTGCAATCCTTTTACTTGATCATCTATCTTTATGGCATATTGTGCGTACAGTTATATTCTTCCAGTTCTTCTCCCTGTTCCCCCTGGCCTCGCTGAAACCCGGATGGCTGACATTGTCCCGTATCACGAACTTTTGTATTCCGATCATACTCATTACATGTATCGCTTGTTGTTATGAGCTTTTCAACGGTCAATATACGAAACTAAGGTCTTTTTCGGATATTATAAAACATATTGATAAACAGGATGTAATCCTGAGAATATTCCTTTTTATTGTCAGTGTCATTACTCCTTCCGTAAACTTTCTGTTCCTGTTCTTTAAACGTTGGATACCCTACCGCCGTAAACAAAATCATTCTACGGTTATTTATATGAGCTGCTTCGGACTCATTATGTCAGGATATATATGGTTGATGCTGGGAACTTCCGGTCTGAGTTTCAACATATTCGGTTATCTGGTCATCGTACCGATGATCTATCTGAACAGGCTTTACCTGCGCAATGAGAACCCGTTGTCGCTCCCTCCTAACCCGGCGGAACAACTGAAATCGGAAAATGCCGAAGTTGTCCGGGAAATGGAAGCCTCTGTTACTGTGCTGGAGTTGAACAATCAGCTACAGAGCCTGATGAAAGAACAAAAGCCGTTTATAAATCCGGAATACTCTTTGTCCGATTTACTGGGAGAGATGAACACCAACGAGCACAGACTTACAAATGTACTGCGTTACAACGGTTTCTCCGGATTCAGGGAATATATCAACTTTATCCGCCTCCAGTATTTCAAGGAACAGGCGGCATTGCATAAAGATAGTACCGTAAAAGAACTAATGTTTAAAAGTGGTTTCACCTCACGTTCAAGCTTTTACCGTTACTTTTCAAGCATCGAAAAAATGTCTCCTACCGAATATATAGAAAAATTGAAAGAATAATCTATTTTCAATTCGTATACATCATGCGCATACTACAATATTTCATATTGCTGTTACCTTTCTCTGCCAGCCTTTTCTGGGCATTGACTTTATTCTGCGGCAGAAAAGGGAATGTATATTCATGCAAAATATGGATACTGTATGCATTGCTGATCATATTGAATGCTTTTATAGCCACAGCAGGTGAACGTATCATTTTCGTAGGCAATCCTATTACAGAAGCTATATTATTGCTTATCTGGGCGGGGTTTCTCTATTATACAGGTTATAAAATACATCATAAAAAGCAGACTGTTTCGTTTTATGATGCAGAACAGTCCTGTAACGAAAAGACAGATGAAACAGATAAAAGGGAAATCACCACGAAAGCTCATTATAAACTTCTTCCCCATTTCAACAGACTGATCGATGAAGAGCAGATATTTCTGCAAAATAATCTGCATATAGAAAAGATTGCCCGGATGCTCAGTACAAACCGTACCTATATTTCCAGACTGATCAATCAGGAATATCAGTGCAGCTTCTCTGATTATATCAACCTGAAACGGATAGAATATGCAAAAATACTGGCTCACTCCCACCCGGAACTGACACAGGAACAGATTGCAGAAAAAGTAGGTTTTACACACGCCTCCAGTTTCAGCCGCACATTCAAACAACTATCCGGACAAACCTTCAGGGAATGGAGCAGGAACAACCAGGAAAATAAAAACCCTATCCGGGAAAGGATAGGGTCATAATCATTATTCCGATTTCAAACTATCTACCGGATTGGCATTGGATGCCCTCCAACTCTGGAAAGTGACGGTACCGATAGTAATAACCAATACGATCAGCAAGGCCAACAAATATACCCACCAATACATCGGTGTTTTATAGGCAAAGCTTTCCAACCACTTTTTAATGCCATAATATCCTACCGGGGCAGCCAGTGCAAAACAGATCAGGACAATATAAACATACGAACGGTTCAGCATCTCCAATATTTCCATATTCGTCGCACCATGCACTTTGCGGACACCGATCTCTTTCCGGCGGTATTGGGTTTCAAATACAACCAACCCAAAGACACCTACAAGCGATATAATAATAGCCAGTATACTGAACACCGTAATCAGGCTACGCAAGTTCTCTTCCTTATGATACAGTTGGTTAAATATCTCGTCATAAAACTCGATATCATACGGATAAGACGGGTCTATATCTGCCATCGTATTACGGATATGGGAAACAGCACCGCGTATATCTGTTCCGGCTTTCAGGCGGATATAAGAAACAGTCATAGGAAAAGGTATATTACCTGTCACAAAAGCAATATTATTCTCTCCGCTACGGAGTGAAGTAAACTTCACATCACCGGTCAGACCTACAATACGACCTGTTTTCCACGATGTTACCTGATCACCGGCTTCCATGTTCATTTCCATCTTAGCCGCATGGTTAAAAATATACACAAAATCTTCCGACAGTTTGTCTGCAGGCGAAAAATCGCGCCCTTCCTCGACCGGAATACCCATGACACGCAGGAAATTCTGTGATACGGCTATCATAAAGAACTGAAACTCCTTTTCCTTTATATAACCGCCATTGGTGCTGTAACCATCCTTCGAACCTACTTTTTCCATGGCGAAAGCCACATCTTCGATACCCGAATATTCTTTCAGGCGGTTCACATACGTCTCATGCGATTTATTGTATATCTCCCCGCTCAAACGGACAATAGCGACCTGATCCTTATCGAATCCCAAAGAATATCCACGCATATAATTGTTTTGAAGGCGAACAAAGCTGGCACCGATAATCAGCAGGATAGAGACGACAAACTGAATACCTATCAGCACAGTACGCAATTTACGCCCGGAAGGTGAAAGTCCGAAACTACCTTTCAGTACCAATGCCGGAGGGAAAGAGGTCACATACCATGACGGATACAATCCGGCAACGATACCGGTAACCAAGGCAACAACTCCGGTCAGTAATATAACAGGCAGATTACTTACTATTGCCAGGTTTGCATCAACGAAAGGCAAAGCTTCCGTACGTCCCAATATCCAGACAACGAACAAACTCAACAGCCAGGCAACCATGCTGATGATAGCCGCTTCCACCAGCAAGGCACGTCTCAATACGGCATCCGGGCTACCCAATACTTTCTGGGTATTGATACTCTTGATACGCATCGGCGTCAGAGATGTACTGAAGTTCGTAAAGTTGATAGCAGCAACAATGATAATCAATAAAGCGATGAAGAACAGCAACATGGTCACTTCCTTATTTCCACTTCGGAAGATCGTTCCGTCCTGGCTCTCATTCATATAATAGATACTTGTCAACGGAGTCAGTTTGATACGTACATCCTCCCCCTTATCTACTTTGGAGAAGTCAAAGTTGGCATTGAAGTTATCCACTACGGTCTGTGCCGATTCAGGATTATCCAGTAACAGATAGCAAACATAATTACTAGCTCCGAAATTATCTCGTTGATAGGTTTCACCGATAGCTGTATAGATCAGGTTACGCATCTGGGTATTACCGGGAAAATCCTTATAAACTGCTCCTACCGTATACTCGCGGTTATCTTTCGATTGTACACTTTCTTCCGCATGAAGTGCTTTTCCCACAGCCGGCTGGTTACCGAACATCTTACGGGCTATGCTCTCAGGCAGGATCACTTTTTCCGGATCATTCAGGCAATCACGGTCCCCTTCAATAATCGGGAAATCGAAAACTCTGGCTATATCCGGATGACAAGTTTGTACCAACTCCCGGTAACCGATCTTCTGCCCGTTCTTCACAACAGAAAAATAGACAGCAGGATTGTAGGGATAGATCAGGCTACCTGCTTCGATATGGGGTGACGACTGGATGACCGACTCTACAAAAGCACGGGGCAGGATCAATCCAAAAGTACCTGTCTGAGTTAATTCAAGACGATATACCCGATCGGCAGTCGGGTGGCAACGATCAAAACTACGTTCATAGTTCACCTGTATTAAAATAACGATAAAGGCAGCAAAAGCAACAGCCAACCCAGCTACGTTCAAAAGGGTCGCCATCTTGAAACGCCGCAATACACTCAGAAAGTTTCTTAATATTGTTTTCATATTATTTGTATTTACTTTTCACCATCCAAAATGCATGCCAAAACTTTAAACTATTATATACCAATATATTGCCTCATAACCATCAAACAACAATGTCTAATAATTAGACACTATTGTCAAATTATTAGACATTGAAACGGGGTACGGTAAAATATCAGCTATTCAGCCTTCTATTTTTATTCCGATTTCAAACTATTCACGGGATTGGTACTGGCAGTTCTCCAGCTTTGGAAAGTCACCGTACCAATGGTTATTACCAATACGATCGCCAGTGCCAGCAGAAAAACCCACCAATATATCGGAGTTTTATAGGCAAAACTTTCCAGCCATTTTCTAATGCCGTAATAAGCGAGAGGCACAGACAATGCAAAACATAGCAGGACAATATAGATATACGAACGGTTCAACATCTCCAATATCTCACGAATAGTTGCACCATGTACCTTGCGGATACCGATCTCTTTCCGGCGGTATTGGGTGTCGAACACAACCAGTCCAAAAACTCCTACCAGCGATATAATGATAGCCAGTAGACTGAAAACGGTAATCAGACTGCGCAGATTTTCTTCCTTATGATACAATTCGTTGAATACCGCATCATAGAATTCTATATCGACCGGATAAGCAGGATCTATATCTGCCATTGTTTTCCGAATATGGGATACGGCGTCATTGATGTTTGTACCGGCTTTCAGACGAATATAGGAAACAGTCAACGGGTATGGCATCCCGGTCACGAAACCGATATTATTCTCTCCTTTTCGAAGGGACGTAAACTTCACATCACCCACTAGCCCTACAATAGTACCGGAAGCCCACGATTCCAGCTTATCGCCTGCTTCTATACTTACTGCCTGTTTCGCATTACGGTTAAAGATATACGAAGGAGTCTCCGATAATTCATCTGCCGGAAAAAAATCACGTCCTTCCTCCACCGGGATTCCCATGACACGAAGGAAGTTTTCCGAAACGAAGATCATGAAAAACCGCAGGTCATTATTCTTTATAGAACAACTATTCGTGCTATATCCGTCCTGCGAACCCACCTTTTCCAAAGAGAACGCCACATCTTCGATACCGGAAAACTCTTTCAGACGGTTGACATATGTTTCGTGCGACTTCACATATATATCGCTACTCAGACTGACAATAGCAATCTGGTCCTTATCGAACCCCAATGAATAGTCACGCATATAACTATTCTGTAAACGGACAAAACAAGCCCCGGTTATCAACAGTATGGAAACGATATATTGAACTCCGATCAATACTGTCCGTAATTTTCTCCCAGACGGAGAAAGACCGAAACTTCCTTTTAAGACTAAAGCAGGAGGGAAAGAGGTTACATACCACGAAGGATATAGACCTGCAATAATCCCCGTAACAAGCGCGACTACTCCCGTCAGTAACACGATCGGCACCAAGTAAGCTGATTAGCCATAAGCTGTTTATAAACTACTGTCTTATGATTGT